>Ga0123357_10009663_pt1 | contig 12192 bp, 6 predicted proteins | sample TergutEmb28metaG_FD_89873 | JGI IMG/M metagenome (GOLD analysis project Ga0123357, IMG submission 89873) | Embiratermes neotenicus P4 segment gut microbial communities from Petit-Saut dam, French Guiana - Emb289 P4 | ecosystem: Host-associated > Arthropoda: Insects > Digestive system > Gut ...
AAACAAAAAAACACAACCAAAGAGAAAAGGGGGGGGGGGGGGGGGGAGAGAGAGAGGATCAAAACTTACAATTTATATCATGTGCCATATATTACATGTCAAGTCCACACCATACCAGGGGAATTTACACCAGCAAAATACTAAATATGGTTAACTTATTCTTTTTTTGCAACCAGGCAATTCCCACCCTTCTGAATACTACTTTTTTACAGACATGATTGTATCTGTGGCACTATTCACCCAGTGGTGTAAATTAAATCTGGAGGCTATGGTATACATTTCTCCCCTTGACAACAACTCTAAATAAAAGTGGAAAATTTAATCCTTTCATTTACAAATCATACTTGAAAGCATGATACATGTCAAGCAGGGTGCCTGGTCAAATGGTGTTACGTGCCACCTTCAATTCCGAATGCAATAATTATGAATCATTTAGAGGGGACTTCAGTACCTCAACAATCCATCAAACTGCTCAAAATGTTAACATAACACACGTTTTACCAGTACAATAAAATGGAATGAAACCATCCAATTAAAAAAAAAAAGTGCGTATGATATATATCAACACTGAATTCAAAGGGTTAGGCATCACTGAAATGTCCAGTTACTCAGCAGGTGAATAAACTCCCTACTTCCACACAGACTAAGATCATTATTATGTCTAAAAATTCCCATTCAATCAGTGAAAACTAGTTAAGTCGAACTTATTTCTCACCCTCATACCTAACTTCTTAAACATCCAATTCAATATCACTATTATTGTTATTATATTTTCAGATCCTTAAGATTCCTTAGTCCTTCACATACAAAATCCAAAGTTGCACAGAATTTAGTTCTGTCCTACTAAAACCTGCGACAGATAAATCTGAAACCCAAACCTACTTCGACATATGACAAAACAGATGTGCATGCTGACCAACATGCGATACATATAAGTTAAACAAGCAATTATGACGTGTGAACTACACAAACTTTTGTAATAAACAGTAAATGCTGTAATAATCCAAAACATACAGGAATTATGACAGTTAATACCTGACCCCACAAGATCCATTTGTGCTATAACCTAACAGGCTGTTCTACGCAGCGTGCACATGACATGACATCATAGCTTCCGCACGTCAAAAACGCCCAAGTTAACCATCTACTTTACAAATACACATAATCTTCATACAACTAATATAGAAGTTTATTTTAATGTGGAACCCAAGCAAATGGCAGTTTTATCTCAACAAAAATTGTTAAAGTGCATCATCCAAAGTCTGTCACACATTTCAGTTTGCTGTGTGTTAACTGGGGAAAATTTTTTGTGGTTCAAAATTTGAGTATACCAAGGTTTTTTTGTTGTGACAAAAATTACTGCTGTTATTCATGAATATGCAGTACAGTGTAACACTGAGCATTTTTAATGTGGAAATCTGTACATGAAGGGAAAAAAAACCTATAAAAACATGTCACAGCAAACTTATGAGACACTTTCCTGTCACAAATCCAAGCAGATCAGCCATATATCGACTGATAATTTTCACAGAGCAGATCCCCATCAAAGTAGCGCGAACAATCACTACAGATGCTTTCAAAAGGAACATTAGATGATACTGGAATGCTGTCAGAAACATGTCCACAATAACCTTTAAGATGCATATCCCAGGTAACAATGTATCAAAGTAATGTGTTACACAGCCACAAACTTGCTATGTTTGATGCCAAACAAATTTGTAGTTGTGCAAAAAATTCAGTATTGGTTAAGACAGTAAGACTTTGTAACTGGTACTGAGAAACAGTGTGTAGTGGTGAAGTCAATCAACTGCAAACTTATTTTAAAGATGTGATCACTTAACCAGTCACACAAATACTCAAAATAAGATGGCAGTCAGCAGATAATCCACACACAAGGGACGAACTTAAACAAATCATCATGCACAAAGTATCTCCTTTTTAGACAAAAACTTAAGTTTTTAATAATTCATCTACAACATGTCAAGGATGTATGAGAGGTGAAGATCATTCTCAATGCCTACTCTAACATGCAGTAAGTTACATAACATAATGAAAATTATTAATGTTGATTCCACGTGTATTTCTGCATATTTTATGAACAGGTCTCACAATTAGCTGGACACCCCACAGAATGAACACCCTAGAAAAGTGCATGGGGAAGTTTCAAGGAATTACATTTTTCTGTAATACGGCCAATTAAAATTACTCTGCCACTGCACAAGAGGCCATTCAAATGTTAATGTTCACTGATTTACACAGGCTCATCAACAAATGTCTTCAGTCGTACAGATTACCTTGAAAAATAATACCAAATTCTATGATACGTAACAAAGTTGCTCTTTCAGGAAGGAAAAAAATGAAACTGATATCTCTGGACTCATCAAGGTAAAGGTAAGTCACCCTAGAACAGGCCACGAAGGCCCAGAGGGGGAGTAGAGGTATAGCTCTACTCCTTCCTTAACCTCGGCGCTAGATGGGGGTGGGTGGTCAACGCCACGCCCCGACTGCTTTACCCCCAGGAAAGACCTGGTACCCATTGTACAGGAGGCTGGGTAGGCCCCAGGGCCGGTCTGGACAGTGTGGAAAATCTCACCCCAACTGGGATATGATCCCCAGACCGTCCAGCCCGTAGCAAGTCGCTATACCGACTGAGCTATCCCAGCCCACACTGGCTCGTCAAGATAAAGAAAAAGTAATCGACAGAATAAATTTATACTTCAACAAGCTTTCTAAATCAATAGCATTCACATAAAAGAAAATATCTGGTTATTGAAAGACATACACAGTGCTATAAAAATGTAAAGTGTATGCATGAATTGAATTGTGCAAACAGAGATGTGAAACTATATACATAGTGTATTGGAAAACACCAAGACAATTTCTGTGCAGCCAAGAATATATAGTTGAATAACTGACTCTTAGGGCAGGCATGTTGAACTTATGACATGTTAACACGCACCTGCTGCTGCCTATGCGCAGGCTGCCTCACATTAGACATTCAAACAGAGTGCTATGAGAGATGGGCTAATGGGCATTCACACCAGAAGAACTCTTCAAGTGACTTATATTGCTATCTCAGTTGCTTCCACCACACTGACTCTTCTGCCATGCATGTTCATGGCACAGACTTGGCATGCCTGTTCTAGCACAGTATTCCTACACGTGCAATTATTATTTGTAACATACCTCCTCTCTTTTCAAAATAAAACAAGCCAAACTAAAATTGCACACTTAACAGTAAAAGTACAGCTAATTACAATACTACATACTACATATTCAAAACTTTTCCTATATATACGACAAATGCTTCATGCTCAAAACACTACACTAACATAACTTAAAGGACACTTTTTTAAGTCAAACCAAGAAAACTGAACATTACCTATAGCGTTATTGCAACAGAACACCACTGCGAGGAACACCAGTGATCCCACAGCCCAAATTATGCCCATAACAACTGCAACACCATCTACACCAAGTATGGTGAATGGCTTTGGTGGTTCAGGCTCCGGTGGAGGAGAAGGGCAACTTGCTTCACAATCCACACAACTGCAGGCAGGCACATCAGGCTGGAGGAAGAACACAGTCAACAGACAACCTTTATCAAATCTGAATCTTTCATCGTGATTGAATGCCATACTAGGCAAACAGCCTCATCTCCATATGACGTGGCTGACCGCCGGACTCAATTTATTGCAAACAACAACTTCACCCTGAAGATTCAAAATGCATGCCAACAGCACCCTCAATCTTTAATTGATCCACATTTGCAAATGCAACACATGTAAAAAAAAAAAACCCTCTGAAATTAATTTTACATACTTAGGCAACATGGAAAACCACTGCATTTTTAAGACATGCAGCATAATCTCTGTTTTCTTTTCCATAAAATGCTGTTTATTTCATAATTGTATCTTTTTTTGTTCAAATAATATGTTCCCCATAACCCACACACTAAAATCTAAATACCAACCCTGTCATTTCAAGGTTATGATGTTAATGATGTTATGGCAACAGTGAAATGTTTAGCAAAACAGTACACTCTGGTACCCACAAAATCTGTACACAGCCAATGTACAATCATATACTGAAAGGATATTACCATCAGGACTACCACACTAATATTTATAAGCCATGGGTGAAATGTTAAACAGTAGGAATGAACTTATTCCGTCCAACAAAACATAGGTTTATTTCATTCGATTCGTTACCTTGACATACGTGCTAGAATTGCATTTTAGGATCTTCCTCTTTAGATTCTTGTACCAACTGATAGATAATATTAACAGGTAATATTAATCTTTTTCGGAAGCCATTCCTGTGTGTTTATTTTTAAACAAACCATGCTTATTCAGTTTAGCACAACATAGTTTATTCTAATTCAATTGGCTACCTTGACCTGCATGTATGTCAAGGTAACCATCTGAATTAAAATAAGCCTGTGTTGTGTTAGAATGAATAAGTGTGGTAATAAACAAAATGGGGTGCCTTCCATTAAGATTACAGTAGTGATGAACTACAAATTGCAAAAAGGGCATGGCCACCTAGCACAGGAAAACACTGTACAAAATATCACTGTGAATATGTGGCACCATTATAAGTAACGGTCCATGAGACATGTAGTTCATTCTGCATTTTTGAGGGCTCACATGCTAATGCCACTGGATGCAGCATGTATGAGAACGGAGATATTCTAGAATGAAACGTGTTCCTGCACAAAAAAGCAATTACCCTTGCCCACAGTATGCATAATTGTAGGTGAAAGACTGTTACTGCCCAGCAATTATCTCTGCCTTTTACTCAATGACACACTACTGGAAACAGCTGTAAAACTTGATATATTCCATTAAATTAAGAATGCCCCACCCAGGTCATCCAACAATGCATAAAAGAGGTAGGTGAAGAATGTATAACAAATACACATATCATACATGCACATTCATGAAATCCTCTTCATTATTTGATGAACGCAGCCTCAAAAATAATGACTGAAAATCTGGACATTAAAATATTCATCTCACTAGTGGTTACAATTCTTACATGAAAGACTTTTGCTTTTGCCACTTGTATACAATGACATGAATTCAAAGGTATTTAAGACAATATAACAAGTGAAAGCCCATATCCAGTTTGTATAAAATATCAAATTAACACCATAAAACCCCATTTTTAATCCAACATGTATACCCTTCCTTGAATGTTTACAAGATTAATGAGTAATATAAACCAGCAATCAAGAATGGTAGCAAACATACTGAAAAAATGGTGGAGTTCAAGGGCAAACATACAGTAAGCCAAAACGTTCAAAGTCTATTCAAACACAGGAACACCCACATATCAATTACTCGGACACTATTTAGCTAACAATGACATTCAATTTTAGTATCTGTCCTTCCCAAATCACAAAAGCATACTAAAGGTATGGGAAGCTCCACACAATCAGATCTTATACAAGAGATATAAGGAGAAGACATCTTCACGCTCCAGCGCTCTACTATTGAGGGAAGAACTCCCAGCACATATTACATTAAGAGGTAGATGGGCCCCTGAATACACACAGCATGCCTACTCTTAACAGGAATATGGCCCTAGTCCACTGTTAGTTATTATATACTGTCTGAGCTGATCAATACTTTGCACTCAAGTGACTCTTCATAAACCTGAACTGGAATCAAACGGCCGCAGTCGCTGCCTCAGCATTATTCTCAGTGCAGCAACAAGTGACAATTGCTAATATGTCAATGACTTTACAGAGATACTATATCAAGAACTTGCATCATCATAGTACTTTGGACTATATGAAAACAAATGGTCTACAGAATTTATCACAAAAAACATATAATGAAACACGCAGATTTAAACTGAAACCTTGCAAGTTACAAAAACAACTCCACTGCCAGTATACATGCTTGTGCAGTGTCACTCAAAATACAAATACAAAATCTGGTGCAGAAAAATTATAAAAATCAATCTGAAAATCAATATTTCTGACTTTACAAAAATTTATCTTGTGTACTTTTCTATTACCTCAATATATAAAACACAAAAATCCTACTGTATAGTGAGTAGCACATGTTGTTCACATGTCACAAATCTGCCATGTTGGTCTCCCATTCCAACAAATGGGTTTTTTTAAATTGGAATGTGTTTGTAATGAATTTGGTGAGTCAACTGGTCTGATATCTGTACCTAATCAGAAAATGCATACAAATATCTGAGTAATATACTTCTGAAGGAACTATGTTGCACTCAACACACTTTTTTCCCCACACAAATTAATACTACACATAATACATAAGGGAAACATGTCTTTTAGAAACCACTGCACATTTGTGTGTCACCATCATTTTACAGGACAAAATCACAGACACTGACTTCTCAGCACAATTCACACAGCACACTTTCCAATGTATACATTTCTAGACCTTCAGATCTACTGGTATTACATGGCTGTTTTATTTTATTTGTCTGAAGAATCTGCAAGGTTACTTTAAATTCTGCAAAATATATTTCCTTAAAAGAGTAAATTTTACATTAAGGCAGGACACAATGAATCCCATGCAACAGGTTGTGTGGTGCCTAGTGTTTTTCTAAAGTACTGTTCTCAAGCACAAGAATACAGCCCTAAGAACAGAAAGTGTTGCAGGTGCTCGCATTATGATGAGTCATGGGAAACGCACTGACAGAAGCATATGCCAAACACTTCTTTGTCAATGTGCTACAGCAACTGTCACTAAATTTAACCCACTACATTTTATCATGTACCACACTTTGATACAAGTAATTGACTACTGAACGATATCTTCTGTTGATATGCTATAACTTTTCTGTGAAAATATACAGTGTCTTGTAGCCACTGAATAAAAATCATACTTGTATAATTCCAAACTTGTCACCACCTGTATTCCTAATTTTGTGATGTGGCATCCTAGAAGGTACGATAAATAATCCCCTATGCATAAGCACTCTAACCAAGAATACTAACAAGAAATGGAGGTAAGAGGCTCCAAGCAAGCTTAACCACAGCTATTGATGAAGATAAGTGGTTGGTTTAATTCCAGCTGCTTGGAGCCTATGTTTACAGAAATTTGTTAGGGCTGGTTTAAATACTTTAAACAGTCAAGATAAATAACTTTAACACTTACACTTATTCCTTTGCTGCAAGGTGTTATTGATGGGTTCAATGGCACATGTTTCTCTATTGTTTTATTTGTCTCAATGTAAGTAATCTGGAAAGGGACAAATGGATTGTCCTTGGCTTCTCCCATAAATGTGAACCACCTAAAGGAAAAAGAGAAGCAATCTATGAGGTAAGTAATATCAGAAGGAGAAAACAGACAGGACACAAAGCTTACCAAAATTAAAAAGCACAAGGCAGGGGAAAATATCAGACCGGCCTCAATCAGCATGTGGTCACGCACACAACTTCCGCAATTCCAAGCATATAAGCTAATTGTGGTTCACAGACTCTACAAACACAGACCATAAAGCAAGACTGAAATTTGTTTATCAATACAGTGTAACAGTAAATATCATTTTATCACATATTTGTTATATATCACATGCGAACTTTTAACTAAATAAAATATCATACAATCACAGGGCAATGTAAGACTTAATTAAAAATCACATAATAGCATACCATATCTTTATTAATGCTTTATTTCAGATGGTCTTCAGGGTGAGCATTATTACTTGACATGCTAGACTTTAATATGAACTACACATAAAAAATTGCACTAGGAATATTAGGCACATTTTTTCAGAGACCATACATTCACACCAATATGCCATACACAATCTAACATTATTTGTGCCATAACAGAATTATTTCAATTAAATTCTATGTATTTTTATAGGAGTTTTTTTATGACAAAATAACAAACAGGGGATTGCGACCGTACATGCGCTTGATATGAACGTGTGATCAGTTTGTATTAATGGAGCACGTCTAAGATAAATTATACAGCAATAAGCCTCACAATGAAGATAATCCAACAGAAAGCATTCAGAATGTAGTGTTCTCAAAGATGTTTGTTACAAATGACATGCCTGTGAAACAAAGGAAAAAATTCCCAGCATCTTCTTCAAATATGGCAAATCAATGCCTATTATTAACTGCAATTCACCAGTCTATAAGCTGACGGTCTGAACAGCAAATTTAAATTTATGCAAGATGCTACCTGCCACTACATAAAATCAAAAACATGGACAAAATCTTCATCAATACAATTCAGGATTCTGTTTTAAACATGTTATGTTTTTGTGTCCCTCAAGATAAAGTAAATGTATTTGCTGCAGTATGTGAGTTTGGAGGAGATGTGTCAAAGAAACCAAGTCAAATGATCAAATGGTAACATGTTGTGATGAGGCAAACTATTTCAGAATGTATTTTGAATGCTTCATTTCCTGTCACTCAATAATGCATGTAGTAATGCATTTACACTTCCTTGGAAAAACTTAAATCAATTGTTACTCACTTCTGTACCATGAAATACAGCAAAATGTACGTCTACTCCTGGAAGTGACTGAACTGTGACACGCAAGACCCAAAATTAATATAATCTGCATGACAAATTGTCATGGAAAATATAAAGCTTAAACCGTACTAACAAAACTGTAAGGCCCGAATGCTGAAGTACAAAAACTCCCACTGCACAAGGACAGATGAATGACAAGTTGCAAACAAATAATTACTTGCATGATACCATGTACCATATAATCTGCATCCATAACAAACTGATTACACAACACACTGTTGTACTGCATGTAAAAGGAAGACTCTTAGGGAGTGAAAAAAAAAAAAGGAGTAAATTCTGACCAACTCTAGCCCTCATTACCATACACCACAAATGGAATATATAGATATTAAACCTGGACCCAAAAAATTGCATAAGACATTAGTAGTACCTCAACCAGATAAGTTTGGCTGTTAAGTTCAACTTATGGAAGGGTAGTTACACAAAAGCAACACAAAGGCAGAAAATGTAAACTTAATAATTTCAAAATGCTAAATCAACATGACATAATTTGACACACATGAAAGAATCCAGATGTACATATATATTTGCTTATAAATGATCACGCATCTTTGTACATCTGACACAGCAGTAAAATTAGCAAACCCATTCCCTCCAAAAATTTACAATAAAAAATTTATGGCAAATGAACAATTTCAGATACCTGTACCCAAACAATGCAAATTCTGTCATACCAATAACTGCTGCACTCCCAAGTTTAATCTCAACAATGAAAAGTAATTCTTCAGAACTGAACATTCCATTTCAAAGAACAAGCTGCATGACTTCAGTATTCATTAAACTGATAAACTAAAACATTCCAGTTATACAATGACCATGTCACTTACACAAAACACAAGACTTTAAAATCTCAAGCAAATAATTACAATGAATACACATTTTCACAAAACACAAGAATAAATCCACACTCTGAACTGTGGACATAACTGCAAGATGCAAATCACACTTTGCAAAAACCTATTCTGGAGCTGTAGACTGAATTATGAGCATCAAACTAATTCTTGTATCCATGTACCCAAAAAAAAAAAAAAAGTATTGTGAGAGGACCAACCCTATTACAGGAGTTTAATTAAAACCACTCATCTGGTCCCGATTTTGAGGGAGAGATGTCACAACATAGAATGTTCATGCCTGTAAGGTCATTCCAAAGACAGCATACGCAGCAGGCACCATGCTTTATGTGCAGGCATTTTACATCAAAACTACAAACCTGACATGCTGGCATACTTGTGAAATATGTATCACGTGCACAATTTGTTGACACAAGATACCAAACTGCTCTTAAAATCTACTGATGGTATATAAATACACCCAACCAACAAAAATTCCAACATAACAGTTGTTCAACATGCATTAAAGATTGATGGCTGTATGACCAACGTGTGCCCCCCCCCCAAAGTTCCCAGCTTACAGTTCTGGAGTGCAGTATTTTTCCACGTGTATTAGACATACAGTAATACCAGTAGGGGTTTCTGTTTGAATGACATCAACATGAATATTAGGATTACACATTTCACCCATTAAAGAACAAGAGAAGAACAAAAATAAGCCTGATGAAACTTACAAACTGACAATCCATTACAAGAAAATGGTGGGGGGGGCTTTCTGATGGTTTTACTTACTTCTTGGGTGAACACCGGCTTGCACCCCATTCTCCACACATCATATCAAGTGCCAGACGACTCGTTGATGGCACAGACACTTGTTTGCAAGAATCATAAGTGCCATTCATATATTCATCTCCTATATATACGTCTATACCGTTGACATAGTCCTTACCTGTTTGAAAGAAAATGCACAGAAGTTCTCAACATTTTTAATAAACACTATACAGATTCACAGTGCACAATTAAATGCATAAAAAACAAAAGCAAAAACAACAACAACAACAGAGGAACAAATTGTGGGTGATTTAATGAAAGCCTAAAAACAAAAACAAAAAACAAAATCTCAGGTCTCCTGTGTTAATTGCACACATTTTAATGCCTTGGAACACAAAGCTTCACAGGAAGTCACTGTATATTTTCTGGCAGGTCAATATAAAAATAACATTAACAATACGGTTGTCAAGTTTTGAGGAATCTTTTAATGTATCCTTTGCAGGCAAAATATGAAATGTCAAAAGAACAGTTTGGGGCATTACACAGGAAATCCAAATTGCAAATTTATGTCTGTGTTCCTGAATATGCTACATGGCGTGGCTTACTGAATATACAAAGGGGCACATAAGCAAATAAGCTACTAACCTGTATCATTATTGTGCTCAATTTCTGTCACATTAACAAATCTGCTCTGATCAGCAGCACACGTAAAATCACAGATATGCTTAACAAGATTATGCAAGCATGATGGACAACGCTGAAGAAAAGTGGCTGCCAACAGAATACTCTGATCCATAGTTTTCAACTGCTTTGTATCACAGCAAGTTTTCACTGCAGGCACTAAGAATAAACACCAACACGTTCGCAAGTCAGAAAACCAAGTAGAACAATGGCTACTGATGAATATACTAAATCTAGTATAAAAATTATGTTCAGAGCTTGTCTGGGCACTTTGGACAACAGAAATATCCCTTAACCTGCCACAAATCCAACCAGAACTTCATGGTTGTCTGCTGTGACCTCAGAACCTTTACACAGTCATGCACATAACGTGGATGTGATTACACCTTTAATAACATACAAATGGAAGAAATTCTGTCTGACTACAGGATCTAAGTAGCAATGATTTACATCCCTTCTAGGACAACGAGAAATGTCTCATCACACAAAATATATGTGAAACAGGCAAACATATCCAATGGTTTATCTAACTTGTGGAAAACAAAATTTTAGAAAATACCAGTCCCTTCAATACAATTTTATGATAAATACAATACTAAATATCTAGAAAAGACTCTCCCATTAAACTACTAACAAAGGCATGAACATAATCCACTAACAAGCATCAGTAAAGTATAAAATGTTTACATGGAAACACATTTTTCCATGCTCAAAGTAACATACACCTGCCTATATCTGAGATTAGAATACAGAAACAATGTCTAACCACTTGAATAAAAGATAATAAATACTAGCACACCATGCTGTCACACTGATATGTGATCTGCTGGGAATCTTAAGTGTGGATCAGCAAAAGCAAGCACCATGCATCTATCCCTGTACTTGGCACCTAATAACAACAGCCTGCAGGATGAACAGAGGGTAAAGTTGCATTCCCAACTTCAGCGCTGGTCAGCTTCATGATAAGCTGCTTTTACCAAGAGGGTGGGGGCAGTTATTATCAACAAATTTTTTCCACCCATTAATTATCATCTATAGAATTTTTACACCTTTTAGCAATCTATTTATGCATCATCTTCTCCTAATTTTATAGTGAATTTAACACGATACTGTGGACCAGACAGCTCTGTCAGTACAGCAAATGACCACAGGCGGGACGGTCTGGGATCAAATCCCGGTGGGGACGAGATTTTCTGCCCATTCAGACGGGCCCTGGGGCCCACTCAGCCTCCCGTAAAATGGGTACCGGGTCTTTCCTGGGGGAAAGTGCGGCCAGGGCGTGCTGCTGACCACTCACCCCCTTCTAGTGCCGCGGTCATGGAAGAGTAGAGCTATACCTCTACCCACCCTCTGGGCCACACCAGGCCTGT
>Ga0123357_10009664_pt1 | contig 12192 bp, 13 predicted proteins | sample TergutEmb28metaG_FD_89873 | JGI IMG/M metagenome (GOLD analysis project Ga0123357, IMG submission 89873) | Embiratermes neotenicus P4 segment gut microbial communities from Petit-Saut dam, French Guiana - Emb289 P4 | ecosystem: Host-associated > Arthropoda: Insects > Digestive system > Gut ...
GTGGTGTGTATTGGGTGTTTTTGCGCGTGTGGTGTAGTGCAGTGGCTGTGCCGGCAGTCAGATCCGGCCGACACACCCACGGCAATACACCACACGCGAAAAAATACCACTAAGTCGTCAGCTCCTGAGGATGGGCACAAGGTGGCCCGAAACATGTTGAGCAACTTATAAAGGAGAAATAAATATAATACTAAGTGGCATCTAGTTGGTTTCTTATTCCACAAAGAAAAAGAGTGTTTCCTGTGAAGAAGATTTTGTGGCCAACACATCAAAATTCCGAGTAGTTCTTGGTTGCTGACTTCTTAGAAGATTGTTGAATTCCCAGTTACTTTTCCACATAGAGATTCTTCTTATTTGTTCATACATAGCATATTTGCCGACATAGGAGTGGGTGCTGGGTGTGTCGGGTGTGACCAGGCATAACCTTATGTCTCAAAATCAGTAAAAATTTGGTACTTTGTGCATTGCCTTTTAATTTTACATTTTAAGTAGATTTTAGTTGTTGATTAAAACAAGACAGTCAGTGTACATATAACGCAACACTGAGGATCGTTCGTGCAATCATTGTTGTTGTGGAAGAGTAATAAATATTACCTATTCTGAGTGTGTGTTTGTAGCCTTAGTTATCCAGCATGCAAAGCGCATGCGCCGTATTGTATTGCCATCTATCCCCTGTCTGGCTCTACCATATTTTTCCACATCGTATCATAAACGGCATGGTTAAAAAAAAACGTTCCTGGGCACAAAACGTGTGTTTTGATTTTCTCTACAAATGTTGTTCGAAAAAATCCCCATTCTTAGAAGAATTCTGCGAAGTATTATCATAAATGTACACAGGTCTTCGCGTAAAGTACCCGTTATTCTTGTCAGATTTTAATGCAATTTCAATTTTCTTGACATATTTTCAAGGAGTTCTCAAACGCCAAATTTCAAGAAAATCCGTCCAGTGGGAGCCGAGTTGTTCCATGCGGACAGACAGACAGACAGGCATGACGAAGCTAATAGTCGTTTTTCACGAGTCTGCGAATGCGCCTCAAAGCCGTTAGTTAAGTTTTGGTTTCTTTAGTTTGGTGAACAAAAACCATGACACTTGTAATTTAGTATTCGTTAATGTTGGCCTTTAAAAATGCGAAATAAAACTGCCAGGGTGCTCTGAACATTCTCTGTGCTAATGAAGTTGCCGCATTATACTCTGTTCTGTATCGTATTATGTTAGGCAAATTGTATTACCGTCCATCCCAGTGGCCGTGCGGTCTAATGCGTGGGTCTGCGGCCGCTCACTTGCTCGGATTGTGGGTTCGAATCCCACCCGGGGCATGGAAGTCTGTCTCTTGTGAATATTGTGTGTTGTCAGCACAGATCATCTAGTGGTTGCCAGTTAGAGGTCTCTGCGTCGGGCTGATCACTCGGCCAGAGGAGTCCTACCGAGTGTAGTTTGTCAGAGTGATCTTGAAGCCTCGGTACTCAGGAAGCCCTGGCCCACTGGCGCCTTTTACGCCATAGGGGAGGGGAGGGACTGTATTACTGAAACTATTCAGTGACCGATGGCCGCAAATACTTCCGTAGAGGGCTGAATGTCGGTCAGCCCTCGTGTATGCCACAGGCGTCCAACCGTTTTATGGCAAAGGGCCAAACCCGTTATTGTGGGCTGGTTCGCAGGCCGCACGTGTAAGACAACAAGTGGTATACCTAACGGCCTATATTATCTTGTGACATTTATGGTGGTCCTATACCATATATACAAATGTGGCTGCGGACCGCATAGTACAACCGGCGGCCCGCGGCTTGGAGACCTGAACTTTCGACTTACAGCGTCGAAATTGTATGACGAAATGGAAAGGATATGGCAGGAAGACGTCGTAGAATATGTTGCGGTAACGTGCTATTCCTTAATTTATCCAGACAGTCTGAATACAACTACGAAAACATCAGAATAGCCGTCATCTGGACCGAGATTTCAACCCAGAGCCTCTTAGAAACGGAGTGCTGGTTGTCAACTCGACGCCGACGCCAGGTGATGTGTCATTTTCATCTCCGTTAAAGGTGGTTTAGCATTACGGTAACCAATTTATTTAATGCTGCAAGAACTTGAAGCCTAAGAAGAAAGTTGCGGTGTAAAGCAATACAAAATGGTCGGCGCTGTCAGGCGGCACACAAAGGGACAGAGAAAAAAACAGAGTGCAGCACTGCTCACATCACATCTCAGAAAACTTTATAAACAACTGCTCGATATGTGGTGCATGTAGGAGCTGTGGAGGATGACCAAACGGGTGATGAGAGTTCCTATTCCATCTACCCCCACCCCCCACCCCCCCGGTCCCCCGGAGGGAATCGTTCCCTCAGACTCCAAGAAAGCCGAAGCCCTTGCCGACAGTCTGGAGACTCAGTTTCAGCCGGTGACCGATCCTTCGGTCCCGGCAGTTGTGAGATGGTTGACCTGGCGCTGAGGTCTTACTTCGTGACCCCTGCCAGTGAATCCAAGTTAACTGACCCTGACGAGGTTCACGAAGCCATCAGGGGCCTCAAGGTCAGCAAGGCTCTAGGCCCGAACGGTATCCCGAACAGGGCCTTGAAGCGTCTTCCCCAGCGAGTGGTTTCCCTCCTGGCCCAGATCTTCCCTTCCCGCAAGCCGACGTTGCTCGTCAGCTACCTGGAGTCATACCTCAACTATCTTCAACGGTGGTTGAGTGAATGGAGAATCGCCATTAATGTCTGTAAGAGCACCTCGATAATCTTCGCGTGTGCTGGACGGCGCTTCTTCCAGCCCCGACCAGTAACACTCTTCGGGGAACCAATCCAATGGGTCGACACAATTCGTTATCTGAGGGTGAACCTAGGTACACGACCCTCCTGGTCGCCTCACATCGATCAGGTCAGGAAGAGGGCTGCTCAAATGATGGGTATGCTGGGTCCCCTCCCGAATAGGAAGAGTGATCTATCCGTCAGGAACGGAGTCTTGCTATATAAGCAGCTCATCCGCCCCGTGATGGACTATGCGTGCCCCGCGTGGAGGTCCGCTGCGCACACCCATGTCCGGTAGTTACAGGTGTTACAATCCACTTGTCTTCGCCTCGCTACTGGCGCCCCCTGGTACGTAAGTAACAGGCAGATACACGAGGATCTGGGCGTCCCGCTGTTTGCCCATCACATCAGAGTCCTGACTGAGAGCTTTGAATCAAAGTTAGCTGATGTGGGGAACCCCCTAGTACGGCAACTCGGCTGATACTTTCGCTGACCGAGGGTTGACCCGTCGCCTGACGCGAAAGCCAAGGGTGGCAGTGGCCAGCAGGCCAGTCGAGGCCATCGCCCGCGATGGCCAGGTCGACCGAACGAATCGCGTTCGATGCTGATCAGCCGAGCGCCCTTCGCTTACCCTGACTGGGGGTTTTCCGTGATTCTTCCTCAGTTGTAAGGCAAATGCCAGGCTAAACGTTGCAAAGTCGGGGCACGACCCGCACTCCCCTCCCCCAGGCGCGGTGGCTTCACCTAAGCACCTGACAAACGTCACATACCTCCAGTTTGCGACAGAGCCAGTCTGGGCTCAGAACCGTGACAGCCAACAGACAAAAGTTTATCCGTCCCATATTCAGTCCAGGGCAACCGAGGCCCTTGTCTTTGGCATGATCATTCAAGGCCCTCCGCCTGATTTCAAAATCGTTAGCGTACGCATATTCCCCTGTTAGAGTTTAGGTGTCTGTTACAGAGTGCAGCGATGCGGCCAAACGCAGGAATGGCTAACAGACAGGGAGGCGGAGACTTGCGCGAAGCGCGAGTCTCCGCCCCCAGTTAACACTTTGGCCTGGGGCATGTAGTACTGGTGTAAGAGATAAGAGTTACATACAAACCTATAGTCGGGAAGCCTGAAGAAATGAGACCACTCAAAACACCTGTGCATAAATCACAATGGATCGTGATGAAATAGGGCGTAGATTGGATCATCAAATGAAAATAACAGTGAGGGAGTGGCTGTTGTAGACACGGTAACGGCAAAATGCAGGGTCTTGGCTATCCCGTTTATTTTGCATAAGTGCAGGTGGGATGTAAAAGCATATCAGATATGTCCTTACTCCCTCAGACACAAATGTGACATTCCAAAGTATTGGTGGAGTAAAAAAGAAACTAGAGACGCCGAAATTTCATACCATCGGTGCGAAACTGATTTTAGCTACTGGTTAGTCACTTAACAGTACACTTATTTGTGGTAGCGGGGGTAAAGCTCATATTCCCGAATTAAGTGTCAGTGCAGAAGCAAACTTACTCGCCTCATAATCCGGGCGAGGAATCGGCGGCAAGTATCTGTGTGACGGCTGGCGAGTGACAGCGATTGCGTGGTGGAAGTAGCTGAACGTGATGGCAGCACTGCAACAGCGCAACGCGACTGTCATGTGACTTATACACATGAGTAAAACCACAAGACACAGAGGAAACTGACCTACACCACTACTCTGCACGTGCGTGATAAAATGGACGTACTGTGCCGCCTGCGCGATGCGGTCCACAAGGACACAGGCAAGCCAGCTCAAGCTGCCTCGCAACGCATCGAATTACCCGCTGATGGCGCATATTGCGAAGAGCGCCTAACTCAAACAAGGTTCCAGCGTCATGTCTCGGCACGGACGGTGTAAGGTTGGCTGTAATGTCAGTGCTGTGGAAGGACGCTCTGTTACAGGAGCTTCGTGTTCGAAGACCAGGAAACGATAGGTTCGTGAAATGTGGAACAACAGGAATAACTCCACGGTGTAGAATCCTTCCTGAGAAACTAACTGGTCCTCATCCAGCGAAGAAATTTCCTCGGTTTTATGGAACCCGAAGATTCGTCTCCGCATTCACAAGTGCCCGCCAACTGTCCCTATCCTGAACAACATCAATCAGGTCCTTTCCCTCCAACCCACATCCTGAAGATTCAGCTTAATATTATACACCCATCTAAGTCTGGGGGTTCCAGTTGGTCTCTCTCCCTTGGTTTTCCCACCAAATCCTTGTATGCACCTCGCCTCTCCCCATACGTGCTACATGCCCCGCCCATCTCATACTTCTCGATTTTATCATCCCAAGTACATTTGGCGAGGAGTACAGATCATTCAGCTCCCCTTTATGTAGTTTCCCCACTCCCCTGTTACCTCGTCCCTCTTGGGCCCAAATATCTTTCTCAGCACCCTATTCTTGGAAAACCTCAGCCTATGTAATAGACCAAGTTTTGCACCCATACAAAACAACAGGCAGAGTTATAGTTCTGTATATGTTAATTTTTATGTTTCTGGATAGCAAACTGGAAGACAGAAGATTCTGCACTGAACGATAGCAAGCATTCCCTGACTTCAGTGTGCTCTTAATTTCCTCCTGAACAGAATTTTGAGTGACGGTTGGAACACGAGGAATAGCGCGGGCGGGAAATGAGGATTCCGTTCTTCTGGAGTATGACGCTGCGTCACAGGACAAACGGACAGCGACGTTTCGTTACAACGTCGCGAACCTTTTGTCCAGTGCTGCAGCGCCGTGTGCCAGGAGAACGGAATCCAACGCTTCGGAAACCTCTACACGCGCGGCAGAATTATTTGTACTGTTTTACGACGTACCGTTACTCGATAGCACACGTTACTTCTGTCCACGAGATATTTCTGAAGTCAAGGTCAAATTGGCTCGCGATTTTTCCCACATAACAAAAATGTGTGTCTGAAATTCGTACAGAGCAGTGCATGGTTGTTCGGCCGTTGGAGTAGTTAGCGCAGCTGGCGGACGGGCCAACTGGGTGTGGGGAACTGGGGAGGGGTGTGTGTTTATTTGCTATGAACTTCATCCTGACAAGGTCAACTTTATTTACGTAGGAGGAGAGCAGGAGTAGACCAGGGCTGGGCAACCTTTTTGAGAGCGTGCGCACCAATTGTCTACAAATTTCGAAGAAACTTTGAAACTTTGAAGAGTAAAATAAGGTCTTGGAGCCTTCCATAATTATTATTAATTACTGCATTATTATTAATGCATATTGTAATTAATGCATCTTATAATTATTATATTTCTAATAAAGGCCTCCTCAAGGAATGCAATAAAGAAGAAAATGGGCACTAACTGGGGCTGCTACTGCTTCCTGTTTCAAAAGAAGACTGTAAACCTGAGGCTACAGACACACACTCAGATTATGTAATATTTATTGCTTTTCCACTTCAACAGTGGCTGCACGAACGCGCCTTAATATTACGTTATACGTATATTGCCTGTCTTGTAAAGTTTATAATTTTTATTAGGCGTTTTGTGATAACATGCCTGTCTGTCTATTTATCTGTCCGGTTTTTTTAAAGCTGTCGCCGTCTTCCGGAAACCAAACGTCATTCCTCTCTGTTTCTCAATTGATCTGGTTCTAAATTTCTTGTTGTCATGGCTGCTTGTACTCCTTGCATCCACGTTTTTCTTGGCCGTCCTCTTTTCCTTCTCTCCCGCGGTATCCAATCCATAATTAATTTTGGTATTCTCTCCTCTGGCATCCTTTTGACGTGGCCATACCATTGTAGTCTTTTCTGCTCTATAATATAGCCCCATTTCCTAGCTTGAGTCGTCTATCTCCGTCTGATTTCCGAGGCTTGGTGTTTGGCTTTTTAGCACGACGTACCTCGGGCACCAAATAAACCTGTACAGGTCCGTGCCATGACTCAGGTGGTTAGGAGGTCTTTAATCCGGAGGCCCCGGTTCAAACCTCAGTCAGTTTATGTAGGATTTGTGGTGGACAAAGCAGTACTGGTAATGGTTTTTCTCCGAGCTCTTCTGTGTTTCCGTCTGTATCATACCACCGGTACTCCTAACTCATTCACTCGCTCAAACACTCATTCACTTATCACTGACTATATTTAACCTCAGCAATTGAAAGCACCGTTCAATAACATACTAAAAACACGAGATGTGTTTCTGCAATTCTTAAATTTAACATCAGGCAGGACCCATGAGCGATGCAGGATCGTAAGTATAGCAAATAGCCCAGGGTAGGATCAGGCACTTTCTGATCTAAGACGATCGGATTGTCCAGTCCATTCTATGATATAAAGTGTTTGGGGGTAAACACATATACAAATACTTGGGCGAATGTTATGTTCTTCGCACCGCGCATTGTAATATAATTATACAATATAAACAAACGAAATGCATATTTACTAAATTAATAATTTAATTTTTAATTTTTTTATGTTTTCTACATGTTTCAAAAAATCGTCTTCCTGGAGATGAACCCTCGGGTTCGAAACATGTAGACGACTAATAAAAACATAAAAGTTAAAACATTAACTTATAGACTGTGCATTTCGTTGGTTTAGACAGTATACGTGATTACAAATACTGAGGCTTATGTAACAAGCGGGGTTCTAATATTATTAATGTGTAATTTATTTGCGGGTAAGTAATATATTATTATCCACTCGAAAACTAAAGTTAATCAAAATAATGCTTAAAGTTTTTATTTACGCCTAAAACAAAAAAGAACATTGCGTCTTCATTACAAAGACTCGCAGGTAAATGCTGTTGACAATTGTAACATAAAAATAACGGATATTGACTGTTTGGACGATTTAACGTGGAAATTCCGTAGAAGGAAAAAATCGCTTCGCCTTTTGTTCCGTTAATACTCCGAAGTTTGCTTCACGATGATTTACCCCTTAACTTTTATCCTGCTAACGTGGAAAATATGGTGGGCTCCTAATAATGCCAGCAAATGGCAGATGGGATTTAACTCGGCGTTTAAAGGGTTAAAGGACAGTCGTGAGTAAAGGTGTGTTTCATAAGGAATCTGCCATACTTGTAGAGAACCTTGCTTACGTTAAATTACATCGATTTGACCAAAAATTCTATAGCCAAAGTTGAACTTTTACGAAGAAAACGGCGAGATATGTTCTAAAGAATTAAATCTGTTATACATTTATTGAGGAATTTGTGGTTCCTGAAATATCAGCACGCGAATCTTACAGCTAAGTCACACATGAGTGACAAAGTTTTTGATTAGGCAAAAAACTCACACTAGTGCCATAAAATCATTCTTTGGGTTCTAGGTACTTTACATAACACGCTCGTCTCCGTATACTTTGGCTTTACTATCGACTCAAGGACGGACCTGCGCAGTGTACGGATAATACACAATACAATGTGGTACAGCACGCAGAACTACAAGAAGACCACATTTTTCTCGCGCCATTATTTACACAACATTTCAAATTCGCGCGCGTGTCTGTTTCGTTATATCGGTGCAAATTAACCTACGGAACGTTCTCCCAAAGTATGACAGATTCCTACGAAAACACCTTGTATGTGCAAAACCTGCTTTAACACTTAAGAAGTCTACACTTTGCTCACACACTTTGTATAGAGTATCATAAGAGTCCACCCATAAAAAATAACAATTTTTCTGTACGGTATTAAGCAGCTGGTTTCTATAATGGGAAATCAAATAATTACACTGATATACAAAATTTCACTTTTTGCGACTAGCAGAAACGAAATGTGCCAATTCTTATGTAAATTGAGGTGCTGAACACGAAAATCACAATAAAAATGCTTCATTAGCTACGGTTTTCGAACCATCGTCTCTTACCTGTACTACGTCATAAGTCGAAGGTTGCATAACCTCTAGTGCAATCGGACCTTCTTCGCCTGCCGATTAAACGTCTAATCAGCAAGCGTTGATGGGCTCCATTTCCCTTTGTATCTGCCCTCCATTTCTGCAGTGTCCTGGTGGAAACCTTCACCGTGCTCGTCATTCACAGAACCACAGTTCTCTGGAAAAGAAGTCCAGATGAGAACTCAGAAATGGATTTTCATGGTCATATTGCACCCCAGTTTCTAATATGAGGACAGAAGTTCTTCCACAAGATCCTTATAGTTATCTGCTCTTCTGTTTCCTAGGAAGCCTGCAACCACCTCTCAGAAGGCATGCCATGCTCTCTGCTCATCACCCCTAATGCGTTCAAATACCTCGTCACGAAGAAGTGAGCGAATGTCTGGACCGGTGAAAATACCCTCTCGTATCTTGGCATCACTAAGCAGGGGGATTTTTTGTCGCATGTAAAGAAGTGCTGTATCACTACGATCCATAGCCTTCACATAATTCTTCATGAGGCCTAATTTGATATGAAGAGGTGGCAACAAAATTCTCGATGACTCAACCAGTGAATGATGCTTTACATTTTTGTGTCCTGGCTCCAAAATCTTTCTGGCAGGCCATATCCTTTTGACATAATGATGTGCTTTGTCTCTGCTGTCCCACTCACACAGGAAACAAGGAAATTCAGTGTACCCGAGCTGCAGTCCAAGCAAAAGTGCAATGACTTTCAGGTCCGTACAATGTTCCACTTGTATGTGTCATACTTCATGTACTGCAGTAACTGCTTCATGCTATCATCACTTTCTTTAATTCCAAATGCATGTGCAACAGGAATTGAAGGTAACACATTCCCATTGTGCAGAAGAACAGCTTTAAGACTGAATTTGGAGGCTGTATGAATAGTCTCCATTCATCTGAACAAAGGCTCATGCTTAATGCTGTGAACAAGCCATCCACATTTTTGCATGCCACTAAAGTGCCCTCCATGGTGAAGAATCCTTCCAGATTTTTTTTTGGCGATAACGATACAGAGTTATTTTCATGCCTTCGTCCAGATATTTCCATTGTTTCATTCTGGACGCTAGCAGTTCGGCCTTTACCTTTGGCAGCTCCAAATCGCGTACTAGATCATTCAGTTCGTTTTGTGTAAGTTTGTGAGGTGCGTCCGATGCTGGACCTTGGAAGTCTGGATCTGTAGGTTCTTCTTCTTGAGGTCCTGTTTTTTCCGTGTCTTCCTCTTCCATCTCCGAATTCAAATTGTGTTCTTTTGGTGGCTTCGGCACGGGCAGATCTTCCCCATGAGGCACAGGTCTGATGGCAGAGGGTATATTTGGATAGTCAATTCTCTGCTTCTTCTTTCTGTTCATACCACTTGCCACAGGAGGTGTCAAGCAAAAGTAGCAGTCATTAATGTGGTTTGAGGGTTCCCTCCACACCATTGGAACGACAAACGGCATTGCCATTCCCTTACTATTTATCCAGCCTCCAAGACGTATTGCGCACGATTTGCACGCAAGTGCGGCGCACACTTCTTGTCTTCGTCACCCATTTTACGCCGCAAGTACAGATGGTAGGCTTTCTTGATCAGAGATGTTATAGAACGCCTCTGTGACGCTAACGTCATTTCGCCACACACATAACAGAACAGGGCCGCACTGTTCACACAACAGGGAGACATCCTGTCCTACACCTGCGCTTGTACACAGATTGAAACTGAGGCACTGTCTGGCGGCTGATGCAATGACCTTATCATGTGACCTTACGCTAGTCACAGCGTTAGTCACCCGTGATTGATGACCTTATCATGTACACTAGTCACAGGGTTAGTCACCCGTCATTATCATTTATGATTCAAACCCTAATTTGAAATCAGAACGCACTGTACATGAACGTAGCCTCCTGTATCTTCGAAACAAGAGCTAAGCAACAATTCTTAATATCGTATTCGTGTTCAGCGCCCACGAAATAGCCATAAAAGACTTATTTCATCAATGCTAGTTTTTGACTGTTGATCAGTGTTATTTGCATCATTAGTCTCGAAGGAACAGACAAGATCCACGGTTGCCCAGGTTCGATCCCAGGTAACTCTACGTGGGATTTGGGGTAGAACAAGTAGCTAGAATCTAAAACTATCCCATTACAGGCCTGCACAGGCCCTTAGGGCGCCAGGAGGTTGAGGTTTCCAGAATTTCTAGACCGTCGTCGCAAGAAGGTGCGAAAGTTATCAGCCCTACACACCGGCAGCCTTTACCCCCTAGCAGATATTCCTGTTAATCATTTCTTTTAGAGGCTGAGTCGACCCCCAGGGCCATAGTGGGACTGTAAGGATTAAGTCAATGAAAAACCTCAATGAATCAAACCCGCGACCTTCCGGCTTGTAGCGCAGTGCCTCAACCAACTGCGCCACCGCTTATCCCGAACAAGTAGTAGTGGGAAAGTTTTCTTTCCGAATGGCTCGCTTTTCTCCCAGCCAATATCATTCCACCAGCGCTCCACACTCACCTTCGTTTTCAAACCTATTCACACAAATGAGAGAATATCGGGGAGCAGAAAGTAAAGAAAGTACTCTCAAAAGAAACTGACTGCAGTCACGAACGTTCTGACATAATGAGCATTGTCGTTTGCGATGGATTAGGTTTCCGCCTGCCTCAGTTAACATGTAAGTCCAAATATTGTTCTGAGGTACGGATATTTATGCTACATTTGAGATCGTCGTTCTTCTGGGTTGTTACGCAGCGTAGATGGGTAGGTTATGCCGAAACGTCGGAAAATAACTCCAAATCAACGCTGCGTAACACCACACAAGAGCGAAGGTCTCATTTACACCGTGGCGGAAGCCTGAAGTCACTTACGTGGCATGTCACATCTGTGCGCTTCAATTGTTTTCTTTTCTTTTTACGAAATGGAGTTCGGCGAAGTAGAGGATTTGTTTGCTCCAAAATGTCGATTACTGTTTCTATGTCACGGGCCGGGTAGCGCAGTCGGTATAGCGACTGGCTACGGGCTGTACGGTCCGGAGATCAAACCCGGTGTGGGTGAGATTTCCCGCACCTGTCCAGACCGACACTGGGGCCCACCCAGCCTGCTGTACAACGGGTACCGGGTCTTTCCCGGGGGTAAATTGCGGCCGGGGCGTGACGCTGACCACTCACCCCCTTCTAGTGCCGCGGTCATGGAAGAGTAGAGCTATACCTCTACTCCACCTATGGGCTGTACGGCCTGTACAGAGCCTCAGTGCCTGTACAAGGGTGCACTTTACCCTTTTTTATGACTACAGGAACGTATTTTTGTACCAAACTCATACTATATTTCTCTTGGTTGGGCGCGTTCACAAAATAATCCGTTCTGAGTATTCTGTTTCGTTGTCTTCTTCTGTTTATGCTTGTGTGTAAATGTGTATTGTACTGTACTGTACTGTACTGTGGAGAACCGCGGTGGCACAGTGGTTAAGGTGCTGTGCTACAAATCGGAAGGTCGTTGGTTCGATTCCAGCTGCCTCTGTGGTCTAGTGGTCAGAGTTTCTGGCTACAGATACAGAGGTCCCGGGTTCGATCCCCGGCGCTACCAGATTTTCTGAGTAGTAGTGGGTCTGGAATGGGGTCCACTCAGCCTCGTGA
>Ga0123357_10009665_pt1 | contig 12192 bp, 6 predicted proteins | sample TergutEmb28metaG_FD_89873 | JGI IMG/M metagenome (GOLD analysis project Ga0123357, IMG submission 89873) | Embiratermes neotenicus P4 segment gut microbial communities from Petit-Saut dam, French Guiana - Emb289 P4 | ecosystem: Host-associated > Arthropoda: Insects > Digestive system > Gut ...
GGATCGCGACCGCAGGGGAGAACGTCGCACCTGCGTCATAGCTCGACGTCACGTATCCCTGGCCGCCGCACATGAAGCCTGCGTAGATGAATCCATTCGCAGCCGCCGCGATCTTGCGTCCGGAATTCGATGGAAACACCGTGCAGTCCGTCCTCGCACCGCTGACAACGACGGGCACGGTCTGCAACCAAGGGTAGAAAGTCAGGGTATTGCTGGCCACTCCCTGGTCGACCCGCACCACCTTCACCTCGACGGGACCGGTCAGGCCGCCCGGGACGATGACGGTCAGCTCCGTCTCGGTTGCACGGGTCACGGTCGCCGGCACGGAGCCGAATGTGACGGCGTCGTTGCTGGCAACGGCCGACAAACCGGTCCCGGTAATAACGATGGAATCGCCCACAGGAGCGATGGTCTCAGAAAGAGACGTGAGGGCCAGCGGAGTGCATGCCGACGCCTGGCATACCTCGCCCGAGTTGCAGATCGTGCCGCACGCACCGCAGTTGACCCGATCGGTCTGCGTGTAAGCGCAGTACGCAGAGCTCCCGGTGCCACACGGGATTGAATTGACCGGGCAATTCAGGACGCACATGCCATTTGAGCAAAACTGTCCAGAGATACAGGCCACGCCGGCATTGGCGCCCTGACAATCCCCCGAGGCGCCACAATAGGCGTTGCTGGTCATGGGATCGATGCACTCGCCGTTGCAGTCGATCATCCATGGTAGACAGCCCCCGCCGGAGCAGACGATTTCGCACGACACAGGATCGAAGGCGCAGCCATCCTCCAGATCCGCTTCGGTGACACCACCCGTCCCGCAGTCACATGTGCCCGCAACAAGGGTGCAACCGCAGTCGAAACGATCATCGCCCGCTGCCGTATCGGCGGCTGTCGTGACCATCGCGCAGCTCGCGAAGTTCCACTGCTTGGAGGCATTCACGGTGTAGCAGAGGACATGGTTGGTATTCGGGCCTGGATTCAGTACATCCTCGGCGGACTGGTTCGGGAAGGCCCGCGTTGCTATGTCGGTGGAGTCGTAGCAGGTGAAGTTGTGCGCCCCATCATTGAGCTGCGTCCCGCCACAATCAGGCGCGGAGAAGAGCGCATACGAGAAAGCCCAGTTCGCGGCCGGAAAGTCCGCGGAAGGACAGAGTCCCGTGATCGATGCCGGGGCTCCATGGCTATCCACAAGACTGCCGTCCGCATTGAAGTTGAAACACGGGCATGCGTCCCCTGCGTCCGTACCTGCTTCCACATCAGGGGTGAGCGACGGGCTGCACCGGTACTTCGGATCGGGCGCGGGGCGCGAGCCGCAGATGCGGACAGAGTTGCCTGTGAAATCGCCCCCCGAGAGGGCAAATGTCATCGAGGCATTTCCGTTGCTGCCCGTAGCATCCTGGTTCGTCGAATTCGACGAACACGCGAAAATCATCGCGGCGACAAGAGCCAGTGCGACAAAAACGTGGTCCCTCATTAGTCTTGTCTTTGGCAGAGGTGCAATACACGTTCCGTCACCTCATCCATAAGCAGCCAGCCCGCATTTGAGTCGTGCGGGACGGACGTAGGAGAGTCAGAGAACGTCGGCGGCGTCTTGCAGCTACGCTATGTGGGATGCTCGTGCCGAAGATCGACCTCGTCACTCTAGGACTCGTCCGGGAAGTCGGCAGTGGCGATTCGATCGTTGCCCTCGCCGTCCAGCCCTCGCTTGCCAGCTTCGGCGAAGAAGAGAACGCCCTGCTCGAAGCGAAAATGTTCCTGACGGAATACCTCGTCAAGGCGGAGCCGGAAACCGCCCTCCGCTTCGCCCTTCCGGAGGGAACGACGCTGCACTCCCTCGACGTGCTCATTGCGCGCGCCGATCTCCCGCGACGGTGGAACGTCGATACGCCGATACGCGTCAACTGCCTCGTGATTCCCACGGTTCCGAACACCAAGGGGCAGCGCGATCGCTGGGTGATGATCGTTCCCCTCGGACACACGTTCTTCGCGACGGCCAATGAAGATCTCGATGAGGCCATCACCTCCGAGGTGAAGCGGATCGTCGCGGCGCGCGAGCCCACGCCTCTCGAGTGGCTCGATCTCCTCCCGCCGCGGCACGAGCAGCTGGCTCGTCTCGAGGTGAGCTTCGAACGCAGCGGCAGCCTCGCTTCCACCGCCGGCACCAACATTCGCAAGCGCATTGCCGATCACGAAGCGCGCAAGCACGCCGCCCTCGTGCTCGAGTCGGTCGCCGAGCCCTGTCACGCAGGTCTCGCGGATCTCGCACGAGGGAGGATGACTCCGCGCCCGTTTCCGCTTCGCGACGACGAGCTCGAGCTGCTGCGGCGTATGCTTAGGTAGCGAAGATCGGTCGAGCGTGCTCCTCGTCGGCAAGGAGCGCGTCGGCAAGACCGGCCTTTTTCGCACCTGGCTCGAACGCGAACACGAGGTGAATCGTCCGCGCTTGGTGTACGCGACGTCGGGCGCGCGATTGATCGCCGGGATGAGCGGCTTCGGCCAATGGCAGGAGCGTGTGCACCGCGTGATGGAGGCCGCACATCGGCTCGATGCGATCCTCTACTTCGATGACCTTGCGGATCTCTTTGCCGATCGACCCGGCGGTTACGTCGACATCGCGAGCGCGATGCGGCCCTGGCTCGATGACTCTCGCGTCCGTGTGGTCGGCGAGATCCGCGACGACGTGCTCGAGCGGGTCGAGTCACGCAACGGCGGTTTCTTCTCCTGCTTCGGGCGCGTTCACATCGAGCCCTTCGACGCGGCCCAAACGCTGAAGGTGCTCGCCGGCCTGTCGACCTTCGATGCCACTCGCGAAACGAATCGTCCTGTGGTGACGCCCGAGGGGAACGCGACGCTCGTAGAGCTCGTCGATCGCTATCTTCCGTACGAGGCATTCCCGGGCAAGGCCGTCCGACTCGCCGCCGAGCTTCGCAGCGCGCGCGAGATCGCCCTTGGTTCCGAGGCCCGAGGCGCCCCCATCGGACCCGACGCCGTACACAAATTCTTCAGCGTGCGGACAGGCATACCGACGTTCCTCTTGCGTGACGATCACGCGCTCAGGATCGAGGAAGTCTTCGACGTGCTACGGCGACGTCTCGTCGGACAAGACGAAGCTGTCCGGCGCGTCGCCGAGCTCGTTTGCGTGGTCAAAGCAGGCCTGCAACCGGCGGGAAAACCGCTCGCCACGCTCCTCTTCGTCGGCCCGACCGGTGTGGGCAAAACCGAGCTCGCCCGCGCGCTCGCGACCTTGCTCTTTGGCAGCGAGGATCGCCTGATTCGCTTCGACATGAGCGAATATGCGAGCGCTCATGCCACCGAACGCCTCTTCCGCGGCGCGGATGGAGGCGAGGGCCTGCTCACGCGCAAGGTTCGCGAGCAGCCCTTCTCCGTGATCCTCCTCGACGAGATCGAGAAGGCCAATCCGGCAGCCTTCGATCTCCTCCTTCAAGTCTGCGGCGAAGGTCGCCTCACCGACGGCCGCGGCAAGACGGCCTGGTTCCACAACGCCATCGTCATCCTTACCTCGAACCTCGGCGCATCCCACCGCCACGCGCAGGCCGCCGGTTTCGATAACAGCGCTGGCGGCAAGCGTAGCGACGAAAGTCACTACGTGAAGGTCGTCCGCGAGACGTTCCGACCCGAGTTCGTCAATCGCATCGATCGCATCGTGGCGTTCCACGCGCTCGGCCAAAAAGACATCCGTGAGGTGGTTCGGATCGTGACCGACCGCGCCGCGCAGCGTCGTGGGCTCGTCGAGCGTGGCCTCGATCTCGCGATCTCGGAGGCAGCACTCACCCACCTCGCCGAAGGTGGAAACAGCGAAGCATACGGAGCGAGGGCCCTCCGTCGCCACGTCGAGCGTGAGCTCGTCGCGCCGCTCGGCCGGCTCATCTCGGCACGCGGCGACATCGAAGGCGATCGCATCGTCGTCGCGCACGAAGACGAACCAACCGAGCCGGGAGAAGAGCCCGGGGAAGCTCGAGGAAGCCTTCGTTTCGGCGTCGTGCGCGTACCGAGCAAACGCAGTAGCCAGGCTGCTCACGCACTCGAGGCAGTGACGAGCATTCGCCGGCGCACGCACAGGCAGCTCCGGCTCGATCGCATCGTTCAACTTCGAGGCCACGTCGGCTACTTGGTCGCCCAGCTCGGCTACGACAGCGGACGCAAAAAGCATAAGCGCTCGCAACCGCGCGACGGCGCGGCGATCGCGCAGATGACGAGCGAGCATGTTCGTCTTGCGGCGCTGACCGATCGCCTCGACGAGCTCTTCGCGGAGATCTGCGCGATCGAGGAGCTCGCGCTCGTGGGGTTCCTCTCCGCGGAGAGCGACGGCCGACCCTCGCTCGAGGCACTGCGCGACGAAGCCGAGCAAGTCGAAGCTCGCTTCCGTGGCACGCTCGCCCAGGCACTCGTCGCACAGGAAACGCGACGAAACGCGGCCACGCTCATGGTCTGCGAACTCGACAATCGCCGTGCCTTCGATCGTTGGCTCGCACCGCTGCTCCGCGATGTCGGTCGACGGCGCTGGCGAGTGGAAGTCCACGTCGACGGCGATCGCGATCGCGAACCAGCAGCCAATTGGCCACAAGAACGCCGCTGGGGCCCACCGCGCTCTGCCGACTGGCTCATCGACAAGCTCGCCGACAAAGAGCGTTCATTCCGGAACGTGCTCCTTCGCGCCGATGGCGATCATGCCGGCGTACCTCTATGGCTCGCCCTCGCGCCTGCTGCGTTTCGACATGAGCGAGCTCTCTGGTCCCGACGCGGTCGCGCGCCTGATCGGCGACGCGTGGAACCCGGAGGGCACGCTCACGTCCGCCGCGATCGCGGAGCCCTTCAGCGTCGTTCTGCTCGACGAGATCGAGAAGGCGCACCCTGCGGTCCTCAATCTTCTTCTCCAGCTCTTCGAAGATGGTCGCCTCACCGACGCCGCAGGCAACACCGCGAGCTTCGTGCAGTCGGTGGTCATCATGACGTCCAATTTGGGGGCTCGCCAGCGCGCGCCGGTCGGCTTCGACGAGGCGAGCAGCGGTCTCATGCACGACGTGGCGCAGGCCGTGCGCGAGTTTTTCCCGCCGGAGCTGTTCAATCGCATCGACGCCGTCGTTCCTTTTTTCCCGCTTACCCCCGAGATCGCCCTCGACGTCACGAAGAAGGAGCTCGCGAAGCTCGTCACCCGACCCGGCCTCGTCGAACGCAACGTCATCGTCCAGGTGGGGCGCGCTGCAATAGAGCGCATTGCGCACGAGTCTCTTCGCGCCGAGGACGGCGCGCGCTCGCTGAAGCGCTTCATCGAAGACCGTGTTGCCACGCTTCTCGGCGAGGAGATCGCGCGCGCTTCGAACGCGGCGCTGAAGGTGATGAGGATCGTCGACGGCGAAACGGGATTGCGGGTGGAGAGCGAGCCGCTCGTCGAGGCGAAGCCCGCGGCGCTCCGCTACGCGCTCGAACCGCTGTGGACTCGTCCGCTCGGCGAGCTCCGCGAGCGGCTACCCGCTGCGCTGGCCGCCCTCGAGCGCATCGAACAAAGCGATCGGCTCGCTGTGCTCTGCGAACAGCTACGGCACCACCTGAGTGAGCACAATCGCGGCGTGCGCGAGCACGGCGAGCTCCTCTACAACATCGACTGGATGCGGCTCACCATCGATCGCCTGCACCATCGACTCGAGCAGCTCATGATCTCCTCGCGCGAGATTCAACATCACGCCATCGAGAATGCATTCGACGAGCGTGAGGTGTACGAGCCGCGCACGCGATGGAAGCCCGACCCAAAACCAAGGGGGGGACGGATGCGGTTCGACTTCGGGCGGCCCGGAACCTGGTGGGAGATCTTCTCGAGCATCGCGGAGACGCACATGCTCTCGCGCGCATTGGGCCGCGTCACCGAGCCCGGCGAGCACGCCGTGCTCGTCGAGCTGCTTGCCTACGGCAACGGCCGCACGTTTCTCGGCGCGATGCTCGATGCCTATGCCCGCGCGAGAGGCGAAGTCGACACCGTCGCGTGGTTATCAGACGGCAAGATCGCCATTAGCGAAGGGCGAATCGGGATCGCACAAGCGAAGAACGCCCGCGCCGAGATCGTGGTCGTGAAGATCGTCGGCTTGTGCATCAAAGACTATCTCGAGCTCGAGACCGGCACCCACGTCTGGCAGCCGAGCGTGAACGAGCCTGAGCTCCTTCGCGTACGCGTTCTTGCCGCAGAGGATGGTCTCACTGCGAGCGGGCACGTGAAGGCCTACATCGCCGCGCGCGAGAAGGCCGAGCGCGTCGGTGTCCCGGCCGAAGCACGCCCCGATCGCCTTCTGCCCGTCGTACGCACCATCCGGTTCGATCCTCCCCTGCCGCAACGACCAGCCGCACCGCTCGACATGGAGGACTTCGTCCTCGGCATGCCCTACAGCACGCAGGTCACCACGATGGCGGACGCGTTCCCTACGCTATGGCTCCTCCGCATGTCGCGCATCGACGAGCGCATCAACGAGGATGGCTGCGAAGGCGCACGGCCATGAGCAAGACATGAGCAAGAAGTCGCTCCGCGTACACGTCGTCGTCGACGAGAACGGCTGGCGCGTCGGCACTCTCCTTCGCACCTGGGACGGCGTGTTCGATCGACCGCCCCCCTCGGCGTTCGGCGCCACGATGGAAGACGTTCTCACGGAGCTCGAGGCAAGACTCGAAGCCATGCGGATCGACGGGCAAGACTCGATCGATCGGTACCTGTGGGACGAGAGCTTCCACTCCGAAAAGATCCGCGTCGACGTCCACCCGATCTCGTCGATCAAAAAGCGCCCGGTGATCGGCAAGAAGGAAGTTCCGCTCCTCCTCACGTACGCGTATTGCCCGATCGAAGGCGGCGGTTACCGGGTGACGCTGCCACGCTTCGGTGGCTGGTTCGTGGTGGAAGATCTCTCCCTCGCCCCCGAGATCCTGCGTCACGCGGTGAGCACGATCCTGCTCGGCGAAAACCCGCGCTGGATCTACGACTTCCGCGAGCTTGGGAGCGAGTACGTCACGGAGTGGTCCCCATCGATTCTCCTCCGCCAGGCTTCCTCCGCACCCTACGAGCGCGAGGAAGATCCCCACACCGAGCTCGTTCGCGTTTCCGACGAGCTCGTCGATCGCGCATCGCGAGGCAAGCTCTCGCCCGTCATCGGTGAGTCGCTGGTCTTCGAGAAGATGAAGTCGTGGACGCTCGGAGCGCGACCGCCGTCCATCTTGCTCGTCGGACCTCCCGGTGCCGGCAAGTCGGCGCTCGTCCGGCGCATCGCGTTTCACCATCTGGCAGCACGCAACGCGGGTGTGACGCCGCCACGCATCTACAGCACGTCGAAGGATCGAATCATCGCAGGGATGATCTACCTCGGCATGTGGCAAGAGCGCTGCCTCGCGCTCGTGAAGGAGCTTACCGACGACGGCGACTACCTCCACGTGGGCGAGCTTGGTGGTCTGCTCGAGCCGCAAACGGACGGCGCAAGCATTGCCGAATTCCTCGAACCGGCGATGGGTGACGGCGAGCTTCGCATCCTCACCGAGTGCACCCAGGAGGAGCTCGAGCGGGCTCGCAGGACACGTCCTTCGTTCATTCAGCGCTTCACGATCGTCCGCGTCGACGAGCCGCCGCCCGCGGCCACCATCGCTCTCGGGCTCGCTTATGCGCGACGGCGCTCGCTCGATCTGCATCCTTCAGCGATGAAGCGTTTGGTGCGCCACCTCGGCGCGCTCGAACGCGGCATGGCCTTTCCAGGCAAGACCCTTCGGTTCCTTGATTGGCTCGCGGCCGACGTGCACGGCGCGCACGACACGACGGCCTCCGCAGCGGAAGGATCCGAGCGCACGTTCTTTCCGCGCGATGTCTCCGCCGCATATGCGCGCTACGTAGGCATCCCGCTAACGCTTCTCTCCGACGACATTTCCGCGAGCGCAGAAGATCTCGCTGGGCTCCTGAAAGCGCGCGTCATCGGGCAAGACGAAGCCTGCGATGCTTGCGGCCGCGTGCTCGCGCGCTTCAAGGCGAACCTCGTCGATCCCGAGCGACCGTGCGGCACGCTCCTCTTCGTCGGCCCGACCGGCGTTGGCAAGACCGAGCTCGCCAAACAGCTCGCCCGCACGACGTTCGGCGGCGAGGAGCGGATGATCCGGCTCGACATGAGCGAATACATGCTGCCCGGATCCGCGATGCGCCTCACGAGCGCCCGCGCTCAGGCGGCGAGCCTCGCGACCCGCGTGCGCGAGCAGCCGCTGTCGCTCGTGCTCCTCGACGAGATCGAGAAAGCACACCCCGAGGTGTTCGATCTCCTCCTTGGCATCCTCGGCGAGGGTCGCCTCACCGACGAGAGCGGACGCTTCGTCGATTTCCGGACGACGTTGATCGTGATGACGTCGAACCTTGGCGTCACCGATGCACGTCCGGCCGGCTTCAGTGAGGCCGCGGGAGGTGACTTTGCCCGGAAGGTGCGCGCGCACTTCCGCCCCGAGTTCTACAACCGGATCGATCAGGTCCTCGCGTTCCGCGCGCTCGCGCCCGCCGACGTCGAACGCATCGTCGGGCTCGAGCTCGCAGCCGCCGCAAAACGAACCGGATTCGTACGCCGAAATCTTCGTCTCTACGCGACGCCTGCCGCAGAGAGCCGCCTCGCCGAGCTCGGCTACCATCCCACGCGCGGAGCGCGCCCGCTCCGACGCCTGATCGAAGAGCGTGTCGTGACACCATCGCAACGCGAATCGCAGGCGATCCGAGCTTCCGCGACACCCGCATTGCCGTCTACGCCCCCGGCGAAGAGCCCGCGGCCGGGTTCGGCGTTCGCGTCGATTAACACCTCTGGCGCGCCTACCGGTGGACGTCAGCGATGGATGAGCTCCTGCCCGGACCGTGACAGATCAGGCACTGCTCGGTCTTCGCGAGCGCTGTGGAGCGCGGCTCGTAGAACGTCCCGCCGTTCGCGGTCATGTGGGCATGCGCCGCAGGACTGTCGTGGCAGGCGGAGCAAGCCGCGGTGATCGGGGAGACGATCAGCGTCGTCGAGGCAGCTTGAGTGGTGATCCCGGTGGCCGCGTCGAAGGAGAAGCCTGAGCCGTAGGCCGTGTCCACTTGGACGAAGGGGGAATATGCGAACACCGAGGAGCTGGCGCTCGAAAACGAGCCGGTGGCGACAGTGCTCGGCAACATGTTGGGCACCGCGCTCTGCGACGCGGCGGCGCTCAGGTCGTAGGTGCCCGCCAGGTGGCACTGCTCGCAGTTGTTGAGCACGCCGGGGTAGGTCACGTTCGCGAAGTTGTTGGTGGGCGACGCAGCGGCCCACATAAATGGATTGCTGCGAACCTGGGCGGCGTGCAGGGCGTGGATGAAGTCCTTGGCATTGGCCGACCAGGCGCTGCTCGTAAGGTTGGGGGTGTGGCAGAACGCGCAGGTCGGGCCGTCGTTGCGCTGCCCAGCGTGGAACGTCGGATTGGCGCCCATCGCGGCATGGCAGGAGTTGCAGTTGTCATTGCTGATGATGGTGCGGCGGCCGGTGTAGCCGGTGGCAACCTTCCAGATGTTCGGCGCCGGGTAGGTGACGCCTCCGGAGTAGCTGATGAAGCACGGTTGGCCCGCGGTGCAGGTACACGGCGTAGCCGTGGTGCAGCTCGCCAGGGTCGCTGTCCCGTTCCACTGCCTGCCATAGGTGAATGTGCCCGAGGTTGTGCTGGTGCCGCCGGCCGGAGCTCTCATGCACGGAGCAGCAGCGGTGCAGGTGCAGGGAGCCGTCGCGGTGCAGGTCATGGAGCCCTGCATGCCCGTCGTCGCGGTGCCGGAGGTCGAAATGTTGGGGAGGACCAGCGTCGCCGGGTAGGCCGAGAGGTTGATCTGCGTGAGCGGCTGCGCGCCGGAAAGGCTGTAGGTGTACCCGACTCCACCGGTGAGCATCGTCGCGTTATCGGGAACCGTAACGCCCGTCAAGGTCATGGTGTAGTAGCCTGAGGCGTCCGGTCCCGTCATCGTGCCCGGGGCGCTACCGTTCCACACGCCCTTGATGTAAGCGCTGGTGGTGGCGTTGAAGTCGACCGGTGCGGCAATTCCGTCCTGGGGCACTGCGAACGCGACGACCACGCTCGGCGAGCCGACGAAGTCGTCCATCAGCTCGGTCTTCACCCCGGGCTGGTAGGTATTGAACGTAACCGGGGCGCCGTCTTTCTTCAGCATGAAGACGACGACCGGGTGCTTGCTTGCGTCGCGAGAGACGCTCGCGACGTCGTAGGAGATGACCGAGGCACCCGACGGGACCATACCCGCTGCGGGGATCCAGCCGGCGTTGGCGTCAGCGGTGGTTCCGCCCAACCAGGTGGCCTCGCTCGCTGGGGTGACGATGGCCACGTGCTTTGCGGCGATGTCTGCGGAATTATGGCATGTGGCACACGTGGCGTCGGTCTGGGTGCCCCCGGAGTGCATCTGGCGACCGAGCGGTACTGGCGCCGCTTTGAACCAGATGTTGTCGTGGCAGGCGCCACAGGCGCGCGAGGATGGCGCGGACTTCCAATGGTCGGCCTGAGCAACGGCTCGGTGGCACTTGGCACAGCTGCGAACGTCCTGCGGATAGGTCACGTCCTGGGGGCGGGCGAACCACTGGTAGCTCCCGCCCTTGAGATTGAGCTCGTCGCCCATGTGGATCTTGTGGATGAAGACCGGCAGGTTCGTGTAGGCCTCGCCGTTGACGAGCGCCGCGCTGCCGGTCCAGGTTCCGTCGACTCCGATGGCAGGCTCCGAGCCCGAGAATCGACGCTGATCGTTGTGGCAGGCGACGCAGGTGCGGAGGTCGTAGCTGCCGCTGTGGGACGAGCTGATCCCGCCGCTGCCGCCGACCTTGGCGCGGAACGTGGAGTGGCACTCGTCGCAGGATTTCGGGTCGACCTTCTCGTATTGGCCCGTCACGTCGGTGCTCGTGTCCGGGATGAAGTCGTAGATGATGTTGAGCGGCACGTAGGGATTGCCGGCGGCATAGACGAGGAGGATCAGGCGATGGGGCTTGGCGGGCTCGTAGGTCGTTCCGGCGGTTGCGGAGTCGGTCACTTGCTTCGTAAACTTGTAAGTGTAGGTTCCGTCACCCAGGTCGGTGAAGTCAGCGTCCGCAGCGGTCTCGGTGCTCGCCGTGCTGGTTGCGTTGTTGGCCATGTAACTGACCCACGTGTCGTTGGCGCTGTCGTTGACACCGGTGGTGAGCTTGAGCAGGGAGACGCGAAGGTTTCCGGCCGTCATGCCGCGCACACCGGTGCCTTTGCGATCGATCAGCTTGAAGGAGATCTCGGGCCTGCCGTCGGCCGGGACAGTGACACCCGTGACGGCTCCGGCCAACTCGAGGGCCTTCAGCTCGTCGGTGGGCATCGTGCTCATGTCGACGAAGGTGTCGGGAACCGTCACCGAGGTGCCATCGGTGCACGTGATGGTTCGGGTGCCGTCGCCGTTGGAAACGATGGTGCACGAACTGCCGCCGGCTCCGGGCTCTCCCTGGTCGCCGTTCTTCACCGTCACAGAGGTATCGCCACAGGTGATGGTGCTCCAGCCATTGCCGTTGTCGGCCACTATGCAGCCCTGGCCAGCGTTGCCTTGGTCTCCGTTACAACCGGAGAGGATGAAGATCATCGAAACGACCACGGTGGCCAAGAGCGTCAACCCTGGCCTCCACAGTCGCTCGGCTCGCTGCATAGCGTTTCCATCCATCGATGATCACCTGAAAGCCGGCCAGGCATGATCACATCAAAACCGGCCAGTGGGGGACGAACTCGGCGTTAGGTTTTGCAATTTTACTCTGCCCTACTTCAGTCTGCAACGGCTTCGCGGCCCGCACGTGAGGACGTGGCCGTGGTGCCGCATACGGCCGAGTAGCGCCGAGACGGCGGCGATATCACCGAGCTATTTTCCCAATCAGTACGTCATGCAAAGCAAAGGAGACACCGATGATCTAACCCGATGACCTAACCCGTAGTCATCCTCGCCCGGGTCGGGCCGGGTGCAGAAGGGGGCCGTGAACGTCGTGAACGTCGCCCCGATCGGAAAGGCGGCCTGCAAGAGTCGAACGGCCTGAACTGCCCACAAGGGGTACACCCCGAGGTGGGCTACCACAGGTAACCATGGTGAATCACGAACACTGATAGGTGCTCACGATGAAGTTGGTGTTGGAAGCCTCTGTACGGAGGCACAACTCGCCTCGCGGCGAGAATGCAGCC
>Ga0123357_10009666_pt1 | contig 12192 bp, 6 predicted proteins | sample TergutEmb28metaG_FD_89873 | JGI IMG/M metagenome (GOLD analysis project Ga0123357, IMG submission 89873) | Embiratermes neotenicus P4 segment gut microbial communities from Petit-Saut dam, French Guiana - Emb289 P4 | ecosystem: Host-associated > Arthropoda: Insects > Digestive system > Gut ...
AGAAAAAAAAAAAAAAAAGGGAAGGGGGGGACGCGGGGGGGTGTGAAGTGGTTGTTTTTTTTGGGCCCCCCCCCCCCCCCCCAATTATACTGTTAATGTTAATTTATTAATTTTGGCAGCTGTTTTTTAGGGTTGCGAAATTTGGTCTGTTAGTCTGAACAGAGAACGTAAATTCTGTGTTTAGGGTGTTACATGACAGAGACCTTAGTGATTTAGACAGGTCTCCTGGTACTCTTAATTGTGTAATGAAATTGAGAGGGCTATGAAGGGCTAGATATGTACCTCAGATTGGGGAGACAAGAAATTCATTCAGAATTATGGTGGGGAAGTGACTACTTAGAAGATCAAGAAGGAACTTGGAGGATAATAGTTAGAGGGATCTTTTTTAGTGTGGGATGTGAATGAAACTAACCAAGGATCATGTTGCAGTTGTTGGTATCACTCGTTTCGAACTTGGGGTTGACTGACTTGCACCTTTCATTGCTAAGTTTATAAGGGAACTGTACTTGGGTATGCTTATTGATTCTGTGCTACTATTGAAATGGAGTATTAGTATGATTATGAATATACAGTAGTCTGCAACCAGATGGCCACACTTAGCAATGTGTTTGGTAGGTCATTTGGAGCACATGTTCTGTAAATCACATGCATTTGACACTTTTATCAAGTCACATGAACTGATATAGGTATAAAAAGAAATCAGTTATTTTCTTTGTATTTCCTCAATTTTCAGCTGTGCCTCTGTAATGGTTGAGTAATAGATCCATATTGATGTATTTTGCGCTCTCAATAACCCAGTTCATAAACCCCCCAAAATTTGACAAATGGTTTGCAGGACACATGCATCATAACCTTGGTTGCTGAAGTAGCATCATAACCTAAAAAAAAAAAAGCTAAAGTGTTCCTGTTACAGGGCCAGTGTGGCCCAGAGGGTGGGTAGGGGTATAGCTCTACTCTTCCATGACTGCGGCACTAGAAGGGGGTGAGTGGTCAGCAGCATGCCCCGGCCACACTTTACCCTGGGGAAAGACCCAGTACCCATTTTACAGGAGGCAGGATGGGCCCCAGGGCCGGTCTGGACGGGCGGAAAATCTCGTCCCCACCAGGATTCAATCCCAGACCGTCTAGCCCATAGTCAGTCGCTATACCGACTGAGCTATGCAGCCCACATCATAACCTGTCTGCTTTGAAATCATAGTATTAAATTGTTACTTAGAAAGATCAGGGTTATTGATTGAGCCTTCAAATCAAGATCATGTACTTTCATTTACCATTTTGATTTCAAATTTTATTAGTTTTTCATATGTGTAGTAGCATTGCTGACTTCTAGCACAATGTAATTTTAATTTTAATGTTCTTATGAGAGTCTTATTTATTGTAACAGGCTTGAAGTTAATGAATTACGTCAGCTATTGTCTCTAAGAAAAACATCAGATTCATCAGGGAGAATAAATGGAAACCCAACACTAGAAGATGCGTGCACTGAGCTGGAGTATTTACGTAACATTCTGTATGAGTACATGATGGGCAAGGAGCCAGTGGTAAGTTAAATAGGTATAATTTAATTCATTTTTAGTGAGGGTGATTTGCTAGCTGTAGTGATTAATCATGACTGGTTAATTAATATGTGTAACCAAAAGTGTTAAATGATGAGGAAAATATTTAGACACGTGAAGTTGGAGGTGTTAGTTAACTCAGTTACAGAGAGGTTTAGTCCTCTGTTAGCAGCCTGGTTACTACCATTGGATTCAAACAGTGTTGTGTTTGATGTTCTGTTTATTTTGCTAATTGTATAAAACATGATATTTAAGGTACTTGAACGAGAAAGTTTTTTAGCCAAGGTAGAGATGGTGTAGTGGCTAGACTATGGTCCAGATGACTGAGGAATTAAGGGCTCATCTACTTTGAAATGTCCAAACTGGGTGTGGGTCGAACCCAGCCTCTTATTCAGTAGGTACTGGGGGAGGGGGTGGTGTAAAGTGGCTGGGGAGTGAGGCTGACCACACCCCACCTAGTGCTTCTTTTAACCTTTTGACGCCGGAATTTAGTGGCCATTCGGCTATTTAAAGGGCCCACTGCTCGTCCACTTTAGTTGACGTTCAGCGCTAAAAGGTTAAGAATGAATGGCACTATACATTGACTCACGCACATGCACAAGGACTTCACCATAAGCAGTCATTTTGAAGAGCTCAGTATAGATGGAATGATAATAGTAACCTGTATTGTTGAAAGTGACCCTAAGATGGTCTTTACTGTGTCATGCCTACTGTCCTAGTGATATGTAAACTGCTGTCTGTGGGTTTCATCTGTAGTGCCCTGCAGGAGATGTAGGACAATATATTGTGTTCGTTGTCATGACTGAATTCATTTTGTGTTCTGTATAGGTGGAGAGTTGTAGAATGACTAAATAGTTCTTGTAGGATTCTGCAGTGTTGATTTGGTGTAGTTATTATACTATAATCTTCAGTGGCTGGACTTTTAAATTTAACAACATGACTACCTGTTAGCATTTCATTATTCTGAAAAAATCTGTGTTTACTAAAAAGTATCAAAAAATGGCTGTATTTGCTTTTTTGAAGTTTGGAGCATTTTAGTGGGCACTGGTAAAATTTGTTTTCAGGTTCTTGCCCGTGTCATTGCAGCAGTTGTCAAATTTGATACAGAACAGACTTCAAGAGTACTTCAGAAAGAAGAACAGAAACAAACTTTGGTAGGTTATTAAGCAGCATATAATTATTACTAGATAAAATACAGTAAAAAATATGTTGAGTTTAATTGGGAGCATGGATTGTGTAGACAGTATAGTGATTTGGCTGTGGGCTGGATGATGGAGGAATTGTATTCCTGGCAAAGGCACAAGATTTTTCTCTCATAACATGTAGACTGGCTCTGGGACACAGTACAACCATGGGGGAACTTTTTCTCAATGGTAAAGCTGATCACATATTTCGCCTAGTGATGAGGTTAATGTGTGGAGGTGTACCTTGACTCCATCATATACCCTGAATGGTGTTCAGAGAGTCTTGTACGTTACCTCCAAGTTAAGGTTTGTTACATGCACGTGGCAGTTTAAGAGACATAACTCTTTGTAGCACCTGACTCTATGCTGTCTTGGAGTGTTTATTCAACACCAAGTGTTGCCATCTACTGAGGTTTTTACATATACCTAAAGGAACAAAATTACTTGTACACCACAAATACATGCTGCTGTGTGGTACAGACAGAGATTGTTTCAGTAGCTTGACCCTGTTGCACGCAAACAATTTTGTGTTGTTACATTATTGTCATTATTTCATGCTAAAGAAGTGTGTGTCACAGGACGAGTAAAATTGTTATGAAACCGTACACAAACAACAACCACAAGATATGATGGTGTTCCATCTTGCATGAAGTGCAGGTATTCATAAATGCCCCAGTAAGAATCAATGAGCAACACAAAAGTTTCAAGCATATCAGAGTATTAAAGTGCTTGCTATAAAATCTCAGTGTATTTCAATACAGGTTTTATTTTTATTATTATTATTATTATTTTTTTTTGTTTGGTATTATCACCTTCCCCTATTTCTGTTCTTGTTGTGCTTGTCTATATATGAGAGTAAGTCATTAAATAACAGGAAATTTTATACTTGTAATAACTTTTTTACAAGAGTACTTACAGAAATTGTTTATGTCTTATTTTTCGACATAGTCCCCCTGCTTCGCAACACACTTGGTCCACCTGTCCACAAGCTTGCAGATGCCCTCTAGAAAAAAGCTTTTTGGCATGGCCTTTAACCAACTGTGCACCGCCTCCATTACGTCGTCATCTGCAAACTTCTGGCTCCGCAAATGTTCTTTCATAGGTCCAAACAAGTGAAAGTCCGATGGTGCCATACTGAACCTTCATTCTTCTGTAGATTTCAGGTTTTACACCCTCTGACCACAAAAAACAAATAACACTTTGTTGCTCTTCCACGGTGCAAGTTGACAGTGGAGGGGCCATGTTGTACGGCCTACTGCGCAGGTTCAATCTGCTTGATCATTATGACCCCCATATGACATATTGCTAAGGTGCCATTTTGTGTCCCGAAATAAGATTTTTCGTTGTGCATACTTTTCCATGCACTTTAAAATAAAATTCCTGTTATTTAATGACTTTCCCTCGTATATATATATAATGTGTGTGTGTATCACAGCTTGACAGTTAATTTAACATGTTACATCATTCTACTAAGTCCAATCCCTAATCACATCTCACTACACTATCAGCACACTTTATTCTCTCCTCTTTTTGTCCTTGCAGTTGGGTCAGCTGGGCATTTTGTGATAGCTGGTTACTCTGGTTGACTTCATGGTGGTACCATATAACCAGCCAGAGCAGTCACTACTGAGATTAAGGAGATGGCAGATATTATCAGGGAAGTTGATGTCAGTATGCTCAGAGTACCTCTGTTTGTGTCCCTGCGTGTAGTATAGTACAAGGAGGCATACCTAAGGGAGCCACCTGACATGAAAGTTCTCCTTTCAGTGTTGGGATGTGAGACAAGTACTCAAGTTGTGTTTTGAGTCAGAGGGCCGAGGACTCTGTGTGTTTGTGTGTGTGTGTGTGTGAGAGAGAGAGAGGGAAGTGCATTCTGTTGAACAGTGCGAGTTCATTTGCGGCACTTTTGCCAAGCATGCATCATGAAATTATGTTGCCAGAAGCTTTTTTTCTTGTGGAGGGGATGGGGAGAAAAAACTCACAGTAACAGGGGTGTGTAAAAGAAGAAAATAAAAGGTTGTTTTAATTAATGATAAACTGGATGATACCAGTGCTTGAATGGGTACAGAAAATTAATGTCATTGGGCTAGTCAAAGTGTAGTGTCAAAATTCTCGGTTTTGCAGGGCAGCAATGTTACCAAATTATGTTCATATGAAATCAGAGCTGTACATTCCTTTCCTCTAGACTGGGAAGCAAGAAACTGGTATAGGTGGTTTCTGGAATCAGTATTCAATTCATTTCTTGATCTATAACTCATATTTCTTGTATGAGATGGTTTACATTAAAAAGGAATGTAAACAGGCAGAATAATATATATTGGTGTTTCAAAAATCCCCATACATTTTATGAAGTTCGTATGCATGATCCTAAATTCGGAATCTGATGTGCAGTGAGTGCGTGCAGAAACTTAGGGCCTATGTTTTTCAAAGGAAGAACGAATAACTCGTGGATTGTGGTGTCCTAGTTCTTTAGACATCAGTCCATGCATTTATTATATGTGGGGAAAACAGAAAGACTTTTTTTTGTGTTATTCATATCATGTATAGTCTTAATGTATCATCCAACATGAGACACCGTTTATGACGTCATCTCCTAAATATTTTGGCAGCGAGATGCCATCCTCATTGGGTCATTATAACAAAGGTATATAAGCCAACATGCCAATCCAGGTTTGTATACATCCTTCACGTAATATAAAACAACTAAGAACTGGCATCTGTGCTTCTTATTGTTATGTATGTTAATATTTAATATCATAATACTGTAATTTATGGTCATAAATTTTATGTATTTTAGCATTTTAAGATTTTAGTCACTTATATAACAAGGAGCAAAACCTAGAATGGCATGTTGGCTTATGTAACTTTGTAATAAAGGCTCCCTTCAAGTGGCATCTCGGTGCCGAAACATGCAGGAGTTGATGTGTATCATAGAGTGCATACGTTGGATGATATACTGATTGAAAGATGTGTTTGTGAACAATCAGTCTTCAAACTCAACTGCTAATATTTAAAGAAGGTGCAAGATCAGTCAGGAGCTGGAGGTTGCAACTTCTCAGGCTCTTCTGTTAACGAAGGCAAGTGCATCTGGAAGGGAAAAATGGACTGTAAAATTAGTGGTGGATGCAGCCATCCTACATGGAAAAGCTCCTGTGTCAGCTGTTGTGCTTAGGGACACAGTTCAAGGCATATGGTGTATATAGTGCCATGTGATCATAGGTCTTAATTATCGGTATGTGGCATCTATTTATTTTTCATTTTGCTGTGAGCATACTTTTAAAGACAGCTGCAATGCTAAGGACACCATGTTTTAGAGAAGAGAAATCATAAGTAATCAGATGCCTCCCATAAGAAGTACACACAAGAAAAGTTCTTTAACGGTACATAAAATTCTCTCACATTTGCATGCGATGCATTCTGTATACTATTCTCCAACTGTACACTTCATAGCATGACATGCAAATTTATAAAGAGTTTGCTGGTACATAGAAACGAGGATGTCAAAATATTTTTGAAAGATTATAAAGTTATCTCACATTCGTATGGGATGCATTCTGTATAATATTCTCCAACTGTACACTTCATAGCATGACATGCAAATTTATAAAAAAGTTTGCTGATACATAGAAACCAGGATGTCAAAATATTTTTGAAAGATTTATAATACTGCAGTAACTTGGAAAAAAAAAAAACTATTGTTTTTTTAAGCGTGTTTGTATACCAAGCAAATGGCAGTTTCCATCCATACAAGCAGTGACCTCAACCAATACCAACAACTTGCAAACTATGTGAGCTTCATTCAGTCTTACAAAATTACATACACATAAAGTCTAATATAGCTAAAAGACAGCGTCTTCGTGTTTTAGGTCATTTAACTATGCGTGTATGTAAAAATGTAAATCATCCATCCATGTCTTGCATACAGTCATGATTTGAAACAAGTGCTGCTATCAGCAAACTCCTTCGAGTGCCTGTTTACTATGTCATTGCTGTAACTTTTCACGAGTAGTACAACATAATGTTATGTTACACTTATTACTGTTGAATAATAACAATTAACTCTTTCAGTTAAACTTATTTTAATGCTTTTGCCTATGATTTATTATTTTTAGAGGTAAATTTTATCGAAGTAAAATTGTTACACCTTGTGAGAAATTATAATTTACTGTTTTCATGGACTTAATGATTCCATTCGTAAGAGAGTATGTTTTGTTACAAAATATTGTTCAAAGAACATTGCACTGTTATGTGTATCCTATTTTTTTAAATGAAAGCTATAAAAATGTAAAATATATGATATGCAGTATCTAGTCACAACACAGTTGTAACACTGGTCCCATCATTCATTGCCTGACACTGGTTCCTGATTCTTCATTCTAATATTGTGGAAGTACTAATATAATCAAAATGTTTGGGTCTGAATGCTTGCCTTTGCTGCGGATCATTAATTTGCAGTATTTGTCCATCTGTTCGTGGTGCTGTGTTTAGAACAAAGTAATGACAGCAGATTAAATATTGTTCATTTTTTAACATTCCTAGGTCCGTGCATCGCTAATATATTCTCAGAGTACAACCAACAAGATGCAGTGTTTCTCAATTTATTTATTTCTGTAAGATGCTCTATATGTTTCAGGCGTTTTTTCTGTCCATCGTCGTACTGTTCATTTTTAGAAGTGAAATTTTGAAAAATCGATATTGTTGCTGTTACATGCATGGATTCAAATTCAAGTAGATTTCTTTCCACATAATAGCATTGTAACCATGATGTCAGTGCACATATTTTCAGGGCAACCATGGTAATGAAATATGTGTAGTTGCAAGTGGGGGATAAATTGTTCAATCATCTGCATCGGTTTCTACTGATAAAGTATATATGAGTCCAGGAACCTATAGATGTATCTACCACTGATGACAAAAGTTGATTCCAGCATTAATAAATGTCTCGTCAATTCCGGTTACTCCACTTCAGAGCATATGGCCTACACGAAGCAGTGCCAGTTGACTTGGTTTCCAGCTGTTGCCTTGACATGACTTCAGGCCTTTCCTAACATTTCAGCTTCCCCCTCTATCATACTCCTCTACCTCCCCAGTCTTCCTGTTCTATGTTGTCCTTGTCCACACTAAGGCAAAGGAATCATTCCTCAGTGTATGTCCAATCCAATTCCATTTCTGCAGTTTGATATGCACTACCACAGGTTTCTCTTGTGCATTTCTTGAAAGTTGATTCCCATATTACAGTGCGTATTTTTCTGCAGAGGCACACAAATGTAATTACTATATGATGTGTGATGATGCATTTTTACAAATAGAAAGTTATTTTACAGTGCTGTCAGTGGTTCACTGTATAATGCTCAGTGATTCATGAATTGGAGAGGATTTGGAACTGGTCATGGCCTAATGAAGGTACTCTCATGGCATTTACCTGGAGGGACTGAGGACAACCACAGAAACATATGAAAGGCAATGATCTGGTTGAAATTCAATGTATGCATAATTTAATTGATGGGGTTTAAAAGGGACTTACTAGTGGGACCAGATGCTTGACACAGCTGCATGTGTTTCTCAGAATGATCCTGACAGTAGGGGTACTCGCTCCTGATAGGGACTTTTGGTCACAAAAAACCAAAGTTCCTGGAGAGAAATTGTCCCCTAGTACAATTTCTTTCACTACATGTCACATGAATTTCCCTGGGATTGAACCCAGGCCAACACTATAAGAAGCCAGTGAGCAACAACTCAGGTGTAACATTTCCTGTGAAACAGGAATGTGGAAATATTTTCTTGAATGAATCAGAGCACACACATGTATGAGACAAACTATATTTGTTGGATACACTTACTTCATGCCATCTCTCACAAACCATATTGTGTTTGCTTTTAAAAAACAGATGCTTCTCCATGAACTACCATATGATATATTACAGTTTATTGTGCCGGAGCAGGAATACTAGCATCTGTACTAGGAAACTTCAGAGTTTTTTCACATCGTTTCTTAAGTTCTTCAAGTTGTGACACACAGTATTCTTTGCGAAGTGTCATTGGCATATGCAACTGTCTCAACATGTACTGGTCATTGCCTGTTACTGTATACAGCTTTTCTCCCTGGAAAAGTAGCAATTTATTTTAATTTCAGTACGAAGTAAGTCTTTCAATGTTGCATGTACTTTTTGCATTATTTCATAGTTTTAATTGTACTAAAACATGGCCATAAAAATCGTCATGCACCCCCCAAACATGATTTGCTATTAGAGTGGTACATGAAAATCAGAAAACAAACACCGTGTTACATTAAGTCACTTTGCATGTTACATTTCTTTAATGATTCCCACTATTTAAGGAAGATCATTTAGAATTTCACTTAATATGTGGTTGGGCTCAGTTTGCATTAACAAATTCTGATTTTGTCAGATTTGTGGGCTGGGAAAGGCAAGGGGTAAAATCTATACCACATAAAGCAACTCTCAAATCCCAGCTTACCCTGACACTTGAGCCAGTAGGTCCCATTATTCTGTATGAGCTTTGTATCATAAATTTTCATACCATGAATTTGTGACTGCACATTTCTAGCCCTTTAGTTATTCCTGGAAGTCTGTGCTTTTCAGACAAGCACACTTCAGCCTTCGGATGTTCATCAGTCAAATTTTATATGCTTATCCTATGAGTGCCAAAATAACACAAATTTTCAACATCCTATAACTTTATGTTCAGAAACAGGTTTATAATACCGTTATTGCTTCAAATAAAAAGCTTTGCCCCTACCATCAGAGGGATCAGCTATTCTTATCGATTATTCTTTCGTTACCTTTTTCCCCATCAATTTCCTGAGAGCAATATTTCTGTTCAGCAGCTTGGAATAGAATTCAATGCCTCCTTTAATGTAGCTTTCTCCCAAGGCACACATTTCTTTATCCACTTGCGTCTCATAATAGACAGTTGTGAAATCCTAAAATTAAGATGATCTCATTATTCTTTACTGAATGTTCAGAGACTAAGGCTAACAAGTAGGTGTATTACACATTTAAATAGCCTTGCACCTACCTGCTCTACCAACAGGCACTTGGTAGCACTGTTTATTTTATAACCTACAGTTACATGTAAACACAGATTATTTTGAGAGTTTCAGTATTCAAATTTTGCAACAAGTACAATGGTACATGAGAGAATAATGCCTTTGAAATTCCCTCCCTTGTGTAGATATGCCAGCTGCCATATAATTCTCATAAATATGACTTAGTTATTCTGTATTTCAAATGTTATTTTCTTTTTTTTTTTTATTTTATTTTTATTTTATTACCGAAACAATATTGTTTGCCATGATGATTTTCAAAATGCCATATATCTGAAGAGCCTTCACCTACTGGCATCAAAGACATGAACTAAAATTTTTCAAATATCTTATAGTGCAATATCAAGTGCTCAGGGTGAGAGGAATGGAAAAAAAGGAAACAATACCATGAATGTGTTAAGAACTAAGTTCATGATTAAATTCATCATACCTTCATAAAAGCCCAAGATCCAAATCCAAACAAGCCAACCAGGGTGTAGAAAATGGCGCGCACTGCAAATGGCCGACTGAATAATTCCAGTCTCTTATTACAGTGAGTTATACAGGCATACATGGAAGTAATAACAAGAGCTGGAAAAACACTGTTTGTATAGACATACGCCTTTTGGACATGAGCAATTTCCCGGCCAATTGCAAACTTCTGGGCTTCTTCACTTAGTACCATTGCATGTAACAAGTTCTTGCCTGCTTCAGAACCCCAAGACACCTGATCCAGGTTCACCTAAGCAGTACAAATAACATCACCAAAATCTTTATATTTCCACTGCATACAAACAATTCATGATATATACACACACACATTCATATGTACAGTAAACCCCCAATTTTACAAGACCCACTGCTAAAAGAGGTGGGAAATTACTTGAGTAGAAAGCAGCTATGAATAGTGATGGGGCTGTTAACAGGATGCTAACATTTTAAAAGGACATCTATATTTAAATGAAGCTGGTAAACAGTCCTGAGTGTAACAGATGCAAATGTGCATCTCAAACGGCCTTGCATGCTCCTTATGACTGCCTGGCTTTGGCCACATTACAAGTTAGACACCTCGGCTGACATTTTATGAAACTGGGTGGCTTTGAGAGCATCTCTGTCACCAGGATACTGCACTTTGTTCAAGGTGTGGGTATGCTGAATGCTTAAGCAAAGGGTTGCACAAAAGAGTGACGACAAAATTAACAGGTTCTACGGTGCCTGTCCTTCCACATTCTTTTCTCTTCTGTTCTATTTTAAACCCCCGATTTTACATTCCTGCCATTTGGAATATTCAATAATTTTACATACCCACCAGAAGAATGTTTCCCAATATTACACTTCCCTGTATTTTACACCATTTTAGGTGGTCACCACATAAATGTAAAATTGGAATTTTACTGCATTCACAACTACACAACTACAATGTATGTACCACGGCAGGACATAAGGTTGACAGCATAGTGTCCACATGTATACACAACATCCCCCCCCCACTTCTCAACAGCTTGTTTACACTGATACCAGCTGTCCCTGATGAGTGTATATTACATCGGCAAGACTAGCTCCAAAACATCAAAATATAGTTATCTTACATGCCCAACATATTACACACCATACAGTAAACAAGCCACATTCCCTGGGGACAAAATAACATGGCCAAACAATTTTAAGGTAAGGAAACAATAGACTGCACCATCTCAATGCCCAGACTATTTCGCTATTGAATTATCGTGTATTTCATTGTTTTTAACAGTTTATATCATCATATATATTGCAACATTTTAAAATTTTATACTCATATATACTGTAACACCCAAAGATTCATATCTCAATCTACCTGTACAAGTGAATTTTCAGTTGTAATTTTAAATTTATGTACTTTTAACGAACTGCAGATAACAGCTTAGTGGTCAAAACACATAACCATGTTATCCTCTGATAAAATATAAATAGTTTCGTTGATGGTAAGTGATAACTACACTGCCAGATGTGAAATTGATTAATCCATCTTAGGACGTAATCCAGTGGAAGGGTACCGAGAACATGGAAATGATGTGAGTACAAAACAGTAAACAGCAAAATAAAAAGACTGCTGGTTGTTGGGGTACACATTGTTGGAACAGCATTTTGGTATGTTTCTGCTGTAATGAATATTCATACTGACAAACATATATTAATTTCTGATACAGAGTGGGCCAAAAGTAGGTATACAGTATAGCAGCGGTTCCCATACTTTTTGCGTCGCGGAGCACTTTTCAGGAGAGAAATTCGTCACGGAGCACTATCATCACCCTTATACCAAAGGCACATATGTGCATATTTGGCTGTTTTTAGCGAACTGTATTTTACAAGTTGTTAGTCTTTCATCGTATAGCAAGAGCACGAATTATTTTTCGAATTCTAAATAGCT
>Ga0123357_10009667_pt1 | contig 12191 bp, 6 predicted proteins | sample TergutEmb28metaG_FD_89873 | JGI IMG/M metagenome (GOLD analysis project Ga0123357, IMG submission 89873) | Embiratermes neotenicus P4 segment gut microbial communities from Petit-Saut dam, French Guiana - Emb289 P4 | ecosystem: Host-associated > Arthropoda: Insects > Digestive system > Gut ...
AGGTATTGCTGTAAGAGAGTATTTTGCAAAGTATTTCACTTCGCCACAAGGGTCAGTTCCCTGGCAGTATGGTAAAATGTAACAATTGTTTCATGCCAGCACGGAGATTTTTTCATGGAAATAAATTAGTTGTTTCACAAAATACATTCTCTACTGTCATTAAAATGTCCCTCCGTTTCCTTTTCAAAGGCTGATTACAGATCTAACAGTTTCGAGAGTGCGTTAACAGTGGGAGCCGGGTGGTATTTTTTTTTATTTTGATCAAGTTTCACACCCATACAAAAAACAGGAAAACTGTAGTTCTGTTTACCTTAATCTTTATATTTTGGATAGAAAACTGGAAGACAAAAGATTCTGCACCGAGCGATAGCAGGTATTCTGTGACTTCAATCCGCACTTATTTCCTTCTTGAATATAATTTTGATTCGTTAGATTTATTCCCAAATATCTGAACTGTTCCACCCTTTCAAAGAAAGTATTATCAGTCCTTATATTGTGAATTCGTCCTGCATTTTTATCTCGAGACTTAGTTTTTTAATCATTTACCTCTAGGCCAATCTCCTTACTAGCAACTACTGAAGCCTCTGTGTTTTTCTTTACAGTAGGTAGGCTTCTGCCCAATATATTAGCATCATCAGCATGATGCACAATAATATGAACAAAAAAGTTAACATACCTTTTTCTGATTTCTGTTCAGCTGGAAGCTCACTCCAGTTCGTGACGACTGACTTGCAAACTTCGCACCACAATTTATCCTTCAGATTTCTGTCGCTGTATTCTTTCAATTTTTATTATACAAAGGTGGTCTTCTCTCCACCTCGCATATTAACTTTTCTATGTCCTCTACGATAGACATAACCGCATGACTCAAGACACAAGGTTTGTGCACCTTGCTGCAGCTAGCAAGCAACTATTTAGTTGCAAGTGCGCGCGGACAGAGTGAAACATTAGCGTCCTATCGTTATCAGCAACATTTCTGTTGCCTCGAGAATGGGTCAGGCCGCAACAAGTAGCAACTTTTTTGTTGCCTCAACAGAAAAGTTGACAGTGCGCGCGCTCTCGTATAAAGCAGAGTTCTCCATCCGGGCAACTAAATAGTTGAGCAACTAAAGTTGCCAGTGCGCGCCTAGCCTTAGTGTCGTCTTTTTGTCATGTTATTTCTTTGTACCATTTGCACAATACGAATTTACTTTTGTGGTCAAAACCAATTGAGCCACCACCCCCAATTTAACGTCGCTTTTATAGGAAATCTGCTTCGCCTTACCTTGTGTCCATTAAAGTCGCCAATCTTCGGACCACCTGCAATGTAACTTGTGGGTATCACTGTATTTTGCAAAAAAAAAGTATTACTTGTCAGAACATCGACCCGACAATCAGCCATACTTCCACATGAGCGTAGAAAGAACCCTGGATAATAAAAAAAAAAGAAAATTTATTTATATGTAAAGAAGAATAGAGCGCTAAGTGTCTGAATATTGACAGAAGTACAGCACATTTCAATAAAATACCACTGTTTAACTTAAGGCATAGTCTATCTCAAGTACTTACACCTACATAATCTTACTGCAGCTATTTTATGCAATATTAATATAGCGGTAGGCCGGGAGAGAGTAATCGGTATTGCTTCTCGCTACGTACTGGACCATCCAGGAATCGAATCAGGGTGAGGCGAGGTTTTCCGCATCCGTCCAGACCGGCGCTGGGGCCCACCCATCCTCCAATACGATTGGTACCTGGTTATCCCGTGAGTAAAGCGGTGGAGGCTTGGCGTCAACCACCCACCCACATGTAGAGCCGAGGTTAAAGAAATAATAGAGCTATACGTTTACTCACACACTGGGCCTGCACGGCAGGGTATGGGTGAGCTTAACTTCTTACCATTTTCAAAATAGCTTCGTTTGAATTTAGTGAATTCGTGCTCGAACATCAGCAACTTAAATGTATAAAAAAAGCGAAATAAATTTAACTCTATTAATATAACGCAGCAACCAGTATCATAATAAATGTGTTATTACCTTATTGTGTTTTGTAATTATACAGTATATCAGACATATTAGAGACCGACGTCGATCAGTGGGGTTGAAACATATGACTTAAGTTCTAACTCAATACATTTGTGTTTAAACGGTGTTAAAGTTCTATTTACGACTCTGTTTGTGGAGACGGCGTGAAGAAGTTTCACCGCATCACAGACTGCGCAGAATGGTACAAAATTAATCCTTTCCATACAACTTTCATTCTCACAGCTCATAGCCCTACGATCCATTATAATAATGAACTAAAACTGCCTAATCGGACTGCCAAGGTGACGTTTCCCTACGGCTTCCAGACCAAAATTCTGTAATCATTCATCCTCTTCCCCATTCTGTCTTCATGTACAACTCAATTAAACCCGACATATTCCACTAGATGTGCATTATTTTGTGACCTGTATAAATGACGCAGTTACCTGTGCGTTGAGTCCACTGCATAGGGCGGGGTTCATGCCTCCAGGTCAGAGCTGGCGACTAGTACGTTCACATGATAGTCGTGGACAAATTAATGTTTCAGTGTGATGGCTATTTGTAGCGCTAAAAAACACTCTTCCTCTATGTACTGTATAACAATTACAGAACATTAGGATTAGATTCCTCGGAGCTATATTTCTAGGTTAATGTGGTGTATAAGAACTGATGTTGTTGGTGGTGATAGTGATTGTGTAGGTGTACTAGAGGGGAAGTGCTGCAAGTAAGCTTTAAATATTTTGTAATCGAATTTTTTAAATAGTTCGAAATTTGAACGTATCTGTTGTCACTAATAAAAACAAATTTAGATTTTTTGACTTTGTAAATTTACCGTCTTTGTGAAGATTCTGTCCACAGTTCCAAATATATAGCGCCGAAGGTTGGGATAACTTGTGAGCTCTAAATTGGAAAGGATGGCGAAGAAGATGTTTGCCTAAAATTGTGGTACGTTTCTGGCTTATGACTGATAGTAATGAGAAATTTCTCAAACATTGGTCATGACAATCTTGGAGCTGAAGTTTGAACCCGGGAATTTCGGAGTAGTAAATACGCTGTTACCGATTGTCGCGCCACTTTCGGTTGTTCTGATTCAAGTAGCTGACGTAAACAAAAAGGAAGTTATTTTAATATTTGGTGCTAATTTTTAATGGAAATCAGAAACATTATGACCATAACAAGGAGTTCAGTGAAACCATGTTTGCATTTTGATACAATATTTGTTACGTCGTACAGCGCTGCGTATTTGTGTGTGTTGTGTTGCATCATACAGTCTCAGTAATTAGATCAACCACGCTGTTTATTTATAACTTCTCCTCCTAATTGACAGTCCTTGATAATGGGTAAGGAAGGGTCGACAGACAAAGGAGGCAGACTGTAGACAGTGAGGGGTTACTTCACAATACAGTGTATTTGTTGATTTGGTTACTGAATTGTTTTCATGTGTTATAACTTCAATGTATTTTGCTGACTATTGTATAAAATCCTTTGTCAGGAATGATGTTTTACTCCTTTTACTGCTGTTAATATTACAAGTTTTCGGAGCCATTTTTGCTGTTTATTTTTCTTTGACATTTATTGAGCTCCCCTGAGGGAAACAATTCGACTTCTTCTTGGCTGCAATTCAATAAAACATGAATTATAATTCATGTTTTATAATTATCCAGAACAGATAAGAGCCAATAACTTTGGAGCGCAGTGCTTAATACACACACACAAATATTACTTTATCCTTTAACTCTTAAGTTTTTCCCATAACCTGTATTTGTGAATTTTATACATTTTTTTACCGTAACGATTTTTTCTAAAGAACATTTTACTATTTTCTTTTTAATGAAGACGTCGTGTTTTCTGTGATTTTGTGACTCATTCTCCCAGCACTCGGATTTCTTAGTTCAGAGTAGAAGCAACTTCAAATATATCTTTTGAAAGAAATTAAATTTTAAAAATTTCGGTCAAGGATGAAATCGCCATTTACCTTGCAGTGGGCAGGAAAGGCTGTACAAACAGAACATGTAGTATGGCACGGACAGCACGTTGTGTGCATTTACACAAATTTCGAATTTGGTGCTATCAAAAAACAATTTTTAGCACGAGGTAAATTTATTTATTTATTTATTTTTTCAAATTTGGTTTTCTCCAAGTTAAATATTTTAATTTATAGATAGATATATTTGTTAACTGCATTTGGGTTGACACTCGGTGGCAGCAGTACAGTACACATTTACACACAAACAATACAGGGTACAGCAGTACAGTACACATTTACACACAAACAATACACAGAACAACACAACTAATGTTGGAAGTGTGGGCCTTTGCTGTAATTGCCTGAAATATCGGTACCGTCAAGATATTTTCGTCAGAAAGCTCGGTGCCACTCTATCACTGACCAGGATTTTCCTACATTGGGCTCTGGACGCTGAAGTGGAGTTATGTATTTACCAGTTAACATGGTGTAACATCCCAGAAGATTTTAATCTTCAGAAATACGGCAAGGAGAACCTTAAATTTCGCACTATACGTGGCTGCCTGTTTGGTTTTCTTTCTGCATGCGAACACATAAACTCGTTTCTTTGAACGCTTCATATGGGGGTGTTTTATTATATTTGTCAGAAATTTTGTTTGCTGTAAACAATAGTGAACATTTCATATAAACGCCACATCGAGCGCCAAATCATATTAGAAGCGTAATCTGCTATATGTTATTCATAGCGAGACTTGAAATGTTCTGGACAGGCTGTGCGACGGAGCGCACGAATGATACTCATTACACATTTACACATGTCTTGAGATTCTGAAGATAATTAAACAGAAGTGATTTTTATCCTCTCCATCCATAACTCCAGAAAGTTTGGACTGGTTTTGCCACCTGCCGCAGCCTGTTATCTTTTATGGTATATATAATACAGCATCAAAGTTTAGCCGTGAACATTTACAAAAATAGAGGCAAGAATAAAATTACACTATGCGTGTATTTCCATTATTGTTCAGAACTTTCTTTCCAGAGAACGGAAACTTGGATATGCCTAATAATTTGGTGCGTTTATACTTCGTACCACGGACGTCACGGCTGTAAAATTTCGGCTTATAGTCCGACTATCATGAATGAGGTTATTAATGGCTTTCGTCAATTTCTGCAGCGAATTTCCAGGATAACACATCATGAGGTTACGACCGTTTTTTTCCGCATCTTTGCCAATTGATTGTTCATCAGTAAATCTCCCATTGGACGTTGCGTAGTCTGACCTACTTACAGCGTCGGTAAATAAACCATAAATAAATACACACTGTGGAAGTTCTTCGTCAATTACGGTGTTGAATGCTCTAAATGTATTTGCTTATGACGTGAGTTGTGACGTGACCGGTAACTCTGGTGATCTGATTGAACGCCATTACACTCGGCGTTGTATTTATAAGGATTATACTGCCGTGTAATGTATGATCCACAGCGAATTGTTGGCGTAGTCCAGGAACATAATGTGGTGCAGATCGTACTGGTGTTCTTGTGACATTCGTTTCCACTTAGGCAAGGTCTTTAGATAAAATGTATTCCGCGATTCAATTATTCCATTGCCTCCCCCGTCAATGTACAAATTTCAAATTCCGAGTCAGCAGTTTATTTTTTCTCCTTCTGTTTCAGTTAGCCTTGCTATTTTGACTAAATGTACAAATTCCAACATTAACATATTTCGTCTTTGCCTTTCGTTTCGAGCATTAGTTAATTTTTTTCCATAACCCAACAGCTCGTAGTGGTCCGGGGTTTCCTCACTGTCGAGGCTTCGCGATTATACTCAGTCACACCACACTCAGTAGGACATAAACACATGGGTATATATATGTATGTATGTGTGTGTATATATAGATCCAATTCAAGAATGTTTATTTCTTTTTGGAAATAATTGGTATTTATTGTGAGATTCAAACAAAACGCATAAATACATCTTATGTTTATTGGACCGTGCATCATTGTGATACTTGAAGAATTAAAAGACCAACTTGATGTCACTTGCGATTTTATTTCACTTCTTATGTGCCCAACATGTTTCTGACATTAATATATCCATCATCAGGATTTTGCGACTATTCTGTTGAATTACCACATTGGTCCTATTGTTCTTGGTTCGATGTGTGTTGGAGTTTCGGTGTGGTTGGTTTGGAGTGGTATTCGTGTTGCAAGCTGAAGCCTGCAACAAGAATGTCCGAAACATGTTGAGCACATAATAAGTGAAATAAAATAGCAAGTGGCATTAAGATGGTCTTTTATTCTTCAACTACCACACAAAGACACTCTGTGGACAAAGTGAAGAATGTAGCGATATTACAACAGATGATACTTTAAAGTACCACTAGTATAAAAAGAACTTGTTATCCAAAAACCTCGTCTGGTACTTGGTACATCGTGCAGGAATTTCAGAATTTATTACCAGCGCCTCATTAGACTGGCACTTCCCATGAGAGCGAGGCGACATTATTGTAGGCGGTCGGTAGACTATATACTGAAATGCGTTGTTAACAAGTGCGGTTCATTAACCGCAAATTGCAATTAAAATACTGTGTAGAGCTGTTCCATTTTACAACATTCCAAATACTGAAAAGAAAGCTGATATGATTATCATGACTGACCGTACGTGCGCGCTCTACAATGTAGCGTGGTATCTATATATACCGCCAACTTTTACTATGATAAGTTGCGAATTCGGCCCAAGCAATTTTGTATGTTTTTTTTTTAAGATTCTGTGAGAAACAGCGCGTTTGCCTAAACTACTTTGACTTTGTGACTTAGATCTGGAGACAACGTGTGTGGTGTGTTCAGATAAACTGACTGCTGGCGTGGTTATGTCTGTCCCATCTGCATCGAACAGCATGGGAACGGCTGGATACATTTGAGCTAGATTTCATATTTTAAATATTGCTGAAACTGACTTAACATATTTCAGTGGTGGTCAATCGGACACTTAAGTGAAGAAAGAAACTTTGAGCGTGACTTGCTAATTATTTCAATATATTGACCGAAATATGTACTGAACAAAACATACTAAATTACAAATCATAAAACACAAAATCCTGATAACCAGAGTGCCACTGTAGGGGTGACACGAATCACGAATTTTGTTTTATTGTTTGCATTTGGTTGCATTTTATTAAGTGCATTTGTCAGTAAACATGTTGCATATACGAAACTGCAAAAAATTCGATAAATATTTATTAGAATTAGTTTGTGTAAAAAAATAAAGTATGTTTTTTGTACCGTGCATTGTGATACAATTATGCAACATGCATTTATGTGAGCAGACTGCTTACATAAATGCATGTCAACATACCATACAAATCTGCGTTGTCTGCATGAGGATGAACCCGTGAGGTGTGAAACATGCAGAGGACGTCAGAAATTGAAAAATTGAATTAAAGGATTAATTTGAAATGTGTGCATTTCGTTGGTTTAAGTTGCATAATTGCATAACGTGTATAAAGGATGTAAATAGAATTGAAACACACGTTTTATATCCAATTAATCCTGTCATTAAGTTTTGGGGTTTTGGGTATAATTAACCTCTTAAAGCCTACTAGTTACTTGATGTACCAGCAGGTTTAACATTCAACAACTGTACGTTCTGCCCACACTGTATTTATGTGTTTTGTATGGCTTTCAGAATAAACTGCGACTTTGCCCTATATAACGTCGGTTGGATTGGTTTTTATAACCGTGGTGAAAAGTATTTACTGCGCGGTACGAAATGGATCTTTAAATAAAGCCGTCTGCGCTTCGTCTTTAAAAGGTTAAATGGTGTTGAATCTTAACAAAATTATTACGCTATGCAATTTGTGACTGAAATTCTGGGACATATCACTGGGGAGATAACAGAGGCGACTGCTGATCCCGAGACCAGGTCTAGCGGAAAGGTACACAGTTCCATTTACTCTTCCGCTAGACCTGATCTCGGGATCTGGATTCGCAATGGTTGATGTGTAGATTGTTACCAACTACTGCCTCCTTCATACAAGCTAAAACAAACAAAATACGCTTTATCGAGGGAAACCCTAGTTATCTACATTGCTTCTGCTACACGTTTCGGCTCCATTTGTTTCATTCCCAAGTAACTTCAAGTAATTACAATACAAGTCTCTCAAGATACAATACTGTTTTGCATTTTTGACTTTAATTTCCGTGACTTCATAAGAAATACACCGTGATATACAAAGCTTTCAGATTACTGCCTAAATGCTCAGAGTGGAAGAAGATTTTTAAGGCTTTGTGTCCCAGAGAACCACAGTGCACCCAACGAAATTTAACCTCAAATATCTTATCCTAACTCCGGTTTCGAGGTTCTGGCAGAGGTGTAGCAGATAATTTCCTTCTCCCAGGATATTGCTGTGCGTCACAGGGTAACGAGATATTGGCGTTATGATTCAATGCAGTGTAATGACTTTACAAGGACAGAAATATCCAAGTTAGAACGTTTGGGCCCTTGAAAGGTTGAACAGTTAATTAAACCGTAATATTGTATCGGATCAAAAGTAACATTGTGCCACCTACACGAACTTTAGCCTTTCATTTGTCACAGCCGCCAGGGCTAAGATTGAAGCTAACAGAATTGGCGCTGTATGAACCCACTTTAGCATTTGCACAACCCAAGTATCCACGAATGACGTTTGTCCTATAGCACAGGCATTAGAAACGTTCAATTACTGCTTGGCTTGTTGTTTTAGCAAACTGACGAGAATTTGTTGATTCACCGCGTTAATGTTTCCCCTTTTCGCAGGCGCTACGGTACGCAGAACACACAGAATCACGTCAACACAAAAGGTTTCCTGTGTCTGTGAGAAGCACGCAAGGGCTTTTATCACAGTGCGACACTTGGTTTGCACAGATCTAATAAACACTCACAGACCAACACAAAGTGAGTGAATCAAGGAAGTGTCTTAATGTCATTGTTGACGGATGGCTCTTCTTCTTTGTTTATGGTTTAGCTACGTGCTAATAAGCTCAGATTACACAGGGTGGCACACAAGTTACTACACTCTAGAGGTAACATGTAAACAGAGGAGTGTGGAGTTATTTCTGCACCACTCTGTTCAGTGTTAAACGTTTAGGAAATTAATTGTTGAATAATAATTGGCTGCGTGTAGAAGTTGTCGAAACTTTTTTGAGGCAATTTTCCATAATTTTGGAAGAAAACGACGACAAATATATATTCGAACAGGGCGCCTCCCGAACGAATGCCATCTTGCTCGGTCATTGACTTTACTTGTCCTTCTTGTCTTGCCAGTTCTCCCTCAGTTCAATTACAGTTCACAATAAGTTCTGGTATCGTGAATTGTTTAGATTATCGAAGACTTCCTTGGCAGGATTATCGGTCTGTCGCAAGGTCCCTGCCTATATAAGACAAGGCATAACATAAAAAAAACACACACACACACACACGTCAGAACATGGTTCCGCGCGTGTCATCGAAACACATGAACCGATTGTTCGAGAAGTCGAAGAGAGCCAACGTCTTTGAACGCAGGTTCATTTTGAACGGCACAGCTAAAACTGATGTAATTTTCAGGGTGGCACAAACCGTGACCTTTTAGGGATGACGCATGCAATTAGCTATTTGATAGACGCGTTGCTTTAACTCTTCGAAGAGTAGAAAAAGGAAGAATGAGTCTTTTGATTTCCAACACTCCTTCTTATCCGGAAGAGAATTGTTATGCTTTGAAGATTTCAATGCTTCGATCGCTTGTTCTGTTAATATCAGTATTAAGTGAAAAAGAATGCCGAGCATTGGTAGAACTAATCTTGTATGTATATATCGGTTACAAAATGTCGTTTTACGTTGTTCGACACCTAGACTCCATTGCTTTATATCTTCCCACTGGCCTTCATTTAGGTTTCTTTCGTTCATGGTCTTCCTTATCCCTTCCATCCAGTTTTTCTTCGGTCTTCCTCGTGCTCTCTTCTGTTTCGGCATCCACTTCAATGCTATTTTGGATAATCTTCCTTCTGCAATTCTTTGGACATGGCCGTACCATGTGGAACTATTCTTACAGCTATATTTATGTAAAGTTTTTAATACATTACATCACAGTGAATACAATGCACTTTCTTTAGAAAAATCAGTCACTGAATGCTTCATAGGAAAATAATGAGTATCAGGAACATAAAAATCCGGTGTGTGTGTGGGCAAACTGATATAAAGTTAGTCCGAAACCTAGCGACATATATAATAGCCATTAAGTTTTAAAGAACTGAGCACATTTTATAACGCAGCTATAAGGAAGGCAGTTCTGAAGTCTACCGTCCTATTACCCAAAATTCCTCCTATTTTTACGTGAATGTAACCTGAACTCATTGAACTGTAATAAAATGTGCTGTTCTGGTTTGTAGATGATAAAGACTCAGTTGAGCAGTTCTCCTTTCTTGGGCTATTAAAAATAAGTTTCTTACCGATATTTGTTGTTGTTTCTTTCTTGTGGTTCTTGTTGTCGTCACCATTTTATTAACCTTGTAAAGCCTACTGGTTACTTGATACACCAACAGGTTTAACATTCAACAATTGTACACTCTGCCCACACTGTATTTATATATTTTGTATTTATCTGAGAACAAACAGTGACTTATGCCACTTATATCATAAACTGTTTGGTTTTTATAACCGAGATGAAAAGTGTTTATTGCGCAGTACGAACTGGTCTTAAATAAACCAGTCTGCGCTTCGTCTTTAAAGGGTTCACTTCACGCATGGAATTGTAAGACGATGGTCCGTAATATATAAAATTTATCAACGTTTTAGTTATTCACCAACTGATGCAATAGTGAGGCACCAATAAGGACCCAACATATACAGCCACACCACCACCGTATTAACCACACACCGATGTATTTTAATGGACTATTTAAACAACTGTAACTTTAGTAAGCACAAATTAATGCACTCCCTGATGATGGTGTAACTGTAACACCGAAACATGTTGGAAATATTTTAATGTAAATTTTAGTATTGTTTTTTAAGACAACTCACTAGTTCATCAGTTGTTGAATAAATAAAACTTTGATACTATCAAGATGCACGGTACGAAAGTGAAAAAAAAAAATTAGTTTGTGGCTCACAATAAAAGCACTACACCTCCATCACAAAATCCAATGGGTCCATGTTGTTTAGGAAAATAAGTTTTGTTTGTTCTATAACATAAATTTACTCTATGGCCAAAATACTGGCATTTAAATGTTAGAACAATCATAAGTACAGTGAATATTTTATTTTAAATGTTTGGTGCAGGTTAGATGTACTCTAAGTACAATGGAGTAGGTGGGAAGATAATATTAAAGTAGTTGTGAAAGGTGATGAAGTAGTAACAGCAACAAGGTATACTCTTCAGAAGGTGTTTATTTACTTCAATTAACGTCTTATGAAGACTGTACCTTGTACAGGTTAGCAGTGTATTGTAAAATTGTGCAGGGTGCGTCAAATTTGGCTGCTTTTTAAAAAGCGTGGAAGATGTTGAACAATCCAGCGACTATCAGCTTCTCAGGAAGGTTTCCGCTATCTTCAGTTAACTTATGACGCATGTTTCAATTGTAAACTCAGCACGATGTGTGAAACGCCTAATGTCCGGCTACTGTACATTCGGTGCCAACTTGGCCAGATTCTCCCTACCACGTGACATAAACTCGCCGCTGTCATTACACGATATGACAGCGCTCGAAGCAGTGAACGTAATTAATATTACATAAAACGAAATACGTTACAACGCCATATAGAGGCCTGGCAACAGCACGTGTTACTTCGTTTTAATTAAACCGTGTAATAGTTTCGAGCTTGATAATTACAGTTTTGTTATGGAGTAACCGACCGCGCTTGCCAAAGGATAATGTTGAGGGTTCAGTATTTTGCGCCAAATAAGAATACAACCCGTACACGGCTAGAAACACTCGTTATTCGGGTTCGACATTTGCAACAAATATGTACACAGTGTGCACAAACAGGCAGAAATACTGGCTATTCTGGTTCTGCGTGTAAAAACCTGCTGTACTTACGCGCATTTAGGCAGAAACTCTTGTTGCTCTGATTCGACACAAACACAAACACACACACACACACACATATATGTATGTATGTATGTATGTATGTATGTATGTATGTGTGTATGTATGTATGTATGTATGTATGTATGTATGTATGTATGTATGTATGTATGTATGTA
>Ga0123357_10009668_pt1 | contig 12191 bp, 7 predicted proteins | sample TergutEmb28metaG_FD_89873 | JGI IMG/M metagenome (GOLD analysis project Ga0123357, IMG submission 89873) | Embiratermes neotenicus P4 segment gut microbial communities from Petit-Saut dam, French Guiana - Emb289 P4 | ecosystem: Host-associated > Arthropoda: Insects > Digestive system > Gut ...
AGATAAAGCTCTCTGATGATGGTCATTAAAGACCGAAACATGTAGGAGCGACATTATTGTGTATTTTAATGTAAATTTAAAACGTTTATCCAAGTTAATAAATAGTGCATTTGTTGGTGAGTGAACTACGTAGATATCAAAACGCACAGTGCAACGATAAAAAAAGTCACGATTTATATGAAAGTTATGGGTTTTCCCGTATTCATGATGTTCTTCTAAAATTTAATATCAACAGAGGCAAACGGCTGTAGCGGACAGCACGATTAGAGGTACTTACAAATATGCACAGCACCTCAAACTACCCGCAGCTGCGCCGAGCACAGTACGCATTTTAGGTACTAACCTGACGTAGAAAAGATAGTGTACAACCTGCCACGTAATGCGCCCTAAGAACCAAAACCACCGACAATCCTACTCGAGTAGTTGATGTCCCTGTTTAGTACAGCTCGTCGGGTTGAACCCACCCCCACAAAAATTGATTCCTTTCTGTCCGTCCAGGCAAATACCAGGAAACAACGACAGCTTCCTTTCAAATCACCTTCCAATTCACTATCCTTGACTCGTTCTGTTATAAGCATCGTTAAAAAAACAATAATTAATTAACCTTTTAAAGCCTTCTTGTTACGTGATGCACCAGCAAGTTTAACATTCAAGAATCATACGTTTTGCCCACACTGTGTTTATGTGTTTTGTGATTATCTGAGAACAAATAGCGACTTGTGTCACTTACATCATAAACTGATGGTTTTATAACCGAGATTAAAAGTGTTTACTGCGCGGTAAGAAATTGGTGTTCGAAAAAAGCAGCCTGCTCTTTGTCTGTAAATGGTTAAACACTAAACTAATTTGCTAACCAAATCACTGAAAAAAGAAGCTTGCAATAACTGCAGTACTGCAACCAAATAAACGAATTTTAATGATCTGGAAGCATCCTTAAAGAAAAGCCAGATGGAAGGAAAACTTCACATCTTCAGGACCGGGGCAAAAACTTCACGTACAAACAAAGGGCGAATACCTTAACATAAGGGGCCTGAATGAAGCAAAATAAATGTGAATACATCCTCTACAGTTAACTATGAGTCGTCGCTTCAAAGTCTGCGATATATTCAGCGGGACTTGTGATAACAAAACCAGTCTTGATGATGATAATTCTTGTTTCCTAGAATGTTAACTCTTGTAGACTGTAATTATTTATCTACGTTTCGCAGGACTGTTGTGCCTCCTTCTGCCTTGTCTAGCACTCCAAGTAGTTATTGGACTGATTTACTCTGAAGATGGAGACACTACACTCCAATTTCGATACACCAGTAACTATAATAAGAAGTTCTGACACGTAAGGCCCGTGTACTTCATGCTTAAACAGCCTGTTAGGGTGAGATCATAACAGGCAGAGTGTCAAAAGACGTGTTAAGTTCGAACATAAAGTTATCTTTGCGCCTCAGAGGATTACTTTCCCGTCCCGCTTTATTTGGATATGGATGAGGCAACGTGAGGACCGGATAACTCAGGGTCTGGATAGAAATCAGTAGCTACACTTGTTAGTAAGGTGATGAACAGCTTCGCTGGTGCTCTTTCCCCGCAACCCAACCCACGAGCAATGTGCGAGCGCGTATACGTGTGCGTGTGTGTGTGTTTGTTTGTGTGTGTGTTTGCCCGCTAATTCAGTTGCAGGTAAGGGTGCTAATTGGCTGATTATGGTGAAGAGCATTCCAGTCGAAAATAACCTAATTTGGTGCTTTGAAATGTCATGACGTACTGGAAGGTAATGCCGTGTAGTTTGGCAGTAGGGTAGCCGCGCTTCTGGTAATCACCTGTATCCATCTTCACGATACAATATCTCATCTAAATTGTACCTTGTAGTTTCTGAGGCCATTCGCTCATGGGGGCAGTGGGTGAGACCGCATTAACTTCGCCGTTAAGCGGTAGGCGACAGTGCTGCAACCTGTCCGCAGACACAGTAAACCTAGTCATCGCGATTAGTCGCCATTGCAGCGGCTTTACCGCGTAACAGAAAAGAAAATTGTTTCATTTGTTCTCTCGCTAAATTTGACGATTTAAATAGCTGAGTGTAAGAACAAAGCCTTCTTTATTTTGCGTCGTTGTACATAACTCGCAATACTTTCTAAGTTAAAGCTTGTGAAAAGTTTTAATCCACCACACGTAACATGACACAACGTTTGAATTTGTAGTACGAATAGACCTGCAGCACAGAAGGCGATACTGCCTAGCTTAGGGCAATATTGCGCATTGTAGTTAGATCGTGTGTTGCGTGAGAAGTAAACTTGAACAACTTGAATACTGCTGTAGTTCGGGATGTGATGTGCATTGTGTTAGCAACTTACCGACGTTTCGGAAGAACGTACTGCCTACATCTTCAGGGTTCAATAATAATTTGCGTCGCCACTGATGTCTGTGATCTTAGATGGCTGTAAAAACACTTACATGGTATTAGTCCCGGCTTGTAAAAAGCGTAAAGTTATGTTAGTATGTGAATTTATTAAATAGGCTTTTGTGAGGAAAAGTAGATTGGGAGGTATATATAGGACAGCTAAATGCAGCATTTCATTCACTGAAATCAGAAAGGCCTCCAGGAAAACCCGGTCAAGCATTTAGCATTCTATATTGCAACTTGGACTGACAACCGTACGAATATTTATCAGCTAGGTAGAAAGGCTAAGGTTACTGACAGACAAGAGAGGTTCAACGAGTCGAATGTGAACAAAACTCATGAGAAGGAATCATCATGTTTACACCATGCATCAATGATATCTAAACAGTTTATTATACAACTAATGCGCAATATATAATATGTAGATACAATTAAAATTATAAAATATTTGAAAGCACAACGAGGTAAATCCTATGTTATACTTTATTATATCTGTTTTTTTTCACTTCATGTTATTTTGGCTGTGAATGTTTCTCTAAAACAGACCGCCCTTGTTTTATCTAATTAAGTCGGAATATGCTGCCATAACACCGACCTTGTCCGTGTCGACGGAAACGATAGAATCATTCTTGTAATTTTTAGCCAATCACTGTACAAGGCTCCCTGATGATGGATCCTCTGTGATCCGAAATATGTTGGAGCACTTTTAAATATTTTACAATTTTAATTGTATCTACATATTATGCATTGTGCATTAGTTGGATAATAAATTGTTTAATCATGAGAAGGAACTTTGTGATAGTAACACGCCTGATGATACTGATGTCTTTCAAGCAGAAGTATGTTCAGTCCTTGATGAATATGGACGAGATGGCGAACTATGTTGCAGGGGTGTAAGCTGTTCGCAATGGACTCGTTCAGGATACATGAATGGCATTCCCTAAAGAATAATACCTCAGATCTGCGCATAAAGAAGGGGGCATGTCGGAAGAAGGGAAACAAATCATAAGTTTTGTAAAATGTTTAGAAGTAAATTTTATGTTTTTTTGGCCGTGCATCTCGATACATCCGTGTAATGAAAACCAACTTGATGCACCATTTATCCTCAGTTTATTTCGTCAGTCAACCTCTACATGTTTCGGGCATATTTGTAGCCCATCATCATGAGGTACACTGTATATATACGGTATACCTCATGATGATGGGCTACAAATATGCCCGAAACATGTAGAGGTTGACTGACGAAATAAACGGAGGATAAACAGTGCATCAAGTTGGTTTTCATTACACGGATGTGTTGAAATAATAAATTTTGTAATTTTTAAACCTGTATTACATGTTCTCAGAAACAAAGTCTCATTTCTGGTGGTACCTTTCTAAACGTTTGTATCCCGTCTGGTCTTCAAACCGGTCCGACCCAGAAGCTCTGTTAAATAACGACGTAATTTTGACAAGATGGAACTTCTGATATAAGTGCGCAGAATTACACTGCAAAACCTAAACACCCTGTGGGTTGCGAAATTCTGCCCACGTGTTTTGTGCTTTTCCGTGTCTGCATTTTTTAAATTTTTATTATTATTGTTTCATAATACAGTAAAATAACTGGAAAACCCTTGTAATTATATGTGTAACCCTGTGGTTTGGTAATGACACTTTAAGCTTAGGTGTGCAGAATTCGATCACTTTCCCGCAATAATTCAATAGTTTTACAATCCGAGTAGACGCTAACATTAAATACGTATCTATGTATTTTTATTTGGGATGAAACTTACAAATTAACTATATCTCTGTTGCCTCTATCCTTCTCCTGCGCTTAAAATTCTCTTAACAAACTCTGACACAAGGCAAACAACACCACTGATTTTCCCTTTTCATTAAAACAGGTGTTGAAATCTCAAAGATGAAATGTAAGTCTCACAGTATCTGTATTTCTTTGATACGAATGCTAAAGTTTTGCTGTGTTTGAAGATGGTTATATTTACAATTTTACCCAAAAATAAATTGAAGTTACGCAGAGTAACCGCATTACTCATTACCGAAACTCTGTGCGAAAGTTCAGCGCGTACGAGAGTGAAACTATATCTTTAGAGTAGGCAGCTGGAATATGAGTTTTCAGATCAGTGGAATGGTTCAACCGTCTTTATAAAATGAAAAGGAAGACACCGAAAACAAACTAAAAATACACTGCATTTCAATTATTACAGATCATATCAAACTATGGGATGGACATTTTGAGGCCAAAGCAAGCGATTGTGGTTCCATCTGCAAGGCGAAGAAGAGAACTTTTTTGATTTGCATCTCTTCATTTAGAGAATCCAGAGTATTCTGGATTTAAAATAATTCGCAACGGTTGGAAATCAAGTGAATTATTCATAACATAGAAATTAATATAAAATGTCGTGTAGCAGGAGCACAGTTAATATCAAATCCTGAGAGAATCAATTTAAATATTCACGACAGCTACAAGCCAATTTCAATAAGCCAAAGAGAAAGGAGCGTCATCAAGAACGGAAGAAGATAACTCCGCCGGCATTCTGTACAGTTAATTAATGAATAACTGTAAATGTACGAGAAACTTGAATTGGGTTGGGTTCAGTGCAAGGAATAAACAAGCCTGCAAACAATTCTGCCAAGATTTGGATAGGTAAGTTGGAAACTGTGTTATTGGCATTCTACAGTTGGAAGCAATAAAAACAAAATTAATCTAACACACGCAGTATGAATATCTAATTGTTTCTCGTTGTTCAGTACCAATATGGCACTTGTTCGGCCAAAAAACTGGAGAGTGAATGAATTTTTTTTTTTTTAATTTAATGCTTCCTAATTCCCCTAAAAGCAACATGGAGCGCGCTTGGTACAGAATCTGCACATAAACTAACGACACACCAAACACACACCAAAAAGTCAGAAATAACTTTACATACCGGACTAATCAGATCTGTTAGACATCGACACAGAAATACAGATTTACAGGCGGCAGAGAAATAAGGAAATAGATGTGCAAATGGGTGTTTATTTGAAGTATGTTTGTCCCTGCATCGTTGTGTATGCGTAGAGAAGAAAACTAACTAGATGCTACTGAATGCTTTATTGGACTTATAATCTGCTCAAAATGTTTCGGGCACTTATATGCCCATCATCAGGAGCTCGAGACTATACTTGTGTTATTGCCGCATATGGTATATAATGACTTGGTTACTGCTGGTCGGCTGTCACAAGCAGAGCAGCAGACTATGCGTCCGGGATGAGGGAAATTGTGCGACTCGCGAGTCGCACAATTTCCCTCATAGTCTGCTGCTCTGCTTGTGACAGCCGACAAGCAGTAACCAAGGCATTACATACCATATGCGGCAATAACACAAGTATAGTCTCGAGCTCCTGATGATGGGCATATAAGTGCCCGAAACATTTTGAGCAGGTTATAAGTCCAATAAAGCATTCAGTAGCATCTAGTTGGTTTTCTTCTGTATGTTTGTAAATGGATGGTTTCAGGTTCTGTATCGCATCACCTATAGGCTGGTACACTTCTGCCGCGCAACAGGTTTTAGTTTAATAAATGAAGGGGTGAAGGAAAGATTAGTATCAGTATTAGTTGCAGAGTTCGAAGAAAGAACAGTTTGCAGCTTATCAGTTCACAAGGTCTGCCAGATACATCCAGTGACAGAATGGTGAGGTAAAGATGTTGCTATGGCAGACGTCTGTAACATATAATGGAGATATACAGCGAAAATAAGGCCAAGAAAATGTATTTGTACATTATCCTCCAATGGAATAAGATTTCGGCCTAAACTTTTCTTTACGCAAAAAGAGAATTATTAGGAGACGGCGTTTCAGGTGTTTTCGTTCGACGCTAGTTCATCCTGACGCAATCCGCGTCAATTGAAAGACATGAGACTTGTCTTAGGGAATAATCGGGAACAACCCGACAGTGGTGTTGCGCCCCACAACCCAGCAGTCAAAATTCACTTACAACTTTGTTTATGCACAGTTACTGCACTCTAAACGACGCTGAACAGGATAAGCACCGTTACGTCGCGTCCCATATAAATAGTTACAAATAAAGGACACAGATATTTTTGTTATATCACGGGCCATCTTTAACTTTCAATTCTTTAAACCTTCTTAATTTAAGATTTACATCGTAACTTGACAATTAACTGCATTTGATCGTCAAATTAATCTGAATGTTGTGCATTAAATTTAAAACTGTTATGTTTAGTAGTCGCAGCCCCAAGTCTGTCTACGTAACGATGAATGTCAAACAGTCACATGTCTCTTTTCTGCAGCACAACTCAGAATGACCTTATCCATTCCAACAGAACGATATAAAACACGAGCTCCACAAATTCTGAACAATACAGAGTGGGAAGGAGCTTGAGAAAATCAGTCTGCATGGTGTCAACAGACAAGATCTCTGAAGGAAATTCAGCGGGAACAGAGTTAGGGAAACATATCTGTGGATATTACTACATAAGTTCAGTCAGATCCATCGGTGAGAGAGATGACAAGAGATAATCTTCATTGGCATCCAGCCAGATAATGATATCCACATCACATCAAACCATAAGCTTTGTTACAGTGTCAAATATACGTATTTAGAGTAACACTAAATCATTTTTAGGCTCTTTCGAAAATTGCGAAAAGTAGCTATAAGCTTTGTCATACTCCTCCGTCTGTTCGTCCGAATGGAACAACTCGGCTTTCACTGGAAGAAGTTTCATGAAAATTGATATTTGAGGATTTTTTAAAAATCCGTCGACATAATTCACGTTTCATTAAAATCTGGCGAGAATATCGGGATCTTTACATGGAGAGGTATGTACCTTTATGATAACATCTCTGAATTCTTCTTAGAATGAGAAATGTTTCGAAGTTAAAAAAAATTAAAACACAAATTTCATGTCCAACGACTTTTCCCCCCAAAAATCGAGCCTTTTATGAGATAACGTAGGAAGATATGGTAGAGCCAGACAGGCAACAGATGGCACAATATTGGGGTGCATGCGCTTTGTATGCTGGATAACTGAGTATTTCATACTTGTTGTCTTTCCATGGCAACAATGGTTGGGCGGACGCGCCATAATGTTACGTTTATACCTACAGTGCCTGTCTTGTCACAACTGTGAAGAGAAAAACAGGTGTCTTTTAATTGTGCCTACTCACAATAATACGATTCATGCGTATCACATGTCCACTGCTTTGAAACATATTTCATACGTTGGGTGCTACAGCCTGCATAGAACGCAAATGAGAGACCGACCGGAGCTATCACATTCCGAAACACTAACTGAAACAAGAAATAACATTTAAAATTTACAGGTAGATAGAAAGGGACTTAACGGAGTATTTTAAATAATACCAAACCTTCTGAACACAGAACAGTTGGGAGACTTATTCAAAAAAAAAAAACAGAGACGATGTTAACTTCACACACTGCAGTTTGTATTTTACTTAAAGTTGCCATGTCCCATTCTACAGTAATTACAATTTAGGCTATACTCTTTTTACCTCGATACGAATATGGGTTCAAAAAATTGTGACATGGCGGACAACATTTCTTTTCCTTATCGTCTGAAACACCAGATTAACCTAGACCACTGTTATACGAGATCCTAAGCAAAATACATCAAAAGCAGGATGGAACGATTTAAAAAACCCGTCCTGCAGTTAAAGTTTATGAGGACACGAGATTAACTCAGTAAAAAAATATGTTCGAAAAATTGCTTCTGTGAAAAGGGTGATGAATCTTCGGGCTCCATAATGCCAAGATAACTTATGTTCAAGTGAATGCCGTCACGTTGAGAAGAAGTTTTTTTCTTTCTTTCTTTTAAAGCACGTCACAGGCAAACGTCGCCTATGTCAAAATCAAATGTGACAGCCGTTAACTCCACAGCTACAAACATGTCCGCCGCATGGGGTGTGTACTGCGAATATGCGAGCAGCTTATGCAGTGTCAAACTGCACAGCATTACAAAAAACACTTGTACTTGTCTGGAATGAACAAAATGCGACAAGGCCTTCGGAAGCACTTGACACAGTCGAGTGTGGCCCTCAGCAGCGTGTGAAGCAGCATAAACGCCATTTGCGTTAATGGACTGTATTGCCAATAGCCACAAAACTACGGGAGTTACAAATGTGTAATGAATTCAGTTTGCAACGGAAATTTTTCAGCTCTCTCGTTTTTATATGCAATACATTTTGTAAATTGCTACTTGTGACGCTCTATGTACTGTAGATCTGTACATCGGAATGATAAAGTATCTTTCGAAGATACATCAGTTTTAGACGCCTTAATAGATAACATTTGCTGTGGCAGTATCGTTTTTAACTTGTTTTCGGAAGGTGCCTTTTCCGAATCTCGGACCAGACACCGGCTATCCTGACTGACATTCCAATGGTCAGTAACCTATACTAAGACGCGATCGCTTGGTTCCACTTCCTTCCCAATTCATGCATGCCTTTGACGCTGTGACGTATTCACTCAACGTCGAATTAGACCAAGAAGCTGCAGTTAAAATAAAAGAGGTCATGTAGGTATGGCGTCACACTGTGTTGGCGGTACCTTCTCAATTTTCCTAATAGCCAAGTACTATCTCACCCGAAGACGACGATTTTATGGCGACTTAATTGCGCCGACAACAAAAATATGTATTTTCATTTCCATGTTAAGTGCCCGATATTGTAGCCCGATTTTAACAAAAGTTGGGTTTTGTCGACAGAACTTCATAGACTTATCCAGGGCCCAACTTCACGGAAGTCCGTCCATTGGGTGCGGCGCAGACAGACGGACAGATACACAGACGGACCGACAGACGGACGGGTATGACGAAGCCAATAGGCGCTTTCCGCGACTACACAAAAGACCTTAATTAATATTTGTTGCACGATGTTTATGGGACTGTACCGTCTCGCCCACGTAACTGCATAAAACTCTATTAGAGGCCCACCGTATAACTAAAGTCATCTAATTACCGTCACTCAGCAACTGCAGTACATCATCCGACTGTTTTGAGTTTATCGTGAATGTCTTTGAAAAGTGCAGCCTAAAACAGAACTAAGGAATCAGCCGACTTGATGTGAGTAGCAGTCGACTCTGTCAACGTAGAATCAACATGCATTGTGAGAGTTCATAGAGAATTGTTTTTTAATATAGCGCCACCCTCACAGAGCGCCAACGAAAGTGTCAACAGAAATTCCCTATTATACCGCATCTCTATTTACCACCACCCTCGGTACACTACCATAAATTGCAGTAAAAACAGTGGCGCTATATTGGCGGTTGACTGCATTCTGTAACGGTTTTCGAACGTCTAAACCATGGGTGAAAAGAAGAGGCTATTAACAAGTACCACCGCTTATCAGAGAGCCAACGTATGGGTGATGATGGCAGAGGTTGATGGCCTACGGTCAGAAAAAGGAAGTTCTCTGAAGACACAACAGTTGTGACTGTCACTGGCTACCAAGGTGTATGAAAGACATTTAGCAAAAGTCAGAAACGAGAGAACAGTCTTGAGCGCCAAGGTTTGATTTTTTTCCACTCTGTGAAAACTGAAACTTATGTAAAGTATAATTAATACTTTACTCGTTGAATGAATCAGACTCTAAATATGTGGCAGACGCCGTCTCTTCTAACCTGACAACTTCACAGTAACCACTTACAACAAATCGTGTACGATAGATGCAAACTGAAACCGAGAGCCAACTCGACTGAAGGTTTCATGTACGTATGTACCAGTAAGCATACCGACAGAAACACAAGTTTTTATGACGGCTTGATTTCATATATCCGTGAGAACCAAGCGATATACTTGAGTGGACGCTGCTTATGCCTCTTGCTATTTTGAAACCAGTTCGGGTAGTAAAAAGGCGCACACCCCATATGGCTTCAAACTCCATCGCGAAATACCTTTTCTCTTTTTTCTTTCTTGTTTCACTTATATATTTTTGTTCTTTTCTTTTCCACTTAGTCTTTTTCTCTCCTTTTCTTTTTTTCTTTTTTTACGTCTCCCGTTCGTGCACCTGGCGGTGGACTCACGTTACGGTGCTGCTTTACCTCAAACCACCGCCCAGGGAACTTTACTTCCTTCCTCTCCTGTCTGTTCAGGACCCTCCACGCTCTAGCAACCCTACTGGCTAGCGTCACATTCTCTTTGAACCAATCACCGCCCACACTGTTCCCTATATAAATGCGCACCTAAGGGCTCCCGGCAATTCACCTAAGCGCCTGACAAACGTCGCATACCTCCAGTTTGCGACAGAGTCAGTCTGGGCTCGGAATCCAGACAGCCAACCAACTAAATTTTATCCCTCCCATACTTAGTGCAGGGCAACCTAGGCCCTAGTCTTAGGCATGATCAGTCAAGGCCCTCAGCCTGACTTCAAAATCGTTGGCGTAAGCATATCCCCCTCTTAGAGTTTAGGTGTCTGTTACAGAGCCCAGAGATGCAGTCAAATGCAGGAATGGCTAAAAGACAGGGGGACGTCGACTTGCTCTTCGCACAAGTCTCCGCCCACCAGTTAACACTTTGGTTTATTTTGGCTTGGCTCCCGGCTTTCTTCTTGGACTGCTTGACCATTGAAGCTGGGACTCATAAGTACTCCCGCAACCAATCTATGCCGCGTTAACTACCTAGAAGAGTGAAGATCACATTTACGCTGAGAGGGAAGCCTGAATTCACGCATGCCTTTGCTTGATTTATGAATATATTGTATGTCCACTACCAAAGTTTAAACCTGTTCACAAATACAGCTAAAACTTTTCACTTCTGCGAACAACATGTTTCTTCTACAGCTTTAAGTGGATTAATAAGGAAATGTGTACAATTTATTGCAGACTGTCTCCAGACATATCCTTAATGACTCAATATAAATTACTGTCCACTACCAGAAATGTTACTGTGGAAATATGGGTGGGTAAATTCGCGATTAGTTATGGAAAGCATTAAGACATAAATTTTCCCCCTACATAATTCCGCATAGAAGTTCACTTTACTTACTTTTAGTAAGAGCGACTTACTTTGCAATCAGGTAACCTGTAGTAGTATGTCTCGTATATACATGTATATATTACTTCATGACTCTATTACTTCAATGGACGGTTTTGCAGCCTCTATTCCAAAAGAAAGTTACGGTTACAGACATTCCCTAAATTACGCAGTTGTTAGGTTCCGAAAGATTCGGCGCAATTCGGAAGTTTGCGCCAATCGGAATAGAGTGTACATATGGCCAGCTACATCTGTATATACAACGGATCATTTGGTATCTAAACTCCTACATTCTGGAATCCGATCACCCGCAGCATGACCCCCACATCGCATGTGTTATGGCCCAGTAGCGCTTTTCCGCCACCCCCGTCTCACTGCGCTTACATTCCAGAAAGGAAAAATTCGGCGCGCGTTTCAAAGATGTTATTTCAATTCTTTACTCTTTATAGTCTGGAGGTTGAAGCTTCGGTACACGTGTGATGAACTAGGCGACCAGAAGAGTGGAGTTCTGTAAACCTCAGACCTTCAATAAAGCCATTACTGTCTGTAAAATTGCTTGCAATGTAACATATCAACTGCAGTGTGCAAACTTTTACATTTGTGAAGCCGCTTTAACTGCAATCCTTAATTGAATTACAGCAAATTCATCTTTATTAGAATTACGAATAGTAATTCTCAGTTCTCCACACACAGTCTTGGTAGCTGAAATAGAATAGAATAAACTAGACTAGACTAGAATAGAATAGAATAGAATAGAATAGAATAGAATAGAATAGAATAGAATAGAATAGAATAGAATAGAATAGAATAGAATAGAA
>Ga0123357_10009669_pt1 | contig 12191 bp, 9 predicted proteins | sample TergutEmb28metaG_FD_89873 | JGI IMG/M metagenome (GOLD analysis project Ga0123357, IMG submission 89873) | Embiratermes neotenicus P4 segment gut microbial communities from Petit-Saut dam, French Guiana - Emb289 P4 | ecosystem: Host-associated > Arthropoda: Insects > Digestive system > Gut ...
CAAACGTTTCTTATCAATATTTTCCACTCCTACGGCAATATTGGCAGCAATGGTATCGGAAAAGATAAAACCGTCCTGCATTACTACTCCTGTCTTTTGTCGCCAAAGATGCGGATTGATTTCATCCAATGGTGTGTCGCCAACTGTGATTCGTCCTTTTATTGGCGCATAGAATCCCAAAAGAAGTTTTATAACTGTTGTCTTACCATTACCGCTTGCACCGACAATAGCTGTCACTTTGTTCTGTTGAATTTCTAAATTTAGATTTTCAAGCACATAATTACGTTCGGCTCCATCATAACTGAAGCATACATTATCCAAACGGATATTTTTATTTATCGAAATAGAATTGATTTTATTTTCAGTTGATTGTTCCTCGTCTTCCTTGTTGTGGATTTCATTCAATCGTTCCAAACTGATTTTAGCATCCTGTAATGATTGAACAAAACTAATCACCTGTCCGATTGGACTGGAGAGTTGTCCAATAATATAACTGATCGCCATCATCATCCCCAAGGTAATATTTCCTTCGACAACAGCTTTTGCAGATAAATAAGAGATTAATAGACTTGTCGTTTGACTGAAGAAGATTGACCCAACTTGCTGGTATTGCCCTAAAGCATTTCCGTGAATGCTTATTTTGAAAAGTTTTACTTGAATACGCTCCCATTTCCAGCGTTGCTGCTTTTCACAATTATTGAGCTTGATTTCTTGCATTCCAGTTACTAACTGAACAAGATTACTTTGATTTGCAGATGCCTGAGCAAAACGTTTAAAATCTAATCTACGTCGATAGCGCATAAATGATAAAATCCATATAATATAGAGGGTATTTCCAACAAAAAAAACCAACAGAATCGTTATATTGTAATATGCCAAAATGAAAGCAAAAACAAAGAAGTTAGCAAATGAAAATAGAGTAGAAAGGGTTGTTCCGGAAAGAAAACTCTGGATACGTCCATTGTCTCCGATTCGTTGTAAAATATCTCCGATATTTTTTGTATCAAAAAAACGAATGGGCAGTTTCATTAGTTTAGTAAGAAAATCCGAAATTAACGAAATACTAATTCGTGTATTTGTATGCAAAGCAATCCAATTTTGGATAAAACCCATGCCCATTTGAGCGATGGATAACACTAATTGAGCAATCAGCATCAAAGTAATGAAACTCAAGTTATTGTTGCCGATACCTTGGTCGACAACCGCTTGGGTAAGGAAAGGAGCTATCAATGATAATACCATGCCGACAATCATGCCTATAATAATCTGGACATATTGTGATTTATAAGGAAACAGATAGCGGAAGAAATAACTCAAATTTTTTTCTTGTTTTTCAATATCATCTTCAAAAATATAAAAATCAGGTGAAGGCTGTAATAATAATGCTGTACCTGTATCTTTTCTTTGATTTTTTGAACTGTACCAGCATCCACAAAATTCTTTCGTATCCATCAAATATTTTTGTCCAGCAGGATCCGCAATGAAGAATTGTATATTATTGTATTTGATCTTTTGTCTATTACATTTCACTTTGTACAGTACCACAAAATGATTTTGATTCCAATGCAGAATACAAGGTAAAGGAGCATCTACTATCAATCGCTCCAACGTAATCCTAACCCCTTGCGTGTGCATACCAATACTTTCCGCTGCATCACTGATTCCGAGCATGGACACACCTTCCCTAGTAATGAAACTTCTTTCTCTTAAAGTTTGCAAATTGTAACTGCGTCCATAGTACTTGGCAATCATGCGCAGGCATGTAGGTCCACAGTCCATAGAATCAAGTTGTTGATAGATTGGGAATAAGTTATTCTTTATATTCATAAAATATTATCAGTACAATAAATAAACACATTGTCATGCGAGATATTGTAAAGAAAACGAAAACAACTCATTAGCAAAAATACCGTTGAGTAAAGATGATTTGCTTTATACCATTAAGTAAAAAATATATTAATATTTTACTGTCAGCGTTTCTCTATTATTGAATTTATTTAACATTATATACTTTTATCAATTTTTATCTGTCATTTGTTACTTATTAACATGGCAAAGATTAGGACGTCCAATTTCTATCTCAAAATTTGATGGAGGTGGGCAAAGCCATTGATAAACACAATTATTACATGGTGATTGATTGCGTATTCGAAACCATGATGTACCTTCTTTTATTTCTTTGCTGACTAATTCATAAATACTTTCAGTATATATATTTCCAAGTACCGGTTGGTTTAAATTGGCGTAGGCATCTCCATTAGGCATGATGTTGATTTTTCCAAAATCGTAAATATTAATTGCTTGATTAATAAAAAAATCTTTAATAGACATGGAAGTGGTCAAAATATCCTCTTTATTAAGAAAAACGTTTTGCTCAAAAAAACTGATATTTTTTCCGGTATATAAAGGGTTTAATCGATATTTTTCAATTTGGTACTGATCGATAAGTTGTTCTGCCTGCAAACAATCTTCATCGGATGATACATCAAAAACATATTCAACTGACAAAGTTTGATTTTGTAATAATTTTCTCGAATGATTCCACCGTTGCTCATCTATTGGGAAAAGTACTGATATCTTGTATGAGAAATTATTCTCAAAAGCAGGTTGCAGTGCAATTACATCCTTATAGGAACATATCACTATTTTCGGTGATGTGATTTGTTCAAAATAGGATAATAATTTTTTATAGTTTTTAACAACTCCAATATCACCAATAATCTTAAATGTTAGGCTTTCTTGTATTGATTGCAAGAAAGAAATTAGTTCTGTTACGTTAGTTATTGTATCTAAATAAATAGCGATTTCAGATATATTCTTCAACACATTCTTGAAAGGGAAAAAATTATGTTTTTTGTATATTTCAAGTTTATTCGGAAAATTAAAATAGGGCAACAATTGAACAGGTTTTCCTTTTGATAAATCAATCTCAATTATATCGCCCATAAATTTTTCGCGAAGTTCATTAATGAAATCCGTGACGTCTTTTTGTTTATATCTTTCATTTGTCAACAACACAACGCCACAATTATCTTCTTGAAGCGTTTCTCGCAACAGGTCAATAACCTCACTCTTATCTGATTCAATAGTTACTCCGTCAAGAGTATTATACAATAGAACAAATTTGTTGGTTAACCCAACAAATACATATGGTTCAATAGAGAACCAATAATCAATATCAGTTTTCGTGAATATCATGTGATTACAACATTTTCTATTATTTGGGAAAAATCATTAGGATAATTTTCAAGGAATGAAAAAATTCGATTCAATTTATTTTTAAAAGCCTTTAAATTATGGAATCGATCACAAATAAATTTTTCTGTATCTAATTTGTCTAAATTATCTACCTGAAACATACATAAACCACAAAATTTGTATGTATAACAGCTTTGACAAACATTTTTTAATTGCTCATAATAAAAATTAAGTTGCTGAGTGATTTTCGGGATATCAATAATTACATTATGATTTACTTCCCCCATGGAATATTTATAATTAATCCTTTCACATGGTAACAATTTATTACGATTGGTTAAATAAATTTTTTTAGAAAAAGGAAAGCAGGTGTTTGTTGGTAGATTCTTTTCTTCATTCTTTAATAAGGAAAGTACATTTGATACATAAAAATTAATTGAATAGTATTTTAAAAAGTCAGTTAATTCCTTAAAAGATAATAAATCAACATGATTTAATAAATTCGATTTGTCCTTCTGGTATTCAGCTTCGCTTTCACTCTTCCTATGCAGCATCCTATCAAGTAGAACTTTTTTATTAGGATTTATATCATCTGATGATAACTCTGCAATTCTTGGAATTTTATGATATCGGGTATAAATAAAATCATATATTTCTTTTACAGAGTTCCTATTATGTAAAACAGCATTGAAATTAACATAACTGTTAAAGTAATCAGAATAATCCCTTTGTATCATGTCAATATTCTCTATCACTTGATGAAAAGAGTTTTCATCATTTTTTTTGAAAATTCGGTAACTATGATTTTCCTTGTTCCCGTCCAAACTGACTAAAACACGAAATTTATTTGCAACTAAATAATCTATATGTTTATGTAGTAAAGTAGCATTTGTTGTCATGAGATAAGAAATATTTATCTCTTTTTCAGCGTTTAATTGATTGACAACATCCACTATTTCTTTAATAAAATTTATATTTAAAAGGGGTTCGCCCCCATAAAAAGCAATACTCAAATTTCTGTTTTTATTTTTCGGATTAAGTTCAAATATATATTTTAGTAATGTTACAGCATTTTGAGTATTAATATTTTTAAAATTTCGCATATCATATCCCTGATACAATTCTCCAAATGAACAATACAAACAATTTAAGTTGCAAAAATCCGTCGTTTCAAATACAATCTGATGGGTTTGAATTATACTTTCAATTACCATCGACTCATTCACTGCAGTTTTAAAATTAGCAAATTTAGGTTCTGAAAAAAAACCGTGATCTTTCAAATATGTATACTTTTTCAAATAATACGGATTGGTATCATTCATTTTATCAAAAGCTTTTTCTAATTCAGGGTGTATCAATAGCGACAACCTATGCTGGTCATCATATATATAGGAGTTACTATTTTTAGATGTATAAATAAAAGTTTGTATCATGATTAGTTAAATATAAGTATCGTCAACCAACAACTTTGCATATCGGTTGACGATATTAATTCAAAAACTGCTGTTTCAAACAGTAACAACTCTTATGGTTTATCCATTCTTAGGGGTTGCTACAGATGTATTGGCATAGGTATTTACTGGATAATCTCCAGTTGGGTAACTATCTCCATAGCAAACACAAACACATTCACCACAATCTTCTCCACCATAACCACCACCCAATAACGCATTCATTTTACGTTGATCTAATTCATCTTTGCTGAATTGATTCAATTTAAGCTTACTTAAAGTTTTCATCTTTTTTTATTTACTAAATTAATTTAACAAATATATAAATAATATTCGTAAAGGTAAAGCATATAATTGATCTATCATTAGCATCATTAAGTCTATTTTATATCATGTATTTTACTCATATACAGTATTATATATCAATAGAAAACAATTGGCGCATTTTAATAAAATTTTATCGCACTAGTGTTTACATATTTAATTGCAAAATAACAACAATCAAATACTCTTAATTACTTTTCACCACTTCTGCCGGATTTTGATTGGCAGCTTTCCATACTACCGATATAGTGGAAAAGATGATCACAATGAATACGGTCAGGAAAATCGAGACAAACAGCCAAGCATCCATCGAAGTTTGCTTTACATAATTTTGCAGCCAGCGTTCCATGATGAAATATCCTGCAGGGAAAGCGAAAAGCGCTGCCACAGCAAGTAATACCAAAGATTCTTTGAAAAAAATATTCATAATATCTAACACTTCAGCGCCATTAATTTTACGTAAGGCAATTTCCTTACGTCTCTGCTGGCAACTTAGACTGGTCAAGGAATATACTCCGAAAATAGCAATCAAAATGCAAGCGCCGGTCATCACAGTTAATAGTTTAAGTAAGGCTCGCTCCGATTTGAAATATTCATTGAAAACATCTTCCATATAAGTGAAATTGATTCCAAATTCTCCTTGATTCGGGAACTCCTTATACATCCAATTTTTGATAGCTTCTTGAGTTTGTCGGCGTTTACCTTCTTCATATTTGTATGCAATTGATTTGAACCCGTCTGAACCCGGATAAAAGATACATACTGGTTTTGCTTTTGTGGTTGGTGTGAGATAAAAATCTTGTGCAACACCCACTTTTTTATTTAATTGTGAATGCGAAAAAACCTCTTCACCCAATTCTTTCACTGCAGTTTCATTGTACACGCTATTATTAGTGGTATCGTTTGAAAAACTTCTTCCTTCTGTGATTTCAATTCTAAAGAAATCAAAAAAATGTTCATCAGCCAGTATAATAGAATAGGTATAGTTTATCCATTTCCCGTCTTTTTTATAATCAGCAGTTTGAGCACTTATAGACATTTCGCTGAGAAAATCTGTACTTGTTATCGGTAGTGCATCAACAATCCCGGGGATTTGTTTGATTTGTTCGGCATAAGGCGACGTTAACGGAAAGACTTCGGTTGATACCGCAGCAATATTACGCCGGTTGATACCCAAGTCGGTATGTTGCAAAAAATAGATTTGCTTGATAAAGACAGCGGAACTAAACATTAAGCCAAGACTGATGATTAGCTGAACCAACAAGATTGCTTTGCGAAAAAAGTTGTTAGAACCGGAGTTGGAAGATCTTTTAATACTTTCGTTCAAGACTTGTTTTCGGAAATACAAAATCGGAATGCCGCCGGCAATTAAACCACTGGCAATAAGTAATACTGCATAAACTGTCAATTCAGCATAAATGCTGACATTACTGTTTCCGATACCAGCATATTCCCTGAAAGTTGGTAGTAATAAAGCCATTAACATGAAACCCACAACAAGCGACAACAAAATGATTAATAAAAAATCAACATAGAGTATAGCGGCGATTTGTTTATTCGATGCTCCGTTTACTTTGCGTAAAGCTAACTCATGCAGCCTCATCTTCACACGAGTAATATGCAATGTCAAATGATTGAACAGTGAACACAAAATAACAAGTATGCCTGCAATTGAAAAAATTTGAATATGACTGAATTTAATATCAGATTGTGTATTTCCTGTAGGGTCGTTATACCGAAGTTGTTTCAACGGAGTAAGCACTAATGATACAGGACCCGGCCACTTAGGAATTTCAATCTTGTCTAATTTTTCTTTAAGCGCTTTTATATTCGCGCCGTCTTTGACCAAAATGTATGTACTAAATGCCCTCATCTCCCAATTATTCAATTGCTTATCCGAATAACGAAGGGTTATAGGAATAGCTGTATTAAATTGAATATTGGTATTTGCAGGCCATTTAGACATACTTATCTGAACATTCCAGTCAAAGTCTTTTTTGAGAGTCTTTGAAATTTCTTCATTATTAAATTCGTTTATTACAGCTACCGTTCTGTTCGCACGTCCTTGTACAAAAAGATCTTCAGGCAGGTTTAAATCAAAAATTTTACAAAAGGAATAATCAATACAAAAAGATGAAATATTCCCGGATGCGGTAGGACCTCTTCGTATTGCACATGCATCCTCTATTTCAGGGATATTTGATTTTAACCAGCTTGCCAAAGCGTAAGAAGTACCACCTTGTATTAAACTCGAATTGCCCGTTTCGACTGTATTCCACTTGAAAAGCGCCATATTCACTTTATAAATCCTATCTGCTTTCGGATGAAAACTATCGTAACTCATTTCGTACCTGATCCATAAGGCAGAAAAAGCAAAACAGACAAATCCTACCGCTAACCCAATGATGCTGATGGTGTTCTGGGTCTTATATTTCCGCAAGTTTCGGAAAGCTATTTTTAAATAATGTTGTATCATATTTACCATTTCATATCTTAAAGTACCACTTCAGTGACTAATTGTCCATCGAATAAGTTGACGATTCGTCTGGCAAATCCTGCATCATGTTGACTATGGGTTACCATCACAATGGTTGTTCCGTCCTTGTTGAGTTCAGTTAATAAATCCATTACTTCTTTCCCGTTTTTGGAATCTAGATTACCAGTCGGCTCATCTGCCAAAATTAGTTTAGGATTTGCTACCACAGCACGTGCAATGGCTACACGCTGTTGCTGTCCGCCCGAAAGTTGCTGCGGAAAATGCTTGGTGCGATGTGATATTTGCATCCTATCCATTGCAGCCTGAATTCGTTTCTTGCGTTCCGATGATGAAACACCCATATACAACAAAGGTAACTCAATGTTTTCATACACATTCAGTTCTTCAATTAGATTGAAACTTTGGAACACAAACCCGATAACACCTTTACGTAACTTTGTTCGTTGCTTTTCAGAATATTTGCCGACTTCCGTTCCGTTCAGATAGTATTCGCCACTTGTAGGATTATCCAACAACCCCAAGATATTAAGCAAAGTAGTTTTTCCACAGCCGGAAGGGCCCATAACAGCGACAAATTCACCATTATTAATATTAAGACTTACGTCGTTCAAGGCATAAGTTTCTACTTCTTCCGTGCGGAAGATTTTCCGTAAATTAACTGTTTTAATCATGATTTTCTTTTATGATTTTTATCGTTTGTTTATTTCTCTTATATATTATCTGCAAAAATAATTATTTTGTTACTATTATCATATATCTATTATATTATTTGACTTTTTTTATCCATTAAAGCAGAAAAGACCTCCTTTTTTTAATTATTGTCAATTTCCCTTTATCAATCCAATATCGGATAGCACTTTCTGCAACACCTTCAATTTTTGCCGATTGCCGAATGCTTATACCTTCGTCTAAATGTTGTTGAATGTGTTGTAGCATGTCTGCTGTGATTATTACTCGTGTCCTGTTGTAAGGACTTTCATCTGATTGTATTTGTTTATCCGTTTTTGTATATATCATTCGATGATAGCAGGCAAAATCAACAGCCTCCTGCATGGAATGTACATTCAATTTAGAAAATAGCGGTTTTATTTGATTTCGTATTGTGTTTCGACTTTTGCACAAATAGTTGGCTATTTCTTTGGTGCTTTTTCCCTGTTGAGCAAGCATAAGTATCGCTCTTTCACGTTCGGTAAGTAATTCGATTGATTTCCGTTTCCATCTTTGGGCTACGATACTGTATTCCTCGTAAGTTAATTTATTTCTATTGTACAAACGCAAATTTTCTACTTTTTTAGCAGTTGAACTTATTACAGAGCAGATCAAATATTGCAATTTATCATTTTTCCAAATAGGCTCCATTCGATGATATACCATTTGTGGTACCGGACGTGGTGTTGGAAAAGAAAATTTACGTTGCAAACGAAATGTACAGGAAAAATAATCTATTTTAGCCTTTTTATCATCCGAATCTTTAAGATAGCACAAAACTGCTTGGTGCATTTTTTCCCAAACCGGCAAATCATTCGGAAAAACAATTTTTTTATAAAAATCATACCCTAAATTTACTGCATCTTCAATAGAATAGCCGCATAAGAAAAGATCATTTGAGGATACAAAACAAAACCGTTTTGCAACAACGTCTATCACATAAATACATTCTGTGACAATAGAAGAAAGCATATTTATATAACGTGTAAAGATTTCATGTTCATTATAAGAAGTTAGCTCTTCAATGATTTTCATAAAATTGTTTTTCAATTTGTTTTTATACCACCTCTCACGAAGAAGTGGTATTGAACAACTCATTTCATTAATCAATTGTATATTAGCAATTTATTCCATAAAAAACAAGCAGTTATATAAATTATTAAACAAAGTGTTAAACAAATATGACATGTTGTTTTTGCCAGATTGTTTAATTATTTGGGATTAAACAATTTAAATTTCATAAAAAGACAATAATAATAAAATAAATAGTTAAACATTCACAGTATCAATAACTTGCATGTTTATCTATTGCGTTTTTTAAAAAACCGTGAAAATTCTTTCAATTTTATTTGTCATATTTACAAACATTTAATACTTTTGCGAAATAAATTAACACAACAATACCACTTCTTCGTGATAAGTGGAACTAAAAATCAAGAGAGATAATTTTTGCATTTGCCGAATCCACATCCGATTGACCTAATGAAGCAAGATAAATACGAGTAGTGGTCTCGTTTTCATGCCCCATACTTTCGCTGATAACCTCGATTGAAACTCCCTTACGGAGCGCTATTGTTGCCCTTGAATGCCGGCTAACATACGAACTCAAAGACTTTTCTATTTCAAGTATTTCTGATATTCGTTTCAAACGTTTATTATGATTGCGAAGCTGACTTGTATTATCTCTGTTTTGAATGGTATAGATGGGCAGTAAATAATCATCAATCGTTTGTAATTCATAGCGTGAAATGATTTTCTTACATGCAGGATTCAATTTTGATAGTCAACATTTGTCTGGTTTTGCTGCGCGAATAAATGATATAACCGTTCTTTACATTGTGTTTCCTAAGATTAGCCATATCCACAAATGATATTCCACGCAGATAAAAACTAAACATAAATAAATCGCGAGTTAATGCTAATTTTGTCTGTGAAGTCAAATCCAAATTTTTAATTTTTACGATGACATCCTCACTCACAGCTCGTTTTATCGTTTTATCATTTCTTGTAAATATTTTGGCAAAAGGACTCTTTTGTGTTGTCAAACCTCGTTTTAGTGCTTGATTGTAAACTGATCGTAAGGTTCTCATATAACAAGATATGGTATTTTCCATTGCACCCGAATTTTTCAACCATGTTTCATATTTCTGCATGGGGTCAGCATAGCTGAATTCAACCGAAGCGTTGGCATAACTGATTTTATTTATACGGTAATGATTGTCGGCAAGGACTAAATGAAATAGATATCAAAATGTCATTTTAACATTTCCCCTGCCATTTTTAACAATTCGACCATTTCGTTAAAAATATTTAATTTTTCGTGAAAAAAAATTTTGTTTTTTTGGGTAAATGTTAAAAAAAAAGCCACTATTTTTGTTAAAAATTTGACAACACTGTATCATAATGAGAAAATCAGCTATATGGTTGTTGGCCGGCGTAATGATTTTTGCCTTTGTCGGTTTGCTATATTTACAGGTATATTATATCCACATCATTGTACAGAATCAGAAAGACCAGTTCAATGAGGCGGTGAAAAGAAGCTTGTATCAAGTATCGCACAATCTTGAACTGGATGAAACTGCCCGAATATTGCAAAATCAAATCTATAATATTGATAAGAAAAACGACCGGAAAGGTTTTAGAAAGGTAACCGACGCAAACCCATTGGATGCAACAGATATTCAAATAGACAATCCGGTGGATATTACTGCAAGTTACGGGAAAAGCGATTTGCGTTCCGAGACTCAGATTATTCAAGAATCTTTAATTGAACAATATGCTTACCGGGAAAATTTGTTGAGCGAAGTGATTCGAACCTCTATGAAAGCTTATGAAAAGCCGATTGAAGAACGAATTGATTTTAAAAAACTGAATTTGTACATTCAAACGGAGTTGGCAAATAATAATTTGGTTTTACCTTTTCGTTATGCTGTTAAAGGATATAATCCCGATTCAATTTACTGGAGAAGTCAGGGTTATGAGTTAACCGGTTACGGGAACATTTATTCCCAAGTTTTATTTCCAAAAGATAATCCGTCTCGAGCTAAATCTTATACGCTTTTAGTTACATTTCCGACCGAAAAAAACACAATTTTTAATTCTATTCGTTTCATCATTCCATCTATTGCTTTTACTTTTTTTCTTTTGGTTGCATTTTCCGTCACCCTTTGGATTATGATGAGACAAAAACGATTGTCCGAGATGAAAAAGGATTTCATAAGCAACATGACGCATGAATTGAAAACGCCGGTGGCAAGTATTTCTATTGCTGCGCAAATGCTAAGCGATGAGAGTATGATCGATATGCTGGAAAAAGGAGGCCCTTTGCGAGAATCGGTTTCGTTCAATAAGATTACGCGAACCATTTCGGACGAGACGAAACGATTGCATTTTTTAATCGACAAAGTTTTACAGATGTCTTTAATGGATGACGGCCGTTCGATTATGAAAATCAAAGAAGTGGATGTCAATGATTTACTACTGAATATAGTACAAATTTTCGATATACAAGTAGAAAAATACGGCGGGACGCTCGAATTGGACCCGGAAGCAACCGAATCGACTGTTTACGTCGATGAAATGCATTTTACCAATGTGCTTTTTAATCTGATGGAGAATGCGGTCAAATACAGACGACCGGATGTACCTCTGAAACTTTGCGCAAGAACTGAAAATGTAAAAGACAAGGTATTGATCAGCATTTCGGATAATGGAATCGGTATCAAGAAAGAAAATCTGAAAAAGATTTTTGATCGTTTTTACCGGGTTTCGACCGGAAATGTACACGATGTGAAGGGCTTTGGCTTAGGCTTAGCTTATGTGAAAAAAATTATAGACGAACTGGACGGCACGATTAAAGTGGAAAGTGAATTCAATGTGGGAACTAAATTTATTATCAGTTTGCCGTATATACAGTAAGAGTGAAAAAGATGTATAACTTATAAATTATTTTTTTTATGGATGAAAAAATTAAATTCTTCTTATGTGAAGATGATGAAAATTTAGGTATGTTA
>Ga0123357_10009671_pt1 | contig 12189 bp, 6 predicted proteins | sample TergutEmb28metaG_FD_89873 | JGI IMG/M metagenome (GOLD analysis project Ga0123357, IMG submission 89873) | Embiratermes neotenicus P4 segment gut microbial communities from Petit-Saut dam, French Guiana - Emb289 P4 | ecosystem: Host-associated > Arthropoda: Insects > Digestive system > Gut ...
ACAAATATTATTATTATTATTATTATTATTATTATTATTTGTAATTTATTCCTTTTTGGGTAATTCCCCGGCGTCTGAACTCAGACGCCGGGGAATTACCCAAAAAGGAATAAATTACATTTAGAACACGGCGAAAGCTTAAAAACAAGATTATTATTATTATTATTATTATATTAACTCTGAAAAATTTAACAGCAGACATGCTCACTTGGTGTCTCCACTCTCCACAGAATATGGACAACCAATACAGCGACCCGGCGATGTTCGAGTGTCTGCAGTGTGCGGAGGGCTGTGAATACTGCGAGGACGACCGTCCCTGTGTTGTGTCCCTCAACTGGGTCATGCGCACTGCGATCCTCATTTTGTCTTGCATCATCATATGCTGTCTACCTGTCGTCGTTCTCTTCACCTGGAAACACGGAAATGTCAAGGTAGGGCCGATTTGAAATTTATTCCCATATCTCTGCCTGAAACCTGTAACAGCGTCTAGATCAGTTGCTAGCTGATCTGCATAGCTGCAGTCGGGACGGCATGGTCGCTGCTAGGCTCACCTCGCTACGGGCAGACTGTATTATATCTCTTTCAAAAACATTTACTGTGTTGGGAGTAGAATAATATATTCGGACGTTGTACACGTTTTTTGTAAGTATATAAAATGTTCAATGATATTTGTTCAGTTCTCCACATCTTACCAGCATCAGTAACTTGCAAGTGATCTGGTGATGACTGCAGAATATTTATGTCTACCAAGGTACATTGGGACCCGGTATGGTGAGGTGAATTCAGTCAAAAAGCACAGTTATAAATATGGTTAACGATGGTGTTTATTAGCAAGGAAAAGCTACATGTTTCGTCCTATAGCGACCATCTTCAGATTCTGACAATTTTCTGCTGAAAGAGTTAGCAGAACATTGTCAGAACCTAAAGATGGCCGCTATAGGTCGAAACATGTAGTTTTTCTTGCTATTAAACACCATCATTTAGCCATATTTATAGTTGTGTTTCTTGGCTGAATTCACCTCACCGTAAAGATTAAACGCACAACGGGAATGGCACACCTCAGAATTGGGACCCGGGACAGTCCATTGACTATTAATTACTTACTTAATTACTTACTTAATTACTTACTTACTTACTTACTTACTTACTTACTCCACGGAGCAGAGCCCTTCTTGAGAAGCTAACCGATTTGCAGCTAGTCAGAAATTGCCAACATTTTATGGAACCCAAAGTTTCATTACTGCATTCACAAATGCCTACCACCTGTCCCTATCCTGAGCCAGATCGATCCAGTCCATACCCCCACATCGAACTTCCTGAAGTTCCATCTTAATATTATCCTCCCATCTACGTCTGGGTCTCCCAAGTGGTCTCTTTCCCTCAGATTTCCCCACCAAAACCCTGTATACGCTTCTCCCCATGTACCCTACATGCTTCGTCCATCTAATTATTCTCGATTTTATCACCCGAAAAATTTGGGTGAGGAATACAGATCATTAAGCTCCTAATTATGTAGCTCTCTCTACTCCCATGTTACCTCGTCCCTCTTAGGCCAAAATATTCTCCTCAGTGCCCTATTCTCAAACACCCTCCGCCTACTTTCTTCCCTCAATGCCAGCGACCAAGTCTCACACCCATACAAAACAACAGGCAAAATTGTAGTTCTGTGTATCTTAATCTTTAAATCTTTTGATAGCAAACTGTAAGACAAAATATCCGAACCGAATGATATCAAGCATTTCCTGACTTCAGAAGTCAGTATCCGGAAGGTCCTGTGACCGGCCAACTCGACACAGGTTTTCTTGGTTTCTCTGTGTCTATGCTGAGATGGTTCCCAAGATTCCAAGTTGCCACTACATGCTTCTCATGTAGCCCTCCCGACTCAAATTTAGTAGTAACCAATTTCACGTTTTGGTTACATGTAAAATAACCACTGTCACCGGGTGACAACCTAATTGCAGTAAATAAATATTATTATTATTATTATTAATTTCCCACTGACTATACTGATATGAATTGAGATGGAAGGCGGAGAAAATAGCCGTCCGTTCCCGGTAAAAGCACTGAACGTATCTCCACGGATTCTGTACAGGCTTCGAAGCCCACTACATAACATATCTAATTCATATGCGATTAAATAATCTCCAAAAGCCTGTAATGCCTAACTTGTTAATGGGTGGGAATATACCGTTATTCCCCCATTTGTCTTTCAAATAAAGGACTGTTAATCAAGATAATATAATTTTTCTTGTTAAAGCAACCAATATGATATAATATTATTCCATTTTTAAAAGAAAACTCGATCATATATAATATATTCTAATTTTGGATGTTAGGTGCACAAGAGAATAATATTAAAATGGATCTTCAGGAAGTGGGGTGTGGAGACATGGACTGGATCGTTTGGTTCATGATAGGGACAGGTGGCGGGAACTTGTGAATGCGGTAATGAACCTTCCTGGTCCATAAAATGCGGGGAATTTCTTGACTGGCTGAAGAACTGTTAGCTTCTCAAGACGTACTCTGCCCCATGGAGTCAGCAAGTAACTTACACCGCAGGCTGTGATTTCTATTCTTGCGGCCCCCGAACCATCCCACAAAAAGTTTTTCGGTCCTCTGTCGAAGAAAATTTGTACACTCCTGCTTTAGAGTAATGGCTTTAAAGCCAAGCTCTTCCAGGCCACTGGAGATGCCCGCAGGCGTGTCAGTGGGCAACTGCTCTGATAGCTTTTGGTGATTTAGAATGGAACGCGTTGTGATGAAGTTTGGCAGTTTAAAACCGGATATTATAGGCAGCAAATTTAGCCACTTTGTTATTCTACGGAACACAAATTGGCTTCACGCTATAGATTTTGCCTCTTTTGTGTCTGCCTAGCAACACAGCACCATTCCACTGGGGTGACCTCTACTTTTACTCACTTTTTGATGATGGTGGTGATCTGTCTACAACGCAAAATGATCCTGCTGTTGTACGTTTAATTTGATGCGTTTTGGTGGCCTACAAAATCGTCGAAACACGTAGCAGTGTTTTACATTCGCTAACGCATAACAAAAACAGTGCGTTCGGAAAGTTGCTGTGCATTGAGGTTACGGTAGAGCCCAGTTGAAATGTGATGGCACACAGTGACGCACGGGAAGGGAAGTTCTGGCCTGTATAGACGCTCGTGGACTTCACTTCTAACACCTTTTATAAGTGCACAGCAACTTTCCGGACTTCCCTTCTCGTGCGTCACCGTGTGCCTTCACATTTCAACTGGACTCTATCGGAGCCAAGGTTCACAGCGAATTTCCCAAATTCCCCTCCCGTTCGTCACCGTGTGCCATCACATTTCAACTGGACTCTATCGGAGCCTAAGTGTACAACGACTTCCGAACTTACCCTCCCGTGCGTCACCATGTGCCATCACATTTCAACTGGGCTCTACCGGAGCCTAAGTGTATAGCGACTTTACGAACTTACCCTCCCGTGCGTCACCGTGTGTCATCACATTTCAACTGGACTCTGTCGGAACATATGTGTACAACGACTTTCCGAACTTACCCTCCCGTGTGTCACCATGTGCCATCACATTTCAACTGGACTCTACCGGAGCCTATGTGTATAGCGACTTTACAAACTTACCCTCCCGTGCGTCAACATGTGCCATCACATTTCAACTGGACTGTACCGTAACCAAGGTGCACAGCGACTTTCCGAACTTACCCTCCCGTGCGTCACCGTGTGTCATCACATTTCAACTGGACTCTACCGGAGCCTAAGTGTATAGCGACTTTACGAACTTACCCTCCCGTGCGTCACCATGTGCCATCACATTTCAACTGGACTCTATCGGAGCATATGTGTACAAAGACTTTCCGAACTAACCCTCCCATGCGTCACCGTGTGTCATCACATTTCAACTGGACTGTATCAGAGCCTAAGTGTACAGCGACTTTCCGAACTTACCCTCCCGTGCGTCACCATGTACCATCACATTTCAACTTGATTCTATCGGAGCATATGTATACAACGACTTTCCGAACTTACCCTCCCGTGCGTCACCATGTGCCATCATATTTCAACTGTACTCTACCGCAGCCTAAGTACACAGCGACTTTCCGACCGCACTGTAGTTGTATTGAATGAGAGTGAAATGTTATGAGGAGTCCTAGGGGTACTGCAAATTGCGGATTTTGAAATAGAAGTGGAAGAATTCTTTTGCCGTGTGAATCTCAAGTCAAGGATTCTGTTGGAAATATTATCCGAAGGAATTATTTTTTAATTCCAATTCTCTGTTGCTTGCAGTAATTGCCAATGCGAGCACAGCGTAATCATTACGAAGAATAAAAAGAAAGCCTTATGTGTAGGTCACGTCCATACGTCAGTCTGCCTGTGACTCAAAATCAATGACTTATTCCCTTGTCAGATTTTCACGAAAATTAGATAGAATATGTTTGTCTAGGAAATTTGCGATCAGCCGTGAATTTTATGTAAGTTTGATCAGTGACAGTATTAGATTACTTAAACGTGTGACTGAGCTTCTAAATGTACATATTACGTGACCCATCTGGATGAAATTAAAGTAATAAAAAATTCCCATAAATTTCCGTCAAGTAATTGTGAATTTTCTTGAAAAAGAAAAATGGGTTGCAATAAAACATATTTTTGCAGTTTTGCCAACATCTTTTACTGTCACTTTAATTATCACAACAACTAATGCACTTACATAAAATTTCACATTAAAACACATAAAATCGCTGCGACATGTTTCGAAACTAAGATCATCCTCAGGGAACTAAGTTTTCCCTTGCTAAAATCTTTTTAAAAACATTTATTAATTAATTCCCTTATATTAGGAGGGTGCTGTGGCAGCACGTCTGTAATATAAATTGTAATTATTAAGTATATTGTCAGAATAATATAGTAAGAATATCAAAATAAAGTAATATAAATGAATTTTTATCTACGAGACATGGCTGATAAGAAATGCACACAGTGAAATATTTTGCCGACGGAGCAAAGTAGCGATACGCGTGGTGTATTCTTGTAGCCACAACCCTCCTGCACAGCGGTGCAAATTTTCATTCCTTTCTCTACACCGATTCTAGAACAGTGCATGTTAGCATGTAGTCGTGTTATGGTGGTATGTCAACGAGATTGAAGCAACGTGCGGTGACTGAATTTTTAAGTGCTGAAAACGTAACGCCAGCTGAAGTTCATCTCCGTTTACAGGCTATGTATGGTGAAAACACTGTTAACAGAATTACAGTAAATCGTTGGACCATTAAATTTCGTGAATGTGAACCAGGTCGTGCCAATATTGTTGACCAAACTCGCAGTGGAAGGCCCGTTTCCGTGACAGATGACAAGCATCAAAAGCACGTTGATGAACTGATCAAGCATGACCGGCATATCACCCAAAAGCAGATAGCAGGTAGGCGAGGAATGTCTAAAGAAAGAGTAGGCTATATCATTGGTTTACTTGGCTACACAAAATTCTGTTCTAGTTGTGTGCCACGCATGTTGACGCCGGAAGTTGACGCTGAAGTTTGAGGTTCTCTCCCATCCGCCCTACAGCCCTGAATTGGCTCCAAGCGATTTCCATTTCTTTCCTCACCTCAAGAGGGATCTCAAGGGGCCTCATTTCACCTCAGATGATGAACTGAAGCAAGCTGTGACGTCGTGGATCAAATAAAGAACTCCTGAATTCTTCATTGACGGCATGCGTAAACTTGTTTTAAGTTGGGAAAATGTATTGAACGACAAGGCTACTATGTCGAAAAGTAAGTATGTAAATTTGTAGCTAAAATATGGTACTTTACTTCCTTCTTTCGTTTGTTTAAATACATGGTCTCTTTTTCTAGATATTTAACTGTGTGCAATACTTATCAGCCGCTCGTCGTACAAGTAATTAAGCTATCTGGATTGAAACAAGGCTTATGCTTACCGTGTTGTTTAAGGGTACGTGGTTGAGAATGCGCCTGACGACAAGTGTGCGTAGTGTGCTAGGTTGCGAGAGACTTACCAGTCTCTCGCAACCTAGCACACTCCGCACAACTATAGTCAGACACATTCTCAACAACGTACCCTTACATAACATGACATGCTGCCACAGCACCTATTAATATAAGGGAATTAATTAATGAGTGTTTTTTAAAATTATTTTGGAAAGAAACTGTGTAGTTCCCTGAAGATGATCTCAGGATCGAAACATGTTGGAGCGATTTTAAATGTTTTAATGTGAAATTTTATGTAAGTGCATTAGTTGGTGTGATAATTAAAGTGATTGTACAAAATGCATGGTGCAACAATAAAGATATTTTACCGTGTAACAAATATAGGTTTTTGCCGATAACTGATCTTTTCTATGTCATTACACAGCGGTTAGTGGTAATTTCTTACCGACGTTTCGGGACAAATTATCGGTCCCTTCCTCACGGATCCTTTTTATTTTTGAACCCAGAAGAGCTTGTTCTAATTGATACCGCTTTTAATTAAATATTGCTATGCAGAAATATCGGAAAATTTAAAATGTTTATTCTCCACAGATGAATGTGGGCCGATTATATTAAAATTCTATCTTCTCCCTTTGTTTTTGTTAAACGTCGTCTAACACATTATGTGAAGAAAAAATTGAAGTTCTGAAGAAAAGGGTGTTGAGAAAAACATTAAGATTTGTACCTCAAAATCCAGTGGTCAATGTATACCATTATCTTCAGCTTATGTGTATTGGACCGTGCATAATTGTAATAGTTGAAGAATATGAGACCAACTTGATGTCACAATTTATTAAGCTTTATTTCACTTCTTCTATCCTCAACAAGTTTCGGACATTAATATATACATCATCAGGAGCCTGCGACTTTTTTGTTATATCATCACATTGGTTGTGTGTTCTTGTTTCGATGTGTGTTGGAGTTTCGGTGTGGCTGGGTTGGAGTGGTATCCGTGTGGCAGTCCTCAACCACACCGAAACTCCAACACACATCGAAACAAGAACACACAACCAATGTGGTGATACAATAGAAAAGTCGCAGACTCCTGATGATGGATTTATTAATGTCCGAAACTTGTTGAGCATAGAAGCTTAATAAATTGTGACATCAAGTTGGTCTCTTATTCTTGAACTATCATTATTTTCAACATTCACATATTCTACCTTCAAACCTCACAGTGCATTTTCTCTGGATCTCAGAACAAACCGCGATTATTTCCTTATACAACATCATTTTGCTCTTTTCTTCTTTCTGCAATCTGGACGAAGTGTCCACTGCACGGTAGGAACTCAGTCTGGCATATAACTCAGGTTATTTCTAATCTTCGCCGATCCCAAATGCCGCGCGGTCTAAATCGTAGGTCTGCGGCCGTTCGCCTGCTAACATTGTGAGTTCGAATCCCACTGGAGCCTGGACGTCTGTCTGTTGTGTCACGTGTTGTCAGATGGAGGTATCTGCGTCGAGCTGATCACTTGTCCAGAGGAGTCCTACTGACTGTGGTGCGTCGTTGTGTGTGATCTAGAAACCTCGTGCTATCGCGCCAGAAGTAAACAAATAAATTTTAATCTTCAAAAGTTAACTAATTTGCCCCATTATCAAGGAAACAGACTGACGGGGGTTGAGGTTTGTTTGGAACTAAGGGAGATGAACTGGGAATTCTTGGATCTTTAGGTTGGCAATAAAATTAAAATTCCACATTTCAGTTTCTCATGTCGGTCTTTCTGTTGTTTGTTTTCGGCTGGCATGTGAAAGCGCGTGGTTTGTTGCGTGTGCCAACGCGTGACACGCAGGTTACAGTGGAGCGGGTTTTCCTAACCCGTCGGTAAGCGACTACCAGATTAGATTTCGTTACATTCTACAAATAAATACGCATACACATTTCTTGTATATTTTCGCCAAATTGCTAAAAGCGACTACTAGCTTCCTCGTGCCTGCCTGCCTGTATATTCAATTCGCCTCCCACCGGACGGATTTTCATGAAATTTAACACTTGGCTATTTTTCGAAAATCTGTCCACAAAATTGAAGTTTCCTTAAAATCTGTGAAACATAATTGTTACTCTACTGGCAGACCTTTTTACATTTATGATCATACTTCGCTTAATTCTTCTTGGAATTATAAACGATTCAGACAAAATTTTAGAGAAAACCAAAACACACATCTTAAATGCAGGAACTTTATTTTCGAAAATCGTGCCATTTTTAAGATAATGTGGAAAAATGCTGTAGTGCCAGACAAGCCATGAATGGAAATATGATACGGCGTATGAACTTTGCATGCTGAATACCTAAGGCTATAGACACACACTCAGAATACGTAATACTTATTGTTTTTTGTACCGTAACAATGGGTACGTGAACGCGTCTAAATGGTACGTTTATACGTACACTGTCCTTCATGTTAAAATGCGTTTTATAGAAAAAGAATATGTCGCTGTAGGTCGGAATAGATGTGAGGGTTTGGTATGACAGAAATACAGTTCGTTTTTACACGTAGTGCGTGGTTTCCATGACCAGTTGGGCAGTTACTACATTCTGTTCCGTACTGATTTATACTTAGTGGGTTAATTAGTTAGTAGTCGTAGACTTATGTACTGGCGGGGAACGTGGAATGGGGCTTGACTACTGGAGACTTTGAGAGATGGTTGAAGGGGGCACTTGGGAAGGGGCGTCTCTCTCTGAAGAGGTTCGCTGTGGAGGACCTCGAAGGAGGGCTCCTTTACTGGGAACCCTGGAATATGAAAGGAAAGCTCTGGAGACGGGCATCTCTCTTCATGGGGGCTCAGTTGGGCAACTTGGAGTGCGCTTGTCTACTGGGGACTTTGAGAGACGGCTGAAAGGGTCTCTAGAGTTTGGGGCGTCTCTTTCTATGGGATCTCTTTGAAGGGAACCTGGAGGGAGGGTTTCCTTGCTGGGTAACTTGGAGGATAGGTAGAAAATTCTCTGGAGATGAGCATCTCTTTCCATAGGGGCCCCCCTGGAGACCCTGAAAGGGGCTCATCTGCCGGGGACATTGGGAGATGGATGAAGGGGCTCTAGGAATGGAGCGTTTCTCTCTGAAGAAGGTCAGTTCGGAGGGCATCTGGGGAGGGCTCCTATACTGGGGAACCTGGAAGATATGTTAAGAAAGGCTCTGGATACGGGCATCTCTATCCATAGGGGCCCCAGTGGGAAACCTGTAGGGGATTTGCTTGCCCTGACTTTTGAGAGAAAAGGATAGTATATCTGGGTTCTTTCTTGGACCCAGAGGACACTAAGATTTTAAGACTGGGGGCCATCTGGAACTTTGGTAAATTGAGAGGGCTCTGTTGAGCTGATATCAGATTATGAGGCAAAAAGTGTCCGCATATAAGGCCTAGGTGTGTCGGGACCATAAGGGCTCGAACCCAAAGTAAATCAAACAATCAATCTTTAACAGATACTGCTCTTTGTATCAGTCATATTTACAAATCAGGCTGTAAGATTAGGCCAGCACTAACAATGCAGCCAACACCCTGATCCGAAATGTCACTACGGGTCTCCAAATCTACGTTCCACTATATCACAACGCAAAGTCAACAACACTGATTGAAAGCTTTTTTGATGTTTTGCTGACCGTGCATCTCAGTATAATCTTAGTAATTAACCAACTTAATGCAAAACTTCTTCTTTTATAATACGTTTATTATATGCCTCTACATGTTTCGAGCACTATTTGCTCATCATCAGGAGGTCAAAATTTTATTATACAGCATCTTGCATCGTCACACCTGTAGGTGGCCGTCCGGTGCACAGGTTGAGAGAGGACTCTCAACCGGTGCACCGGACGGCCACCTACAGGTGTGATGATACCAGATGCTGTATAACACAATTTCGACCTCCTGATGATGAGCACATAGTGCTCAAAACATGTAGAGGCATATAATAAACTTATTATAAAGAAAGAAGTTTTGCATTAAGTTGGTTAATTACTAAGATTATACTGAGATGCACGGTCAGCAAAACATCAAAAAAGCTTTCAATCAGTGTTGTAGAGGCATATAATAAACTTGTTATAAAACAAAATTCTGTGCATCAAGTTGGTTAATTACTAAAATAAGTACACTGAGCTGCACGGTCAGCAAAACATCAAAAAACTGATTGAAAGTTTTGTTTTAAAAAAAGGGGGGGAGGGGTTTCTCAAATCCAGTCTCGGTCACTCTCAATTTCTGAACCCACATCCGCAAGAAAATTAGATTTTTTATCTTGTTCTGTCATTGATTGTCAAGATGATTTATTGTTGGTGATATATGGAGCAGGACTTTTTCCCAGGTTTCTCTCATATTTTTCTTATTCTTCTATTATTGCCTCTGGATATTGAAATTCGCATTTCTTTATGCTTTCTCCAGAGATGGCTGCAGGAAATGATCCTGTTTTATTGCCGTCATTCTGAACTTAATGGCGACCTTCGATCTCTAATCTTGCATCGGAGCGTCGTTTTGCATGCTAACTGCATACGCAGACACATTTACCCCGATCTGCTGCCAATCCGTTCGCCCCTAACCGGCGACAGTCGTAAGTTATGGGCAACCAATCGGAAATCCCGCAGGTTCCGGTTAGCATTCGTTCGGTTTCGTGCTACAGACTGGCGTTTTCCCGTCTGCAGTCTGTCGTGGACAGACGACACGAGTTCAACACTTTTAATCTGCACTATACGACTCCCTTATTTGCACATTATATGAGTCTCCTATGAGGTTGTTCTGAAATACCTTTTGTGGTATTGTTGTCTTAATTTGGGAAGGGGTACGTTATGAATATGGGAAGCACAGTGGTTACAGTGCTGTGCTACAAATCGGAAGGTTGCTGGTTCGATCCCAGCTGGTGTCATTGGAATTTTTCATTGACATAAAAACTTTCCGGCCGCACTATGGCCCTGGGGTCGACTCAGCCTCTAACACAAATGAGTACCAGGAGCATTTTCTGGGGGTAAAAGCGGCTGGTGCGTAAGGCTGACAACCTACCACCATCTGTGCCGTTGTTATGTAATCTGGGAACCTTAACTTCCTGGAATCCTCTGGGCCATTCCAGGTCTGTAACAGGACTGATTTACCTTTACCTTTCTAGGTTATGAATATACTGTAACCTATCCATAAGAGTGGGGGTGCGCGGTGACTACAGTTGGTTGAGGCACTGCGCTACCAGCCTGAAGGTCATGAGTTCCATTCCCGATGGTTTCATTGAAATTTTTCATTGACATAATCCTTCTGGCCGCGCTATGTCTCTGGGGTTGACTCAGCCTCTAACAGAAATGAGTACTAGGAATATTTTCTGGGGGTAAAGGCGGCCGATGCGTAAGGCTGACAACCTTACCAACTTCATGTGTCGATTGTCTTGAAATCTAGTATCCCCAACCTCATGGAACCCCCAGGGCCTCTCCAGGCCTGTAGTGGGTTTGCTTTACCTTCATCTATTATCCTTAATACTGCTAATTAATCGGAATATGTCAACGTAATTTGGTCTATTGTCAACCAACTTCTTCAGTGTCGGCATAGGGGTGGGGGGATGTCAGACCTTGGTATAATTACGAACAGTAAAATGGTGTTCTTGCTACAGAAGCAGGCAGTCAATACACACCGCCACGGCCGAATACGTAGTACCGTAGCTAACCTATAAACTCGCAAGGCATTAGGTTTGTAACACTGCAAGACGTGGGATGTACACTTAGTGTTACGAGGTTGTGCTACATGAGCAGCCCATCTGCTCTTGAGCACGGACTTCATACAATTCGCATAATCGAACTGCCGAGGAAACCGAGTAGCGCGTAGTCAACACCAAAATGTAGATTAGCGTATCTACTTGAGCATCATTTTTAGGCCATTTTCTCTTAAGTGACTGACTTCACCAGCGGTCTCAAGGGCCGGGGATGGAAGGAGAAAAGCTACTGGGAATACCCTACGTTCTCCTTAGATATGAACGCAGTAGGGCGTTGATTGGAGATGTTGCAACATGTCTGGGTTAAACTGTCGCTAGTATGTCTCGCTCACCGTCCCTTGCAGAGCAGAATTCTTCTGCCGCCACCCAGTCTTACTTACTTACTTACTTTCTTTCTTTCTTACTTACTTACTTACTTACTTACTTACTTACTTACTTACTCCATGGTGCAGGGTCCTTCTTGAGAAGCTAACTGGTTTGCAGCTAGTCAAGAAATTCCCCGCATTTCACCTAACCCGAAGGTTCATTGCCGCACTCACAAGCG
>Ga0123357_10009672_pt1 | contig 12189 bp, 9 predicted proteins | sample TergutEmb28metaG_FD_89873 | JGI IMG/M metagenome (GOLD analysis project Ga0123357, IMG submission 89873) | Embiratermes neotenicus P4 segment gut microbial communities from Petit-Saut dam, French Guiana - Emb289 P4 | ecosystem: Host-associated > Arthropoda: Insects > Digestive system > Gut ...
TGGGTGTGTGGGTGTGTGGGTGTGTGGGTGTGAGTGTGTGGGTGTGTGGGTGGGTGGGGGGGTGTGTGGGTGGGTGGGTATGTGGGGAGGTGGGGGGGGGGGGGGGGGGGTGTGTGGGTGTGTGTGTGTTTTTTTCTGTATGTGGTGTTGTGTGTGTATGTGGTTTTGTGTGTGTGTGTGTGTGTGTGTGAGTGTGTGCGTTTGTCTGTGTGTATATGCGTTTGTGTGTGTGTGTTGTGTGTGTTTGTGTGTGTGTATCGGACATGATAATCGGCAGAAAATAGCGCTGCAGGGGTGACTGCACAAGAGGGTAGCAAAGCAACAAGATGAAGAAATTTGTATCATGGATGCTTGACATTGTTGCTGCACAGCAGACAGCATTACGGCTATCACACTGTCGACACTGAGAGTGGATAGACAGGTAACCTGCAGTGGAGAAATTTATAATACACACAAAATCTTAAGTTGGAATTACTGAATCTAATAGCCAACTTGGGAGATCTAGACCTGGATGGATAGTCAAGTAACGGCAGTATGAGGATCTAGACATATGCGTTAAATTTTGTAGTTTTCAGATCACAGGACCAACGACTTGATATTGTTTATGGCAACATTGCGTTACTGGAAAAAAAACGGTACAGTCCAGGTATTTGTCAATCAAAATGTTCAGAAATGCGGCCTGTTCCGATTACCTATCAATTTACAATTTCGAATGCAGCAAGTGGTTCCTATGAATCCGGATGGGAATAAGAGACTATCTAGTAGGATTCCTGCTCTCTCCTCTTGTTATGCAGATTGCTGTCAGATCAGTACAGGTCTGCCTTTCTTTAACTGATATCGACTGCTTTATGGAATTAAACTGTCCTTCAGTAACTTTCATTGCATTAGAAGAACACAGAAACTATTTTTACTGTATTAAACTAAACTTTCATCCTTATTTCGAATTTGAGGTATTTCTGGTGTTTCAAATTCCTGGCACCAAATACGCAGTTTATATTGAAAATGAACTCCCAGTGTTCGTGATGTCCTTTTCAGGACGAATTGATAAGCCAACCGGATTCAACAGCAAACTGTGTGTGCAAGATGGACTGGTTTGGGATGTTCCAGAACGTGGTACTGTACTGTCAGACGGTAAAATGGGACTGGACTGAACTGGCTCAGGACAGGGCAACATTTTTGTTGTTCGTTTATAAATTATGGGAACTTCGGGCGGGGATCGTGTGAGTGTAGGTGGTCGCTGAAATGAGTGTGTGAATATTTGTACAGGTGAAATGAGAGAAATCACAGATAAATACACAGAGAATGAGACCAATATGACATGATCAATAAAGTAGCACCATCTACAACAAATGAAAAAAGTGGTTTAAACAGTATGTAAACAAAACAATTGGACAAACCTGCTCTAACCTCTATAATACAGAGAGTTCAGAGCACGATTGAATTTCACAGGTATATAGAGTTACTGTCACAACATGTCATTAAATTAAATGGCAAAAATAATCTTCTTCTAACTTTATCATTTTTTTAATATTTAGAAAGGAATTGCTCCAAATGTGGATTGAGGACGAATAAAATATTTGTGTGAATGTCTGTATATTTGTATGTATATATAATACAAACCACATTTATACATAAGAATTATTATCACTCATAGAACACATAGAAATTAAATTTTTAAATCTTCTCTCTGTAAACAACATTACGCACATCAACATTCATTGTTACAGCTTATGTCACTCAAAATACTGCCATTGCACCGTAATGTCTTACACAAGCATTATTTTGATTTTCACAAGACAGTGTATTGCTGTGTTGCAAAATGTGTTTCTTTCTTCCATTGTATCTGGTTATCCCTGATGATGGCTCAGCTGAACGCAATATGTAAGACGGAATGTGGTACAGATTAACATGAAATAAACTGACTGGAAGTGCATTTACTTGCACTTATTTAAATAAACAGCTGCACCACATCACAGCCACAAGACATCAGTTGTTGGCAGCAAAGTCAGTTCTATTGTAATGATAAGTCTTTGGACACCATGTTGTGTATAAGTAATGTAGAGTGTGTGACAATCGTACCTCCACTTATGTCTGTAAACTTCGGCGTCTGAAAGTGAACCAAAATTGTGACTATCGCCTGGTCTGGTTCGAGGAACGTGCAGCTACAAGCAGGGAATTAGCTTGTCAGTTGTTGCTGGTATCATCAAGGATCATGAATCAAGTGTTATTATTATTATTAGAATGACATAAATTACAATATTAATGTTAATTTAATCACAATAAAACCCATTTAATAATGAACTGCTTATATAGAATACCTACTTCTTGTAGCTTCAGTTTTATGATATACTGTTCACAACACACATGAATACTTCAGCATGTATTGACACTATGTTCGTTCGAAGAAGTTGCATCTTGACCAGGTACTGTATTGCCCTGTGCAATTATTAATTTACAGTATCATACACCAGAACACTAAATGATCTTAACAAAGATTTATGACACTTGGCAATACTGAGCAACACAACACACGCCAGTTTCTGTTTAACGCTGCTCATCGAACTAATATTAATATCACTATTAATGTCAGTAGAACTGTAAATTCAGATATATTCCTGTGAGAATTGTTACGCATTTAGTGCCCTGTGCACCCAAAAATTTATAACCCTTTGCTATAAATACCACAATTGTAACGTAACGTGCTGCCGGTCTCACTTCCCCCATGGAACTAACCAGTGACGTCACGCTATAATCCCGCCTAAGCATAAGAACAAAGCCGTGATCTAGAAGAATCTGCAACACTCCTGTGACGTCACCTACATAGTGATGATTGCGTCAGCTTGTGTCGCGGGTAACAAGCGTCACGTAATGTGGAATAATCAAAACACATCTAAGTGTTGCAGAAATTCAAAGTACTGCAAATAAATACCTGTTATATAAAAATTCTGTCCCTGGTTTGCACAGTAACATCTCTTCTTACACACATAAACCGTAAGGACGGGTAAACATTTGATAAATCACAGTAACTGTGAGATTTGTAACACTCATGCAGTAACTATGGTGTCTATATACTTGAGAGATGTGACTCCAAGCAGAATGATAGATATTTTAGGAATCAGACCTTGGGGGATGTGATGTTAATTGGTATGGTGAATGGTTACTGACATTCTGAGCAGTAAGAACGACATGAAGATGACAGTGACACGCTCTTCCACTCGTCCAACCGCACAGTACCATAAATCCCTGGCAACATTCTTGTGTTAACTTCAAACGTCACATTGCAGACGTGTTCCTTCAATCTGGACCCAGCTCAACACTTCTAGCTTCAGACTAGCAGAATGTAGAACGGAACAGCAGGTTCCTCTGGAAATGGATAATTATCTGGGAGATGCATGAGAACGGCTGTTGGCTGTGTGTTGCTTTTGATTGTGGTCACCCCAGCTCTCCACACTGTGATGGCCGGCGTGCTCACAGCAGACCGCCTGCACACTGTTCTGTATGAAGGAACTGTCACACACAGACATTTCACGCAAAGAAGAATGATCATTATCTCACTGGCAGGCGCATTGTATCGCACGAGTGCGCCTAGACCAATACTCATTCGGTGTGGTTCATGAGGATAGCAGAAATGCATACAGGAATTTGTTGTGGAAAACTTACTGACAGAGACAGTTTGAAAGACCTGGGCAGTGAAGGCAGGAAATTAGCAAGGATAATAAAGAAACACAATAGGAGGGTGTGGGTGTAATTTAAACAAGAAGATAATAAAAGAGGTTAAAAAATTCTTGCCAAAACATTATGCTCACATCAAACCACACATGGCACTTGGCTAGCAGATGGTGCACATCAGAATTCCAAGTACTCAACTCTGACAGCTAAAAATGTGTACCGCTGTGGCACCAAGATTTGTATCGTTGTAGCTAGTGCTTGTAGGCAAGATATGGGAACTGGCTTAATGTCAGATGAACCTGTTGTTCCGCTGAAGGTATTTCATATGTTTGTTACTGATGATTCATACAATGTTGTAACCATGAAGATGTTTTGTATTCAAATATATTACTGGAAATTGTGATGGTTATACTGGTTTAAATTAATCAAGAATATTGCGAACATACTGTACTATCAACTGTAACTTTAAAACAGTGTTGAGACAACCAGAAAATTGGTAATTGGGGGCTGCAACAAACAGCTATATGAGGCACTAAAACATAGAGCTGTATGAGGCACTGCAACATACAGCTATATGAGGAACTGCAACATACAGCTATATGAGGCACTGTAACATACAGTTGTAAGAGACACTGCAACATACAGCTAAATGAGGCAATGCAAAAAACAGATAAATGAGGCACTGCAACATACAGTTATACAAGACACTGCAACATACAGCTATGTGAGGAACTGCAACATAGAGCTATATGAGGCACTGCAACATAAAGCTTTATGAGGTACTGCAATATACAGCTATATGAGGCACTGCAACACACAGCTATATGCGGTACTGCAAAACACAGTTATATGAGGCACTGCAACATACAGCTACATGAGGCACTGCAACATTCAGTTATATGAGGCACTGCAACATACAGCTATATGAGGTACTGCAACATTCAGCTATATGAGGCATTGCAACATACAACTAAATGAGGCACTGCAACATAGAGCTATATAAGGCCCGTCAACATAAAGCTATATGAGTCAATACAACATACAGCTTTATGAGGCACTGCAACATAGAGCTATATGAGTTACTGCAACATAGAGCTATATGAAGCACTGCAACATGCAGACAAATGAGGCACCGCAAAATACAGCTATATGAGGCACTGCATCATAAAGCTATACGATGCCCTGCAACATACAGCTATATGAGAAACTGCTACATACAGCTATATGAGGCACTCCAAAATGCAGCTAAATGAGGCACTACAACATAGAGCTATATGAGACTCTGCAACATACAGCTAAATGAAGCACTGCAACATACAGCTATTTGAGGCATTGCAAAATAGAGCTATATGAGGCACTGCAACATACAGCTATATGAGGCCCTGTAACATACAGCTATATGAGGCACCGCAACATACATCTATATTCGGCACTGCCACATACAGCTAGATGAGGCACTGCAACACACATCTATATGAGGCACTGCAACATACATCTATATGAGGCACTGCAACATACAGCTATATGAGGCAGTACAACATAGAACTATATGAGGCAATGCAACATAGAGCTAATTGAGGCACTGCAACATACAGCTATATGAGGCACTGCAACATACAGCTATATGAGGTACTAAAAAATACAGCTATATGAGGCACTGCAACATACAGATATATGAGTCACTGCAACATACAGCTAAATAAGTTACTGCAACATACAGCTATATGATAACTGCAACATACAGCTAAATGAGGCACAGCAACATACAACTATATCAGGCACTGCAAACATACAGCTATATGAGGCACTGCAACATGCAGCTGTATGAGGCACTGCAACATGGAGCTAAATGAGGCACTGCAAAATACAGCTATAAGAGGTACTGCAAAATAGAGATATATGAGGCACTGCAACATACAGATATATGAGGCACTGCAACATGCAGCTATATGAATCACTGTAACATACAGCTAAATGAGTCACTGCAACATACAGCTTTATGAGTCACTGTAAAATATAGCTACATGAGGCACTGCAACTTAGAGATATATGAGGCACTACAAAATACAGCTATATGAGTCACAGCAACATACAACTGTATGAGGCACTGCAACATACAGCTTTATGAGGCACCTCAAAATACAGCTTTATAATGCAATGCAACATACAGCTACATGAGGCTCTGAAACATACAGTTAAATGAGGCACTGCAAAATACAGCTATATGAGGCACTGCAACATATAGCTATATGAGGGACTACAACGTACAGCTAATTGAGCCACTGCAAAATATAGCTATATGAGACACTGCAACATACAGCTATATGAGGCACTGCAACATACAGCCATATGAGGCACTGCAACTTACAGATATATGAGACACTGCATAATACAGCTATATCAGACACTGCAACATACAACTATATCAGGCACTGCAACATACAACTATATGAGTTACTGCAACATACATATTTATCAGGCACTGTAACATACAGCTATATGAATCACTGCTACATTCAGCTATATGAGGCACTGCAACATACAGCTATATGAGGCACTGCAACATACAGCTATAAGAGGCACTGCAACATACAGCTATATGAGGCATTGCAACATACAGCTATATGAGGCACTGCAACATACAGCTATATCAGGCACTTCACCATACAGCTATATGAGGCACTGCAACATACAGCTATATGAGGTAATGAAACATACAACTATATCAGGCTTTGCAACGTACACCTATATGAGGCACTGCAACATGCAACTATATGAGGCACTCCGACATACAGCTATATGAGGCACTACAATTAAAACTAACATCAATGCAGTTCACAGTGAATTACCGCTAGTCCGTTGCAAATGCCGTTAAATATAACGTGCAATGACCCAATTTACAGAACACAAACTCATATCTCTAATCTTCAGACCATTATTAGCATAAATACTCATTCCTCATACACAAAGAAAAGTTACATTTTATCTACATGTGGCAGGTCATATTTACCACGAACACATCTGATCTTAACACCTGGCACATGCCGACATCGTCCAACACGAAACAGACTGTCTTGTGTTCCTGTAGGTTATGTGCAATTCCCGGATCATATGCCACCATCTCTTTACCAGTACTCAGTCGTACCAACACACAATTCCTATTCACAGAGTTTGGCTACTTTGACTTCTTAATGTCTGTCTTTAGCACAACACATTAACAAATGATTTACCATCAAGAGCTTTTCGTGGAGATCGCTTTGTTTAGTGAGGAAATTTGCGGTGCCTCTGGTGCAGTGACACCATGGTTCGTAGCCATTTTGTGGGGCCTCTAAATAATGACTTTCCTTCTGGTTTGATCAACATTTTTCATTTTAGGTTTAGGTAACAGATTTGAAGAATTACACACACAACAATAAGAAATTTATATAAATATTTTTTCTCTTTATACACAGGGTCCTGAAGAAAATTCAGACGGTTTTTTAAGTTCAAATAAAAAGAGACATTTATAAAGTTTTAGTTGAATTTATTATTAAATTTATCTTTATCTCAAGGCGTTTTATTTACAGTATTCACTCCCCGAATTTAGTGTCTTTGAGTTAGCTTATCTTGTCATAATATTCCCGCAATCGTTTATGGAAGTCCTCTCTCAAACTTTGCACCCTACAGGGTGGCCCTAATCCACCGCACAATGCTATAATCACCCCCACGTCTGACAGGACATCACACATGTTATCATAGCAGGTGTTGTTGAATGCCCCTTCTATACCTATGGGAACACCCAAGGCTGTCTCTTGCCGGTCAAACACCTTCTCAAACCGTATAACAAGCCGATGAAATGTTGTTTCCACCGGTTTCCCAGACTGCTGAGCCTGTTGGTTAGGATGCAATGGCACTAGGACCGGTGCTTTGTCGTTTAGATAACTGTCCACTAGCCTCTCATTGGATTTAAGAAGAAACGATGATAAACAGATACGTCTATAGTACCAAGGGCAGTTTTACGTATTCGTACCGAGCTTAGGTATAAACAGTAACTTTACCTGTTGCCATATGGCTGGAACGTAACCAATAGACACACAGGTACGAAATATTCTGACCAGGTATAACAGGGTTAACATTCCTATTCCTCTTGCAACAAGGCTGGAAATATGCCATCCATCTCCGAACTTTTAAATGAGGCAAACAAATCTACAGACAATTCTACCTTTCTGTAGGTGACCACCATCGTACCCAACCTCCAGTCGTAGCTCTGGCTAGGATGCAGGCGCACGGAAAGCTATATCCTTTGTAACCCCGAATTGGGAAAATGTGCAGTTAGCAGGGACTGTATAGTTTCCCCCTAGAACTAAGTTAGTCTAACCGAATTTGCTTAATATACCCCAGCTTAATCCTAGGGTCCCTAGAAAGAGCCCTGTGTAACCTAGCTGAACTAGGTACGTCGTCAATGGAACTAGAGAAGGTCCACCAAGCATTTTTAGAAGCCTTACTTATTTCCATCCTGTATTTCCTCTGATTTTTTATAAAGTTTCCAAATATCCTTATCTGATCGATACGTATTAAAAAGCAGTCTCACTCCTCTTCTCAGGGAATACAACTCCAAGGTCCTATTCAGAGACTGCCTAACTGTTTTACAGATCTAAGAGGACAATTATCCTCACAGTTTGAGTTTACGGCCTGCTTAAACCAATGAATTACAAGCCACAATCCAGCCTCGTTTTCATGTCCAACTCAAGTGCCCTCAACAGCCTCTCTTACACGTCTCCTCTAAAGTAGACCAAAGACGTCCTAATCATATGCCGAACATGAAGCACACACATGACTTAACAATTTGAATTAGTGGTAATTGCCAGTACAAGTGCAGATTTTATCATCAAGCGGACTGTCTTACAGCAGGTCCATAGTCTACTCCAGAATGAGGTCTCCAGGGACAGATTCGTCTTCATTCTCCTTTCATGAAGGACATCTATGAACTGATAATATCTTATCACTTCTCTATTCTACACACGTATATTCTGTTGCTCTGTACTGCTTTCACAGTGTTAGTGTTGTTAGTGTGTAAGTTGGGTGAGGTCCTTAGAACCCGCAGATACACAGAATCATAATATGACCAACCTTCAAGAAGGTTTGACATAATTGTAAGTAGTTAAGATGTTATGCAAACCCAATAATGCAGCACAACATATAAACAGTTGTAAAAAATATGTGTTTTGAGATTTGTGTGTTGTGTCATTTGTTCTGAAAACAGCAGCTTTGCAGCTGTATCGTATTCAGACATTAGAGTCCCTAATTTAATGGATATTATCCCTCGGAATGTGATGCCTGTGCTAATGTCTATTATGTCTCCCACTGCCCAATATCTCCCTGGCACACACTATTGCTCCCACAATTCAGTATATGTTCTATACACGTACATTCTCATGCTCAGTGTACCTTTTACAGTGTTAGTGCTATTAGTGTGTAAATATGTGGAGCTGCTTTGCAGCAGCAGAAACAAAGACTGTAAATACCCCATAAATTGCTCCTTACGTTCTGACGTACTTTCGTTAAATGACGTCATAGGAAGGATTGTTGGCAGGGGTCTTAATGTTGATTGAGTAGTGTGGAATTGAGGCTGTGTCGGTTATCTCAATTCTCAGGTATTGGACGGCTGGAATTGAAAGGTTTGAGGGAGTAAATGAATTCCAAAATATTGTAATTTTTCCCCATTTACACGGAGTCATATCCCGAAAGAATGAAACATCAACATTATTGTAACAAACAGCTTCGATGTTCGCCGTAATGCATTATTATTTGTGATAATGGAGTTAAGATTCTTCCGTCTGCATTTATAAATTGTCCAAGTTTATTAACTCACACCTCAGTACTAACATATTTAAATTCCAAAAAAGTATAACAAGACTCATCACAAACACAGGCAGGAGCAATTCATGTCGTCAACTGTTCAAACAATTGCAAATACTGCCACAGTCTTCTCAATATATATTTTCACTAATTTTTTTCGTTAACAAAAATAGAGAACTATTTCTGTCAAACTCTGCAGTCCACGACATGAACACACGGTTTAAATACGATCTACATTTAACATCCACAAACTTAACACTGGCACAAAAATACTCCTGTACACTGGAAGCAAAATTTTTACTGCTTAACACAGAGTATCAAAGCGTTCTCAGAAAATGCTAAATGTTTTCAAATTACACTTAAGTGTTACCAACTTAAACACTATTTTTTAGTCTTTATGAATGTTATCAATCTTAGAGTAATAACCACAAAATCATATAATATGCAGCTTAATTTGCTCATATTAATGTTATTAGAATTAGCTGGTAAGTTTGTTTTGTTACGATATGCATACTGTTATTAAAATGACAAGATTTATATCCTTAGGTTCTAAAACTTTGTATGGATTTACAGATTGCAAAATAAATGAAGTGGAATGAAATTAATGTGTTTATTTAACTGAAATGCAACTGAACATCTTGCTACAAACAGTGCTGTATATAAACAGTTCACATCTACAGTACAGTTCATGTACAGTGCTGCTGACAGTACAACTGGCTGCTCTGAAGGCGAAGTTTGTAACTGAACTGCTAGCAGCCACTGACCTTACACTTACAAATGACACAGAATGCAAGGAACTGAACTGTTGATGGCGTGACTTGAGCTGTCTGTTGATAGCGTAATGTGCTGCTTTGTAATTACGTATAGCAGTGCAGAATGGAACACAAAGTTGTGAGCAAACTGTCAGTACACAGTGGGATCAGTTGACATTGGTGCAGGTCGGTAGAACAGTGCAGCAGCTGCAGTATGACTCAGTTAGAGACAAGTTAGTTACATTGTGCGGATGAGTGATGAAGTTACACAAATATTTGTGAAGGAAATATGGTTCATTAGTGGTTAAATTGCAGAACTGTTGCATACAAAAATACATACATACATAATACATACATACATACACAGTAGGCCAGAACACGAGCAATGTGACTGCTAAAAGAGACATTAATATAAAACTGTAATTTGAACAATGAAACTAATATAACATTCTAATTCTCCTAATGTGCAACTGTTTTTTCTTACGTCTAAATAGACAGTTCACAATAAACTCAACAATAAACACCACTAAACTGAAGATAGTTCCTACAAGCAGTACCACAAATGCCGGCAATAGGTGAGAAAGAGAGAAGGCGAAATACATGTCAACATATGCATCTCTCAATCTGTCTTCACCTATCAAAGCAGCTCGATGCTGCAATTCTGCCCAGATTCTTTCCAGTAAACCGGCTTCCAAATAGCGCCTCATTAGAATATTGAATCTGTCCAGAAGTGGATTTCCCTTCTTTAGAAGGAATATTAGACTTCCTGAAACTGCGATTTCATCAAGAGGGCAGACTATTTTACCGACATCCACAATCCCCAATTCCCTGGCACGAAAAGCAGCATATAATGGAGAACTGACAGTAGCCACATCTCTTTTAGTTATCATTCGTTCAACACAAATATTCATACTGAACACTTCCTTCTGTGTCTTTTGATCAACGAACTTCAATATTTCAGGATATGCTATAGTGTCCTTAAGAAGGAGGAAAGCTTGATTGTAACAAAACACAAAGTCTGAATTCAGGATTTCGTCTAAGGTTTCTATCTTCTTTCCATACTTCGGATCCACCAGATAAGAAACAAAGAATGCTTGGAATACAGTGCTAATAATGAAACAAAAACAGACGTACAGAAGGAATAAAGCCCTGAGGTAAGAACATTTCGGCTGCTGTGGAACAGACACAGCCACAAGAACAGCCCAAGCATTTTGGAAAGAGTAGGACAGTGACTGATATGTGTGTGGCTCATTATACAAAGTCCGGTACGGACCATTACCGGCACACCAGAACACAGTTGCTGTTAGCAGCAGCACAAGGCCAATTGTTAACCACACGGACAGCGAGAAAGTTGTCAGTAACTTTTCCGGTCCAGGAATAGCTTTTGGGCAAGGAACAAACATTTTGATTGTGTCATAGAAATAGGGTATTGTGGCGTCAAATGAAGATGACACAACGGCAGGCATCAGAGGAATTGGGCCAATTAAAACGTCAGATAAACCGTCTTCGATTTCACCACCACACTTTACAGCGGTTTCCGAATTTAATATATGCTGTGTTTCAGGTAAAACAGTTGTCAGATTCATCTTCTTACATACCGATTTAAGTATCTCAACCGATAAGCCTGTCACTTCGTACGCAGTACTGCCTACATTTTGCGAGTATTTTCCTCTCACAAACAAAATTGGTTTGAAATAAATTGTACATAATTTAATGGGACATCCCATGAAATCCTTTGGAACTTTTGCGGGATAAATATGTGCATTTTCTGAAAATGTGCCATTATTTTCAAAAAGCCATTCATCCAGCAGAACGACGTCTTGAACTTCTCCACACCTTCCCAATTTAAATGGGAACCAAGTGTACAAGTTCAACCTGTCAGCTGCTGTTGTCTTTGTGCTGTTCATAGCATGCAGTGGACGGTATGGAA
>Ga0123357_10009673_pt1 | contig 12187 bp, 6 predicted proteins | sample TergutEmb28metaG_FD_89873 | JGI IMG/M metagenome (GOLD analysis project Ga0123357, IMG submission 89873) | Embiratermes neotenicus P4 segment gut microbial communities from Petit-Saut dam, French Guiana - Emb289 P4 | ecosystem: Host-associated > Arthropoda: Insects > Digestive system > Gut ...
ACTTACCGACGCACAGATTGCAGCGCTAAAGACAGCGCTCAGTACCACTCCGGTGCCTACTGATGACATTACTGCTTTAGGGCTTAACAATGCCAAGCAGGTCTATCAGGCAGCACAGCTTGCCAAGGATGCGCTTAACGCAGAGATTGCTAAAGGTAGTCCTGATCCTGCGCTTATTGAACAGCTTGCTCGTGAGGCTTCTTCTCTTGAGGCACTTGGGGATCGTATGACTGATCAGTATCCGCCGGATGGGGAGCTTCCGACTGGTACGGTTGCTACGGTGGACGCTAATGGGTTTGCGAAAACGGTTGACGCGAATAATGGCTACACCATGCTTGATGCACTGAATTTTCCGGATCCCAATTTGCTTGCACTGCTGACGTCGTCCAGTGGCTATGATTCGGGATTTTATGATACAAGCCTTAATACTGGCACAAACCGAATGCATGTCAATTCTATCGATACTGATCCTGTTGGTGGCGATGGCAAGCTATCCCCGGCTGAGCTGAATGCAGTTACTGGAATCTACTTAGTTACAAGTGGTGTTACAAGTGGTGTTTCGTTTGATCCTAAAATTTCTCAAGTTGCCTCTTTGGAAGGCGTAGAGCTCTTTCCTGCTTTAACTACTTTGGAGGTAGCCACTACTCGAGTAACCACTGTGAGCCCAGATCAAAATCCCCTGCTGACAACATTAGCTGTTGCAAATGGCCCCGTTGCGGTCGTTAATACTGCTAATAACCCGCAATTGCAACGATTGGCACTTGGTAATTTACCTGCTTTAAGCAATATTGATCTATCAAAAAATACAAACTTAACGCATTTGCGACTGACAGTTATTCCAGGTCTTCGTACTTTTGATGCTACTAATTTACCTGGTTTGCAACTATTGAGCCTCTTTCAAAATCCCAATCTTACTTCTGTAAAGGTAAGCGGCATGACTACCTTGATCTTACTGAACGTTTCAACTGACCCAAGCTTAACTACGCTAGATGTTACCGGCTGCACTGGGTTGGTGACCCTCCAAGCTCACATCCCCGACGCCAACGTCGCCGTCAGTGGCAATGGCTCCCTGGCTTCGATTACGGGTCTTACAGATTGCACAGCACTGACAACACTGAATGCGTATAACCAAAGCCTGAGCTCTCTTGATATAAGCGCGAATACCCTGCTTGCCTACAATTCCACTGGTGCTCAGTTCTATAACAACAACCTGACCTCACTGAAAGTTCCAACAGGCACTTTGGCCAGTTGGCAAGATACAACCAATGCAAACAACAGAGACTATCACCTTAAAGGTAACTTTGGTGGAACTCCCAGCATGACCAATCCTGGTGACATGACAGGAGTTGATACTTCAAAGATCACGCAATAACTTCGGTGTTGGTAATACCGGAATCACCCAGTAGTTGCTACTGAGTGTTTCACTTGCGACCGTGGCTCTGCTCGCATTCTCCCCCTTCGTGGGCAGAGCCACCTTAAGACCATAGGGCCCCTCGTTGCTTTGGAGCAGCTCGTGTTCGTTGTCTTGGCCGGGCTGTTCCAGAGTGGCGAGGGACCTCTCGCGCTTTCAGGCTGCTGGATGGCAGCGACGTGGGGGTGCTCGCTGACGCTCGCAAATTACTGGATTGCCGCGTCGCTTCGCTCCTCGCAATGACGGGAGGAGAAACGGATTGCCGCGTCATGGCGCTTGCGCGCCATTCCTCGCAATGACGATGGGGAAAGGGGTTGCTGCGTCGCGGCTTTGCTGCTTCTTGTGATGACGGAGGGTGTTACGGAGGGTACTGGATCCTGCGACTGCGCGCAGGATGACGGGGGGGGAAGTGCGGGATGACGGGGGGGAAGTGCAGGATGACGGGGAGAGAAGTGCGGGATGACGGGGGGTGGCAAATGCCGTGTTGGGGGGGGTTACTTTTTGAAGTGGAGTTTTAGGAGGGTGCGGGTTACGTGGAGGAATTGTTTGCCGCGGTGCCAGAAGCCGGACAGGTCGCGACCGGTTGCGGCGTGGGTCATCGTTGTGGGGACTTCCAGCAGTCGCATGCCAGCTCTCAGCGCGCGCACGGTCAGCGCCACCTCGACGCCGTAGCCGTGCTCGAAGGGGCGAATCTCATCCAGGCATGCGCGGCGCAGGCAGCGCTGCCCGGAAAGCGGAGCCTGCGCCTGCCAGCCGCCGCCCATTGAGGCGATGCCCCGGCGCGCCAGCCCCTTGACCAGGCCAAAGCCTGCTTTGCCCACGGGCCGGGGGAACTGCGCGATGGTCATGTCGGCCTCGCCCGCAAGGACGGGGGCCAGAAGCTTGTCGGCTTCGCCAGCGCTTACGCCGAGGTCTCCGTCAAGCAACAGGATGATATCGGCGTCTTCGGCAAACTTGGCGAGGTATTCCAGCGCAGCCCCCTTGCCGCCCGCGATGTTGATGATCGGCTTGTCGCCCTCAATGTCAGGGTTACTTCCCCCGCTGAGGCGGTTGCGCAGGCGCAGCACTTTAGCGCCTGCTTGTTCGGCCAGGCGGGCCGTGTCATCTTCGCTGTTGTCATCTGCGACCATCACACGCGTCACGCCGGGGATGTGCAGGGTCGCGCAGACTGTCGCAGAGATGCGCTCGGCTTCATTGCGCGCCGGCACCAGGGCAACGATCACCGGGGCGCTGTCTTCAGCCTCGTCTGCCGCAAGCAGCTCATCAAGGGCGCTCATGCCGGGCTACCCCCGCTGCTGCCGTCGCTCCCGCTGCCGCCGCCGTCGCTCCCGCGCTTGCCAAGGCCGAACTTCCCCCCAAAGCGCCTCCCGATCGAGCTGAGTACGCTGAGTTCCTGCACGCGCAAAAGCCAGATCAGGGCAAACGAGATTATCAGCCCGACGATGCCTGCGCCGGCAATGATGATGATCGCGGCCACTTTGCCGCTGCCCAAAGAGCCTGCCATCAGGTGCTGCAGGAAGTACGCGGCGCCGCCGCCGACGGCGCTGGCAAGCATCGTCTTCAGGAACACGACGATGAAGCTCTTGATGTCAAACGCGCCAACTTTTCTGCGCATCAAAAACAGCAGGCTTGAGAACAGCAGAACATAGAAGATGCCGTCAGAGATAGGGATGCCGATATAGCCAAAGCCTTTCCAGCCAAAGATTCCCGTGGTAAGTATCAGGTAGCCGCCAGCCTGAAATACCGTTGCCGCAAGGTTGGCCAGCGCCACGGTTTTGGTGTCTTTAAGCGCGTAGAAGCTGAAGATGATAAAGATCATCACGGCCCTGAACACGAGCGAGACTGACCAGTACTGGAGCACCATGGCGACCGTTGGCACATCGCTGGGCAGGAACTTTCCGGCGGCAAAGAGCGAGATGACCTGGGTCGAAAGCGCAAAGAGCACCGCAGAGGTTGGCAGCATCAGCAGCGCCGTCGAGCGCAGGCCGCTCGTCATCGAGCGCTTGAAGTTGAAAATGTCCTTGCGGGTGGCATAGGTTGACATCTCGGTATAAAGCGCGGTGGTCAGGGCGACCGATAAGATGCCGTAGGGCAGGTTTACCCAGGTGTTGGCAAAGTAGACGATGGCCGCTCCCGACCCGGATATGCTGCTGGCAGCCGTGGTCTGAAACGACGAGGCGACAAGGTTGGTCAGGGTGTAGATGACCGCCGGTATGGCCAAAACGATCATCCGGCGCACGTCGTGGTCGCGCCAACCCAGCTCGAAGTGATAATGAAAGCCTGATTTAAGCAGCGAGGGCACCATGACCGCAAACATGGCGAGCACGCCGAGCGTGGTGCCCAGGCCCAGGACGACTTTGGTCGAGGTGGCAAGGACAAGCGCGCCATGGCTTGATTTGACCGTAAAGCCGACCCAGAACATCACAATCACGACGACCACGTTGTTAAATATCGACCCTACGGCCGGCCAGAGGAACTTCCGCTGGGCGTTAAGCACCCCCTGAACAATCGCGCCAAAGGCGTACAGGACAACCTGGAAGGCAAAGAAGCGGAAGAAGAAGTTCGAGAGACTGCGCAGCGCGACCGTATCTTTTGCCAGGCGGAAAGTCTGGGTCCAGATAAAGGGCTGCGGAAAGATCATGCCGATAAGCGCAACAGCCATGAGCATCAGCATGGCCAAGTTCATCGCGTGACTGGCAAAGCGCGAGCCTTCCTCTTTGCCGCGCTTTGCGCGCACCTCCAGAAAGACCGGGATGAACACAGCAGAAAGGATGCCGCCGGCCATAAGCTCATAGATCATGTTGGGGATGTTGTTTGCCAGGGTAAAGGCCGAGGCGGTAAGCCCGGCGCCCAGCGCAAACGCGGTTGCCCAGACCCGGATAAATCCGGTAAGGCGCGAGAACAGGGTCGCTATCGACATGACGGCGGTGGAGCGGGCGACCGAGGGGGCCTGCTCTATGTCGTCAAGGCCCGCCTCGCTGGCGACAAAGTCATCAGGCAGAAGCTCCTCGGTGACTGAGGTGTCCGTTTTTGCCCAGTTGGGCTCGGAGGCAGCTAGTGTGCTGTCGGTAGTGCGTTTGGTCCTGTTGTCAGTGTGGCGGGTAATAGGAACTCCTTTTTTCAGATAACCGTTTATCATGATAGCGCATGCGGCTTTTGTTGCCGGTCTGACCGCTGAGTTTCGTTGTCGGCGTGTTACGCATCTGGCAGGGGCCTTACGCTATGATAGCTATGATGATAAGAGCGATTTTTCTGGCAACTGAGAACGTGAGTTAGGGCAGGCGAGCATGGGCTTTCAGGCAAAAGCGCAAGGTAGTGCTACGCGACTGGTCGCAGGCGCGCTTGCTTTTTTTTTCTTGATGAGCGTGGGCGGCGGCGTCTGTCCGGCGCTTGCCCCGGCGGCGCCTGCCGCCAGCGCCGGGGCTGCGATGCCGGCGGCGTCTGGCGCATCCTCAGAAGTGGTTTTGATACTGGCGCCGTTTGTCACCTGGGATGATATCAGCGCGCAGAAGACCCCTGCCCTTTGGGGGGCTGCACAACAGGGGCTGATTGGCAACATCAACGCGCGCAGCCTGGTGGAGTCGGGCGCTGGATCTGGCGCTGGCGGCGCAGGCGCAGGCGCTTCCGGCGCAGGGGCAGGCGCAAGCTTCGGCGACATCAGCTCCACCACCGCTAACTCCAGCTCCAACTCCACCGGCGTCAGCACTGACAGCACGGGACCTGCCAGCGTCCGGTCACAGATGACCGAACGCGCGCTGACACTGGGCGCCGGGGCGCCCGTGCTGGTTGATCCGGCAGCGCTGGGCGCTACTGATTGGGATGAGATGGTTAGTGATCTCGGCGCTGAGGGTTCCGCTGCCGGTTTCTACCCCTATCTCCCGTCGCTGCCTGAAGACAGCGCCATCGCCTATGACGGCCTGCCAGACATCCTCAAAGCCAACGCCGCAAACAAATATGACGCGACACCGGGGCTGCTGGGCCAGACGATTCGCGACGCGGGTGGCGTGACCGCGGCCCTGGGAAATTCTGACCCGGGTCGCAGCGCTCCTGACGCGGCTAACATACGCCCGGCGGCTCTGGTTGCCATGAACCAGGAGGGCCTTGTGCGTTACGGAACTATCGCACAAAGCCTTCTTGCAGACGACCTCGGCGCGCCCTTTGGCGTGCGCAGCGACGCTGCCAAGCTTGCTCAGGCGATGCATGACACTGCGCGCGACATCACGGCTTCAAAGGCGTCAAAAAGCCTCGTGGTCATCGATCCGGGCGACCTGTACCGGGCGTGCGCGGCAAGTGCTGAGGTGGCGCCTGCGCAGGCCAGCCGCCAGTGGGCAGACGCGCTGACCGGCCTGGATAGCTGCTACAGGCAGGCACGCGAGATCTGGCCCCAGGCGACGATCATCGTGACCTCGCTTGCCACGCGCGACCGCACGCTGGACAGCGACAGCTTTGGGCCCGTCATCGTCTCTCCGGGCGCCTCCTCAGGCGTCTCCCCGGGCGCTGGCGCCGTAAGCCCGACGGCCTCGGCCCCGGCCCCGGCCCCGGCCAGCAGCGGCCCCGGCCTGCTGACTTCTGCCTCGACGCACCGCGCCGGCCTTCTGACCGATAACGACCTGGCTCCCTCCATTCTGGAGATGTTGGGCATCAAAGTGCCGGTCAAGATGATCGGATCCCCCCTGACGGATGCCCCGGCTCGGGCAAAGGCCGCGCCCGCGCTTTCTGCGCTGGTGACCCAGCTGAAGCGGACGTGCGCGACGGCAGTCTCTGTCGATATGATGCGCTCCGCTGCCATCACCTGGTTTGTGATTGGGACGGTCGTGGTAATTTTGCTGGGGGCGGCCCTGGGTTTTTGTGCCGACCGGGTGCTTTCGCCCCGCATGGTGCGGGTGAGCAAACGCCTCATGTATGCGGTGATCCTGTTTGTCCTGTCACTTCCGGTGGCTAACTGGCTCATGTTTTTCATCTATCGCTGGCCTGCCACGCCCGCTGCGGTGATCGGGGAGTTTCTGGGCGTCGCAGCTGTGCTGTGGGCAGCCCTGTGTCTGATTGCCTGGAAGGGGAGCAAGCGTCTACCTCTGATCGTGCTGATTGCGCTTACGGCTACCGTGATTATTGTCGATCAGTTTCTGGGAGCGCCAGCGTCGTTTACCAGCCTTTTTGGCTATTCGCCGATTGGCGCCTCGCGCTACTACGGCATGGGAAACGAGGCTGCCGCGATACTTGTCAGCGCGCTCATGATAGGCTGCGGCCTTCTGGCTGACCAGTATGCGGACGCGCGCTGGGTGACGCACTTCAAGCGTTATGGGGTCGCGGCCCTGGGGCTGTTGTCCCTGGTGGTGGCGGCAGCTCCCCAGCTGGGGGCAAACGCGGGCGTTGCTATCTGGGCAACGATAGGCTTCATGGTGCTCTGGATACTGCTCAATGCCAAACGGATCACCTGGAAAAGCGTTCTGGTGATGATCGGGGCCGTCGTCGCGATGGTGGCCCTTCTTGTGCTGGCGGATCTGTTTTTGCCGGGAGGCGGCACGCATCTGGGGCGTCTGGTCATCGACATGACGCAGGGTGGCGTCAGCCAGCTGTGGGCGCTCATTGCCCGTAAAGTCGCGATGAACCTGCGAACCTTTAACTATATCTGGTCCTACCTGCTGCTGGCTATCGTTGTGTATCTGATCGTGGTCGCGGTGCGTCCGGCAGGGGGCTTTGCAGAAACGATGAAGAGCAACGGCGCCTATCGCAAAGCGATGATAAGCGTTCTGATCACCGGAATTCTTGCGTTTTGCACCGAAGACAGCGGCGTCACCATGCCCTCGCTGATGGTGGTGTATCTGGGGACCTCGATCGTATGGCTGATGCTCGGCCCCGTACAAGGGATCACAAAAGAGCAGCGCCTGGCCCGCCGCCGCCGCGCGTCTCTGCCGCAGGCCACCGCCGTGCTGGTGGGCGCTGAGAGCGTTCAGGCTGAGAGCGAGGAGCAGTCGCAATGCCACAAATAAACCAGTTACCCCTGATCTTCTGGTGGGAATATGACGCAGCAAGAGTTCTGGGAGTACTCATCTGCTGCGGTCTGCTGCCAGCGGTTGCCCTGCATTTTCTTATGAAGGCTTTCAGAAAACGAACATTTTTGCAGATAGAAAACTATGCGGGGCGTTTCGTATCACTTGGGCTTGGCTTTGTCTGGCCCCTTTGGGGTTGCGGCGTGGTCGCTCTCACGCTTGCAGCGTCTGCGTGGTATAAGTACTGGCCGCGCCTTGGCGGGTCAATCTTTTTGTCCGAACATCTGCTGGGCTACGCGCTTGCGGCAGGCGCCGTGTTTGCCTTTGGACTGATTGATGACCTGGGAGGCGGGGGAGCTTCAAAGGGCTTCAAGGGCCACCTCAAGGCACTGGCTCATGGACAGGTGACGACCGGAGTAGTAAAGCTTTTTGGAATTGGGATAACTGCGATCATCTTTGCTTTCTACGTCATAGAACCAGCTCCTTTAACGGGATGTCTTATGACAGCCTTTGATCGGTTTCATTGGGTAATCTTCATATTCCTGGTTGGGGGCGCGGTTGCATTGAGCGCGAATTTCGTCAACCTCTGTGACCTGCGTCCGGGGCGCGCGAGCAAAGTATCAATCCTGTTGCTTGTTATCGGGCTTGTTGCCTCTGTGATACTTAGGCTGGTGTCGGCAGACTCTCTCACCTTGTCGTCTCTCTATCTTGAATTCTTGTGGTTCCTGGTCTTTTTACTCCCGATGCTTGTGACCCTGCGTTATGACCTGCGTGAGCGCGGCATGCTGGGCGACGCGGGGGCCAACTCATCCGGTTTCATAGCGGGCGCCTATATTGTTATGCGGCTGGGTCTGGTCGGGCTTGCTGTGTACTTCGCAGTTATGCTCGCTCTGAACCTTATCAGCGAGAAAGTTTCGTACTCCCAGGTGATTGAGAAAAATCCGTTACTCTCACGGCTCGATCAAATAGGTAGAATAAAACAGGGGAAACAAACCGGGAAAAAGGAAAGCACTGACTGACGACAGAAAAAAAGGAGTTGCGTGTAGATGTCCAAGCATATCTTTGTCACGGGAGGCGTAGTCTCTTCGCTCGGGAAAGGCATCACCGCAGCTTCGCTGGGGCGGCTTTTGAAGTCGCGCGGCTACAGCGTGACGATGCAGAAGCTTGACCCGTATCTCAACGTCGATCCGGGGACGATGAGCCCGTTTCAGCATGGTGAGGTTTTTGTGACCGAAGACGGGGCGGAGACCGACCTTGACCTGGGTCATTACGAGCGCTTTGTTGATGAGGCCATGACGCAAAACAGCAACGTGACCTCGGGCTCGGTCTATGACACGCTGATCCAGCGCGAGCGCCACGGCGACTTTCTGGGTGGCACGGTCCAGGTGGTGCCGCACGTTACCAACGAGATCAAAAGCCGGATTCAGCGCCTGGCGGAAGAAACCGGCGCCGACTTTGTTATTACCGAGATTGGCGGGACGGTCGGTGACATCGAGTCCCTGCCCTTTATCGAGGCCATCCGCCAGATGAGAAACGACGTGGGGCGCGAAAACGTCTGCTACATCCACGTGACGCTGGTGCCATTTTTAAACGCGAGCAAAGAGCTTAAGACCAAGCCGACCCAGCACAGCGTCCAGGAGCTGCGCAGCCACGGCATTCAGCCCGACATCATCGTCTGCCGCTGCGACCATCCGCTTGAGCAGTCACTGCTTGATAAGATCGCCCTGTTCTGCGACGTGGATGAAGAGTCGGTTTTTACTGCCATAGACGCCCCGAGTATCTATGCCATCCCCGCGATTCTGGCGGACCAGAAATTTGACGAGCGCGTGCTGAAGATCTTTGGTATGGAGCCGCGCAAGCTTGACTTGAGCGAGTGGACTGATTACGTGGTCAAGGCGGCTGCCCTGACCGATCACATCCGCATCGCGCTGGTGGGCAAGTACGTCCAGCTGCCGGACGCCTATCTTTCTGTGCACGAAGCGCTGACGCACGCCGGCGTCTTTCATGATCGCATCGTGGATGTGTACTGGGTTGACTCCGAAGACCTGACGCCGGAGCAGGTGGCCGCAAAGCTCAAGGAATTTGACGGCATCCTGGTGCCCGGCGGCTTTGGCTATCGCGGGGTCGAGGGCAAGATCGCCGCCGCACGCTACGCGCGCGAGAACAAGGTGCCCTACCTGGGCATTTGCCTGGGGATGCAGATCGCCGTGGCGGAGTTTGCGCGCAACGTGGCGGGGATGGAAGGCGCGAACTCGACCGAGTTTGATCCGGAGACCGCCTGGCCCGTTGTTGACCTTATGAGCGAGCAGGAGGCCGTGACCGACATGGGCGCGACCATGCGCCTGGGCTCTTACCCCCATGCGGTCAAGGAGGGCACGCTGGGACACGCGGCCTACGGCAGCGCGCAGGCAAGCGAGCGGCATCGCCATCGCTACGAAGTGAACAACTTGTACCGCGCGACCCTTGAGGAGGCCGGCCTGGTGGTATCGGGGACCTCGCCTGACGGCACGCTGGTCGAGATGGTCGAGCTTCCGGTTGCGGATCACCCGTGGTTTGTGGGCAGCCAAGGCCATCCCGAGTTCAAGTCGCGCAGCACGCGCCCCGCCCCGCTCTTCCGCGACTTCATCGGCGCTGCAGCCGTCTACCACGACACCCGCACCGGGGAGTAGAGCTATGCGTCTATCCCATCCCCGTCATTGCGAGCAAGTGCAATTATTTTATTTTTGTCATTGCGAGCGAGCGCAGCGAGCGCGGCAATCCAGTCTGGAGGCTGCGTTATGCGTCTGATCTGGACTGAGGTAACTGCGCTGGGTGCGGCGCGCGAGGGCGTGCAGGAACTTGAGACCCGTGAGGGCGCCGCGCTCTGCTATCCGGCGCTGACGGGCGCGTGTGCAGTGGGCGAGCGGGTGCTGGTTAACACGACCGCGCGCGACCTGGCTTTGGGAACGGGCGGCGTGGACTTCGTGGTGGCGCGTGCTGAGGCCGCGGACGGTGCTAACGCCCTGTCATCCAGCCCAGTGTCATCCTGCGCGTCAGTCGCAGGATCCAGGGTTGCGTTAGACGAATCCAACACCCCTGCCGACGGCCACATCATGAAGCTGCGCTATACGCCGCTGCAGCGTAACGTGCTGGCGGTCGAGGCCCCGGAGTCTCCCTATCACAAAATCATGGAGCGCCTCGATACCCTCGAAGGCATCCCCGTGGTCTGCTGCGGCCTGCACAGCCAGGTCCCGCTGGTGGCAGCCGCGATCAAACAGGTGGACGCCAGTCTGCGCGTGGGCTACGTCATGACCGATCAGGCGGCCCTGCCCCTGGCCTTCTCAAAGCTCGTGACGCAGTGCCGCGATTTGGAGCTGCTTGACGCGACCCTGACCTGCGGTCAGGCCTTTGGCGGAGAGCTTGAGGCCGTCAATCTGTATTCCGGCCTTTTGGCAGCCTGCCACGTGCAGGGTTGCGACGTGGTGATCGTGAGCATCGGCCCAGGTCTTGCCGGCACGCAGACACTCTTTGGTCACGGGGGAGTAGCCCAGGGCGAAGCGATCAATGCCACAGGAGCGCTGGGCGGCAGCCCGATCGCCTGCCTGCGCATGTCTTTTGCCGATGAGCGGCAACGCCATCAAGGCATCAGCCACCACTCGCTGACAGCGCTGGGACGGATTGCAGCAGTACCCGCGACAGCAATCGTGCCCTGGCTGGAAGGCGAGCAACAGACTTACGTCGAAGCGCAACTGGAAAGCTTTGAGTCACGCGCAGATCACTACTTTGCCCAGTTGGAACAGCCAAGCTTTTCTGAGGACGCCCTGCGCGGCCTGCACGTGACAACCATGGGCCGCGGCCCGGCAGAAGACCCCGCGTTCTTCGAGGCAGCGTTTGCCGCGGGAGCTGCCGCCGGAGGCATGGCCCGCTTCGTAGAGCCCCCCTCCTGCGTAAAATCCGCCCCCCGCCTCGACCTCGACCTCGACGAATAAACACACACTGAATACAACCGAATAACTTAAGACAAGTTGACTCAAAACAGTTATGCCTCATTAAGATGGTAAAACTTTTTTATCAAAATTACTTGACTTTAAGATTGCCGTGACGCTACTATAAACATGGCTATTTCTGTATTTTTTGTATTTTTTAGGAAGGAAAAATATAAAAAATGAAACGAAGCTTAAAGATCGCAACGGTCGCCCTCTGCCTGTTTATGGTGCTGCAGCTTATATCCGTTGGCGCTGCAGTGGCAAATAACGCAGGTTCTGCAAACAACACCAGCACAACGAGCGCCTCAAAGGAAGCAACGCAGACAGGGCCGACTGCACAATCAGCAGAGACAACAGCGGGGGCAGCTAACCCGAGTGCTACTCAGCCCACAGGCAAAGCAGCAACCACGGCCCCTCAAACTACCGCCTCTGCCCCCAGTTCTTCATTTTTCATGATTCCGCAATACAGCGGCAAGCAACAACTGACTGCAACAGGCACAGGCAGCCCTGTCTGGAGCAGCAGCGACGACACGATAGCGACCGTAGATACCAGCGGCATGGTCCGTGCCCAGGCAGAAGGCAATGCGATTATCACGGCAAGCTTCAGTGACAGAACTTCATCAGAATATTACGTGAGCGTGTACTACGCGTATCCCCAACCAAAAACAGCGCAAATATATTTGTCAGCAGACGGCAAGCCGCTTTGTTTGTGGGGGATGTCGGGAAATACTGACTACACCGGTGATGTGCTCACCGGCGCAGAGACCGTAACGCTGCTTTACCGCGCCCAGCAAGGGGGCGTTCTTGCAGCAACCATGCAG
>Ga0123357_10009675_pt1 | contig 12186 bp, 6 predicted proteins | sample TergutEmb28metaG_FD_89873 | JGI IMG/M metagenome (GOLD analysis project Ga0123357, IMG submission 89873) | Embiratermes neotenicus P4 segment gut microbial communities from Petit-Saut dam, French Guiana - Emb289 P4 | ecosystem: Host-associated > Arthropoda: Insects > Digestive system > Gut ...
CGGGTGTGTGTGTGGGAGAGAGGCGGGGGAGTGTGTGTTGTGTGGGTTTTGGTGGGGGGGGGGAGGTAAAGGGGGGGTGGGGGGGGGGGGGGGGGGGGGGGGGGGGGGGGGCTGGATAGAGCTGCAAGATTAGGAGCTCAATGATTTGTACTCCTCACCAAACAATATCCGGGTGATCAAATCAAGGAGAATGAGATAGGCGGGACATGTGGCACGTATGGGTGACAGAAGAGGTGCATACAAGGTTCTGGTGCGGAAACCTGACCACTAGGAAGACACAGATGAAACTGGGAGGATAACATTAAAATACATCTTGAAGAAATCGGCTGGGAGGGCGCGAACGGGATTTATCTGGCCCAGGACATGAAAAAATGGCGGGTTCTTTTGAACACGGCAAAGGAACTTCGGGTTCCGTAAGCTGCGAGACTGGCTGAGGAACTACGCTTTTAAAGGAGGGCTCTGCTCCATGCAGTTAGTAAGTTGGTTGGTTGGTTGGCTAGTTGATTGGTTAGTTAGTAAACATGAGAAAAAATACAGTGACTCCAACTTCGGGTACACTTACTTGCCATCTTCAGCGGCCCACCCGTTACCTGCATTCTGCATAAAATGTTGCAGTGACCAGTAGCTAAAATACGGAGAGGCATTCCCTTCAAAGCAACTTGCACCCTTCATTTTATATGCTTATGTTCAACCAGGAATGCTCTGAACAACCCACTGCCGCAGCACTGTGCACCTCGTTACTGCCCAAATCTCTATGACTGCGTCTTTTCGCTGAGTGAGGACGCGGTGAATCACGGCAGTCAACCTATTTTGTATTCAGTAGTTGTGGCAAGTTCCTGTCCTGCATTAACTTATTGTTGTCATGCTAATTGATACCAACTTCGGTGCATGATAATACAAACAAAACGTCAGCATTTTTTTTCCTGTACAAAATACGACACCGGTTCGGTGTAGGATAACTGAGAATTCGGATGTGAAAGGAAGTGGAAAGAACTGGGCTAAACAGAAGGCTTCATAGTGAACGCCATGCTGTTGAGTCCTTCCTGAGAGGCTAACAGTTTATCAGGTAGTCAAGAAATTCCCAGTATTTGACAGAACCCCAAGGTTCATTACCGTGCTCACAACAGCCCGCCACTTGTCCCCATCCTCAGCCAGATTCAGTCCATGCCCTCCAATTTTAAGATTCATCTATGCCCAGGTCTTCCAAGTCGTTACTTTCCTTATATTTTTATAGCAAAACCTTGCATGCACTTATTTTCTTTTCCACACGTACCACTTGGAGAGAAATATTACAATGGATCTTAAAATGACAAAATGGGCAGCTATGAACTGGATTTATTTACCTCAGTACATGGTCCAGTGGTAGTGTCCAGAATAAACAGCGAAAATGTATCAAATGCGCCATTTACTTGTTATCAGAAACGTAACTGCAGCCACATCTTTAGGCCCGTATACCCCATTACGTTTGTAACAATAAATAAGTGTTGTGTCTGGTGGATATTTAATGGTGTCAATGTATACATAACGCAACGGGATGAACCACATAAAGCGTAAATTTCTTAAGCAGATTACCTACTATCAGCTTCGCTGGACGTCCCACGTAGCTACATTGAATACTGTCACAACAGCGACACACTACAAACAGGACGGTCCGGATTTCGAGCCCCGGTAAACGCGAGGTACTCGGCACCCGTCAACACCGCCCCCCCGAGGCTCACCCAGTGCGAGTCTTTCTCTGAGGTACAGCGGCTGGGGCGTGGCACTTACAACCCATTCCCTTCTTACAGCCAAGGCTGAGTATGGGTAGAGCTACAGCTGTACATCCCTTCAGTGCCTGCTTGGCAAATTAAGAAAGGTAAACGAGGCGTGAAAGTAACGGATGACTGAAAGGCACCACTGCGGGGAAATGTTTAACTCTGTATCAAACATATATTTTGGGGAATACATCCTTTTTTTTTACAAGAATTAAAACGCGTACAAAAAAAGCTTTTGTTGGTTATATAGTCCACATAAACCGTTGCTGAAATATTTTAGGAACTGGCAATCACTAGGAGCTGCAACGATGCAGACACATGTTCAAATCTACTACGGATCACATGCAATCAGTTCATACGAAAACAGAACTGCAGAGCACCAGCAGGATTTGAAACGTAAGATTGTCAAGCTGTCTGAGAAATCAACTGGAATATTTAAGTCTAATACTTCGCACCCAACGCTGCAATAAGTCTCATGAAGGACCTTCCACAATCAGGTGCATCTCAGCAAACTCGAAACTCGAAAAATTCCAGTAACAGTAAACACAAGATCGTTACATAACAAGTATAAAGAGAAATCGTAGCCTGAGGCCTAGGAATAAGCAAGTAATCCAGATTTAAATGGATGGATTCCCTTCAAATTCTGGACACAGTGATATGTACGTATATATGAGGACTCAGAATATTTTTAGCTAAATTTTGCTAGGATATAAACCAGGATATGATCGTTTCCGAAAGTAATTAGGCCTACAGGATCCAATCAAATAAGTTGTGTACATTCTGATGTGTGTTGGACCGTGCATCACTGTAATAACTGAAGACTAAGGACCAACTGGATGCTAATTATTATTTTATTGTACTTCTTATAGGCCTAACATGTTTCGGGCACTACTATGCCCATCATCAGGAGCTCACGACCAAAATGTTCATTACAACATTGGTCGTCTCGTTCTGCAAAGATGGAAGAGGTAGTGCTAATGTAAAATTATGGTTCTCAGTGGAACATATACCACTAAGAACCATAATTTTACATTAACACTACCTCTTCCATCTTTACAGAACGAGAAGACCAATGTGGTAATCAACAATCTGGTCGTGAGCTCCTGATGACGGGCATAGTTGTGCCCGAAACATACTGAGCCTATAAGTACAATAAAATAAGTATCATCTAGTTGGTTCTTATTCTTAAGATGTATACAATTATTACACATGCAAGAAAACAATCCCTACTCTCCAGTCTGTACCAGAACTTCAGGTCCCATTTCTGTAACTTATTAAGGGGAAATGGGCGTTAAAAAGCAATCCGGCAAATGATTTCAGCCATTCCAACTTTCGATATATAGTGAGTAAGTTCGAGTCATAAGGAACATATGTCTCGAAGCCTGATCAGTACTCCGTTACATCGGCTTGTTATGAAACCGTGTCGAAAGAATACAGTTCTAATTCACATAACACAAAGTCTAAACGTCTGTCGTCCAAAGGCTATTCATAATGGTTAATGTCTCACACATGTAGCATTGCAGTTTTGTTATTTAAACTTTAATATACGACAAGCACAACTATTTTATTGTATACGAAGCTACATGTATCGACCTTTTCAAACGGTCATCATCAGGCCTTCTAACATATCGAGTCAACAGATGCTGGGTACATGTTGCGATCCCAATATGTTTACATTGATAAAATACATAAAAGCTGGGAAGTCATTACATAAGGACGAGTGATGTGTGTATTGCATAACTATATGTAGTTAAGGTATTTAAAATCGTGGTTGGGCGTAATAACTATAATATCAGGTCCCGTTAATAGCTAAGTATTCCTTGGAAGTGTGTGGTTTTTTAGCGACGTCGAAGTGTGTCCCTTTTTAGTAGAGGCCGGCGGGGTTGTGCGTGTTGTCAGATGGTCTCCGAGAGGACGAGTGTATCCTGTGGAGTTACGGTGTGTACCGGCCGATGAGGATCGCTTTCTGTTTATCTTAAGTATGTCATATGGGATGTGCTGGCCTTTCGTCACTTGCTGTCTTCTGTAGTGCACTAAGCAAAATGTGGATAATATTAGTCACATAATATATCCGGTTATTATCTTAGTCTGCTATGTAACATATGAACAAAACTTACTAATGCTAAGTTGATCAGTTTATGTTCTGCCATTGTAGAATGGACAATTATATTAAAGACTACAATTAACAGCGAGAAATCTACAACGGCAAAACATAAACTCAGCATTCGAAAGTTTTGTTCATACGTTACACAGCAGACTAAGATAATAACCGGATATATTCTGTGACTAATATTGTCCACATTTTGCCTAGTACACCACAGAAGACAGCAAGTGACGAAAGGCCAGCACATCCCATATGACATACTTAAGATAAACAGAAAGCGATCCTCATCGGCCGGTACACACCGTAACTCCACAGGATACGCTCGTCCTCTCGGAGACCATCTGACAACACGCACAACCCCGCCGAGCTCTACTAACAAGGGACACACTTCGACGTCGCTAAAAAAAAAAACCACACACTTCCAAGGAATACTTAGCTATTAACGGGGCCTGATATTATAGTTATAACGCCCAACCACGATTTTAAATATTTTAATTACATACAGCTACGCAATACACACATCACTCGCCCTTATGCAACTGACTTGCCAGATTTTATATATTTTATCAATGTAAACATATTGGGATCGCAACATGTTCACAGCATCTGTTGACCCGATCTGTTAGAAGGCTTGATGATGACCGTTTAAAAAGGTCGAAACATGTAGCCTCCTATACAATAAAGTAGTTGTGCTTGACGAAAATTAATTAATGTTTTAGTATATTCCTAGCATATCGTGATGTCTTCCATCAAGTTTCCTTATTTGTTAAGGTGTTTCACGTCAGGGCAGTTGACACGAAAGCTTTAGATTCCGGTCCCCCAATTCTGCGTTTGTGTTGTTGATCGAACGCTAAAAAACAGATACACTTTGTAACCGCAATCCGGCACAGTTAGACGAAAATCGATATCTCTACACTTCTTTGAAACATCCTTAAAAATACATTTCCAAAACCTGCCTACCAAGACTGACAACAGTTTATCAACAAACTGACAGCTTAAACCGTGATTTGTGACGAACATGAACCGAACACCACCAGAAAAAAGTTCCCATAGATGTAAACCATTCACACTTGCGTACAAGCAAATTTTTCTACAAATAAATGACACATCTTGTTTTATTTCCACGACTGAGGTGGTACTCGGAACTGTTGAACACTACTACTAGACAAAAACCACAACTGAGGATTTCCCACAAATAATGAACTTCATCATGCATGTTAAACATTTCTGATTGGAAAGGAAGCGTGAAACGCATTGCGCAATGACAACAGGCCTGCTTCCATACGCACAACAGACGGGCGAGGCTTCATTGTCTTCAAAGGACAGGTAACTTGTTCCCTATGACGTCAAACAAGCATGAGGTTTCTCAGACCACTCTCGCCTCACTCGCGGCCCCAATATTAATCAGCCCAGAACGCTTCTACTGTTCGTCACTCTGATGTGAATGTCATTCCTCAGTATCAGGCACGTCACACGATCATACTATAGACCAACCACGTACATATTCTGAAAGCAGGCGTGGACTGATATTCACGGTAAACGTGAAATCGACACGCACAACGTGCGAAGATAATGCAGAAACAAGGTGCAATCATCAGAATGAACGAGGTTGTACTTCCATTATCTGGAACTTCAAAACTCATGTAAACTTTTTATGTGCGAATGCAATAGCGTGGAGACTTCACAGACCCTTCTATGGTCGATCAAACCAGCATAATATATCCTCGAATCTCACCAACTCTGCGCATACAATGAGACAAATTGTGCAGAAACTGCGGTGACAGCATCTGTAGATATTAATTCGATTTATGACTGAGTGGCAAACTTCAAATCCTGAACTGTGCGCGCATATTTCTAAAACTCCCCGTCCTTCAATTAAACCCATACGACTGTCGAAAAGGACTTACAGTTCGTAAAGTTCCCGACCACGATGCTACCTCTAAGGAAGCTCTAGCACTGGACGATATTTTAGATACGATGGCGATACGACTGGTTTACGGAACACGTCCACCCTTTATAATTTCAGGCTTCCTCCGCGACGTAGATTAGATCTGCACTCCTCTGGGATATTACGCAGCCAAGAGCGGCAATTCTTTATCGACGTTTCGGTACTATCATGCAAGCACGTCTGACGAAGCAAATATTAAACTTACGGAGACGTTTGGGGAACATCCCATTTTCTACTACTGGAAAGATCCTGGTGGCTGAAGCAATGGCAAAATTTTAATCTTTCCTCGGTCGTCTCCTATAAAATGATCTGATTTTTTACTGTCCTGGTGTAGTTCTCCGGCTACAACAAAATTGCCGAGTTCAATACTTTTGTTGAAGTAAGGGTGAGGCCAGTACTTCTGTCTTGTTATCTTCTCCATAATCTTCTTCTCAGTAAGCCACATAACAAACATGTCCTCTTCGTCTGATGACATGTTCACAATGAAGCAATGCACATCGTCCGAGTTGATCGCCGGCGTGCGCATTTCCATCCTATCGCAAGTTGCGTTCTGTGTGACACCGTCCTAACGGTGATGGGTAGGGTTTGACAGGACCCACTTCTCTAAACGTCATATAGAAGCTTGCACTGCTGATGCAAGGCCTGATACCGTCCTCTTCAACCCTTTAGGGACGAGCAGTAACTTTATGTGCCATTAAGCCTAAGGTTAATAAAAAGCAAAGGTAAAGTGGTCCCGTTACAGGCCCGGTGTGGCCCAGAGGGTGGAGAGAAGTATAGCTCTACTCTTCCATGACCGCGGCACTAGAAGGGGGTGAGTGTTCAGCAGCACGCCCCGGCCGCACTTTACCCCGGGAAAGACCCAGTACCCATCTTACAGGAGGCTAGGTAGGCCCCCGGGCCGGTCCGGACGGGCGGAAGTCTAAGGATAATGAAAGAGGCAAAGTACGTATACCGTAACATTGAGACGCGTTCGTGCAACCACTGTTGCGGTGGAAAAACAATGAGTATGACGCAACCGGTGTGCATTTGTAGCCTTCGGTATCCAGCATGCAATGCGCATGCGCCACATTGTCATCTGTTGCCTGCCACGCTCTACAACATTTTTCCACATTATCTCACAAACGGCACGATTATCGAAAAACAATTATTGGATATAAAATGCGCGTTTCTAGTTTCTATACAACTTTTGTCTGAAACATTTTTCATTCTAAGAAGATTTGAGCGAGATATAATTGAAAATACATGGGGTGTCCCAACAAGAGCGCAAGATTTACTTTGTAATAAAACGCATCATTTATTCAAAAAGTGCTGATATTTTTATTTCAGTATAAAGTACACACACTGCGATTAATTGTGGAATAACAAATGGCTGATGTTAAATTTTCAGTGCCGCCAACCTAACAGAACGATAATGGCGCGCACTTTAAATCTTGCGCTCTGGCTGGTACACCCTACATATTGGTCTTCGTGTAAAATGCGTTTTATTATTGCTTGATTGTAATTAAATTTGAAGTTCTTGACGGATTTTCGAAAAACACTCAATTATTAAATTTCATGAAAATCCGTCCTGTGGGAGCCGACCTGTTCCATGCGGACAGACGGACGGACGGAAGTACATGACGATGCTAATAGTCGTGTTTCGCAATCTGTGAAGGCGCCCAAAAATTCTACGTTCTGTGCACAGAGTGCATTTATGTCCTTCGTGTCAACCTCGTAAAAAAATCGATTATTTTCCAATAAATCACTGACTGGCTTTTACAACCGAGACGAGTTTATTTACTGCGCGGTACAAAGTGGATCTGTAAACATAAGTCGGGTTAATTTTCATCCTCAAGTTTTTAAACCAGGCTTTAGTCAATGAAAAGCCAAATCCCATAAGAAAATGGGAGCAAATTCGCCCATAAGCAACCAGAACTAATCAGAATTGACTAATTTCCACAAGTTTAACCAACAAATGCTTACAACTGTCGTTGAATTCCCAATAATATATTTTTTTTTAAATAAACTCCTACACGTTTCAGAACTTACTGGTCCGTCATCAGGGAGTATATTGACTGTTATATAATGTACTCCATGACGACGGACCAGTAAGGCCCGAAACGTGTAGGGGTTTCAAGTTTCTAACACATATTATTGTGAATTAATGAAAATTGTGTAAATTATTTGGCTGAATCTGTGGAAACTGAAATATAATGCACGGAATGGACAACATGAAACCAGAACCGAATATTCCTGCGCTTTTGTTTTTAATTAAATCCTCAGCATGCTCCATTACAGTAAGTAATACTACACGCTAATTCCTACGCTTGAAAACGAACTCCTGTGGTTTCAGTGACATAGCAACAGGAAATATCGGATCCTCAGGGGCTCGAATTCTTAGTGTTCTGTTCCCAATGCAGCCAACATACGTAAGTCAAGTGCAAGTACACAAGATACGTTAGGAAACTTCACATCCTCGAAGAAACGTCCTGGTCGATACTGCTGCGAGTACAGGACGTCCCGCGTTCAAACCAACCAACTAGTGAGGATTAGGATTTTCGTCGCTTCCATCGAAGCAAATGCATGAAATCAGGCCACGACCGCCTCCTACCACGTTCTCTGCAATTCACTAAATCATCCAATCATAGACGTTATATTATCAGAGCTAGTGTAAGTGTGGTTAACACGCACATTAATATCTATTCTTGCTTAGAATTCGAATATACAAGAAGGCCATCATATTCCCATTTTGCACAAGGTTGCATGAGTGCAGAGTGGAGCAATCCATTTGTGATATCAAAGGCATGCACAAGCACATAGTCCATCACGACGACAGTCTACGTAAGATCCATATTGTTACGTAACCTCAGCTACTAAAGCTGTCAAAGTTGTACTAAATACGCACATTATTTGATCCGACACCTGTCACTACTCCCTTCCTGTCGACTCGTTTCTTATAAAATCTGAAGCGCAAGGAATAACGTGTTTGTTAGATGCGACGCGACCCGGCGAGTCGAAGGAAATCTTCCCAGCACTTTCTTTAAATACGGTGAGTAAAAACCTAATGTTAACTGCAATAAATTGAACCAAAACGCGTGGACCCAGACTCACGGTAAACTGGATTCGCGGCGAGCGGTACGCTGCCTACGGTCACACGAAAACAGCCAAAATGAAGAACAATGCCAGTTACCGGATAAACAGACATCGTGTATAAGAATATCCGGTGTTGAATGACATGCAATTCTGAAACCTACATGACCCAATCCATACATACATAGTTTTCAATACTCCAACCCATTTGCAATTTACAATATACAAAGCATAAGCGACAGCTATCAGTACAGGCTTTATATAGCAGACCAAGCGTTAATTTCCTTGGCTTTTGCTATAACGGCAATTTATTACAATTAACCTGAACGGTACTTAAAGATTCAGCTCGTACCGGGCATTAAACACATTCCGTGTCGGATATAACAACAACCAGTTACTGCTGTATATGGAAATAATTGCTGTTTGTTTTCACAACAATATGAAAAAAAAAACATAAACGCATTCTCTCGGCAGAACGCAAATTTATCATTCTTAAAACTGGTGGTAGATAAAGTGACCACTAAGCTTTAAAGGGTTAAACGACAATCGTAAATACATGTAACATAAATGACTGTTGATCCAACGTACTGTAATAAGTATCAAGAATCTTTAAGTTTTAAGAAAACTGGGCAAGGTACGGTTCAGAGAAAACGATTCAGAGGCTCCACGATGATTCTTAATCTCTTCGGAACCTTGGTAGACCAATGAACAATCATCGAGTGACATCGGTACGCGCGGATGCAGTTCCATACACAGAAGGCCATATACGAAACACAACTCCAAAATTTCCTTGTACTGAATGCCCGAATAACATTCATGTCTACGTCAAGAAAACTTCTCCGCTAACAAGGCTGGCCTTACACTTTTTAACCGACGACAAACCAAGACAAAAGGTTCAATCTCGCTGACGCGCCCGATCCACCCGCTTGCCTTTTCATTATTACTGACATCCGGAGAGCGGATTCTGGAAATTAATCCTTCACGGCGCCAGAGACAAGCGACAAGTGTTCTTGTTTTCTGTTCGAAGAAGCAACGCAGCTCGGCGGCTAGATGAACCAGTTTCGAGCAAGGGGAACTGGAGTCCAAATGATGGTCTTGAATTGAAGGGCATGGTGGTATTTAGGTCCAACCTATCGATATGGATACAGACGGAATGCAATCGGCATTACTTGTGAATAAATTCCAGGCACACAGTACAAAGAAGATTATATTTATTAATACATAAAATGCAAATGGTTCCACCTAAAATGACCCACTTTTCCGCGAACTTTAATATGATAAGAACTAAATTAATGTGCAATACATACACGAGCCGCTTGCATACAACTTAGCAACATGAATTTAATAGAAGTGACGGAGATAAGGAATTAAAAATCTAGGTTGGTTTGTGTTAATACTGTATAGCGCGTTCGGAATCTGATGGCACACGGTGACGCACGGGAAGGGAAGTGAAGGGGAAAGATGCGAATGGAGTAGGTAGCCAGCAGCCTTCCACTGTATGTCGGAACACGGTCTATACAATTGCTGTCCGCTGATCCGCACTCCTCTGCTGCCAGCAATCGACTGAACTGACACCCCCGCCGATTTAAATGGACTCGTCCGTTTCGCTGAAAGACCAAATCTGGTTTCTGCGCGTGTGCCATCATGTTTCGAACGTGCTATACGAGGTTAAGTAGGCCTCCAGCATTCGAGATGCATTGTAAAAAGTACCAGAGTTCAAGTCCTCACTGATGTAAGAATATTATACTGACTAGGCAAACAACTGCCTTTGTTATTCCCCTGACAAGAAGTGGGGCGACCTTGAACCAACAATGCAGTCACCGGAGCGATGGAAAAGCTGCAAAGTGTCTACTGAGGTAACTGACCCTGCAGTAATAAAAACTTCGCTGATGCAAGATAATTTTGCACACGCTTATCATGGCACACGTGGTTTCATTCTTGCAACAGAACTCTGCAAGCAAATTGGCAACATTGCCGTGTTCACGATAGAGTGCCTCCCACTGGTCCCTGTAATGAGCCGGACGAATCCGGTACACACCATCCTATTCTAGTTCTTTACGATGCGTTTTAATACTATCCTCCCATCTACGCAATCACTAAAAATCCTACAGTGAAGGTCATCCATTTTCATAGTGTAGTCCTGACGGTATGCGGCGAGGTGAACACATCATGGGGATCCTCATTTTTCAATTTCCACCTGCCTCCTTTTCAGTCCTCCCTCTTATGTCTAAATATTCTACTCGGCGAACTGGCCTCTTAATATCCATAGTCTAAAGTTGCTCACAGGCAAAATGACACATTACGTTGTGAGAAAATAAATCTAGTAAAAATTCCCAAATAAGTACACTTTTGACAAATTGCGTATTCTGTAAGGAAATGTTAACATTATTCATCTTCTTCGTGAGTAACGTAATAGATATTAAGCAGTGAGTTCAAAATATAGGTAAATACATATGTTGATTCACCTTCGGCTTACCTCACAGTTAAAATGATATAGTCAAGTGTCTGTTTTTATAATTACATTTAGAATCGCTTTCTAAAATAAGTAAACTATTAGCCTACAGTCATATCTAGTGAAAGACAAGGTTTATACCTCAAGTATCGGCTGTGGCTGCTCATACAATACTGAAGGAACGTCAGTTGGTAATTAATCACTTTAACAACGGAAAATCGCTAAGGAAAATAGCCGAAATTATCCAGAGAAGCCATTCCACTGCTTAACATACTGTTGAGAGGAATAAAAGGGGAAACCGACTGACTAGTAAAGTGAGGAAGAGCACCAAAAAAATTTTTACAGCGTATGACGCAAGATGGTTTCTGAGAAAAAATGAAAATAATCCAAAATTAAGTGTTACGAAATTGGCTGCAGAAATAGGAAATCGTTTATATAATCCTGACACAGGTCGATATATATAAACGCGTGGTCAGTATAGTAACCCGCTACGGGCTGGACAGTCCGGGGATCGAATCCCGGTGAGGGCGAGATTTTTAGTCCCGTCTAGACTGCCCTTGGGGACCAACCAGCCTCCTATACAATGGGTACCGGGTCTCTTCCCGGGGGTAAAGCAGCCGGGGCGTTGCGTTGACCACCCACCCCCATCTAGCGCCTAAGTTAAAGAAAGGCGAATGGCAATAAATCAACTCCTTGCAGACCATTCCGTAGAGGAAACGTACCAGACAAACGTTTACCTACTAAAACTAAACTAAACTCCGTGGCTTTAGTCCGCGAGCGAACCATACCGACAGAGCGGCCGCCGCCGGTAGGCGAAGTTAGTGCCAACTTTTGCGGATAGAGGGGTGTCACGTGGTTA
>Ga0123357_10009677_pt1 | contig 12185 bp, 3 predicted proteins | sample TergutEmb28metaG_FD_89873 | JGI IMG/M metagenome (GOLD analysis project Ga0123357, IMG submission 89873) | Embiratermes neotenicus P4 segment gut microbial communities from Petit-Saut dam, French Guiana - Emb289 P4 | ecosystem: Host-associated > Arthropoda: Insects > Digestive system > Gut ...
CGAACCAAGAACAATACGACCAATGTGGTAATTCAACAGAATAGTCGCAAGCTCCTGATGATGGATATATTAATGTCCGAAACATGTTGAGCACATAAGAAATGAAATAATATAGCAAGTGACGTCAAGCTCGTCTTTTATTATTCAACTATCACAATGATGCACGGTCCAATAAACATAAGATTCAACCTAAATATCACTCTGTGTGGGTAAAATGTGCATCGAAAGTTTCGATATTATAAATGCGGTTCATAAAATAAAACATGATTCAGCGTATTTCTTACAGTGTCTGAGGTAAATATAGTTAGGGTCACTAATTTAGGAGCTACTAAGCATGTCTAATAAAAGAATGAAGCTTCTTAATAGATTATATTTTAAGGAGAAATTGGGTGCCTGACGTCTTTTACAGCAAGTAAATATATGTTGAGTCAAATGCAAATATTTTAGTGTCATTTTACATGTTTAATAAAACTTTTTATATATAAGGCAGGGTTCTAATTTTTTAATGATAGCGACTCTGATGGTACACATAAGCATAATATTTTAGACAATAAGGAGATTTAAAAAGTTGAAGTCCTAGCTTTTGTTCACTTTAAAGATTATGAAATTATATTCCTTGACGTGGCCATATTTATCTTTCGGTAAGTACAGGTGGACGGAGAGTAAGTTTGGTAACTTAAAAAATTCCCGTACATATACCTTATTCCATCTTTACTAAGTAGTTATTGGCAATCACTTATAAGTTCACTATTCCACTTTTTTTGTAGCGAGGAACTTAATTACTTTATGTGTCAGTGATGAGGTCCATGATTCGGATTTACTATCACAAACAACGTTTACAGCTTATATTTTGAATTAAGATAAATCTTTACCCTTAGAATTGTTATTGGTTTTTCTAATTTTCTATTCATAGTCTAATAAATGATTTGGAAATTCTACGAATTTCGAATTACAGTACAAGAACTAGCACTGAAAACAGCAAACTAATATGAGAAAATATTCACAGTGTGATCCGCACTAAAGTCGTTTATTTTGGTATGGAAAATAAATGGCAAGTGATCATTCGCTGAGGCCGGTGCGTGCTGCAAAGTGGCTGGGTTATTTGTTGGCGGAGTGCAGTGCAGGCATCAAATGATGAGGTTCCGAGTCTTTCTACTCTACAATACATTTAAAGTTATGCACATCTTTCTTCGTTTCTTTCAGTTTATAACCATAAAATAAGTCATTATAATGACATTAGCTGTGGTGAACAATCCCGTCCCTTGTACAGTAGATGTATTGCTTGACCTACACAGCTTTATCACGAAAAGGAGAAAATTTACAGCGTAAAAAGTGATCTTGTTCCGTGTTCTGATTCGTAATATAGAAAAATAAAAAGCGCTCCTCTTCTACGTCATTTGTGTTTGCAGGGAGTTTCTTTCATCTCTTTGGTCTGCTCTTTTTTCCCGTTGTCTGTCACTAGTACAGCCTGTTAAACCTCAATTCTATTATCCTGCATGATCAGATTTTAATTAAATTTGTAACATGGTTTACTTTCACCAAAACGCCATTGATTCTTAATGTCCTCCAGCTCAATATAATATCTACCTTTATATTATCTTTATTTAGAGTCAATTTTAATAACACCCCAACTATATCCAAGCCTCGCAAACTGTCTTTCCTCTTCAGATAGCCAAATAAAAATTTTTCTGCCTTTGTCCCTTCCCAACCTGCACCGCCATACCTAAGACAATGGATCAGAGTCCTTCTGAAGGAGCTAAGATTTCCTCAGATGTTCACAAATTACCGTCACTTTAGAGAACATAAATTTTCTTGCCGTATTTGTAAGAGTCCGAAAATTGTCCGTAACCTGATGCCGATCAAACTTGTCCACGTCGTACCATTTCACTTCCTTATCACCAATTTTTATATACCGTCTATATTTAATTCATGCTAGTGGTTTCCTTCCCTCAGGTTTGCCAACCAAACCCAGCATGCATCTCTCCTGTCCCCCGTACGTTTCTCATGCCCCTGGCCGTCAGGTACTACTTCATTTAATCACTAAAAAATTATAATTCCGCGTGTTTTAACTGTACATTTCTGGTTAACAAACGGGACGGCACAATAGCAAGCAAACTTTGAGTTCAGGCAACCCTTAACTCCTTCATGAATACAATTATTGTTAGAAAGATTTTTGTCAAACATTTGAAATTTGCGGCCTGTTGGAGGATTTCTTACCCTCCCTTATGTCGCGATTTTGTCCTTCATTATATTCACAATACATGAACATGCATTTAGTGTCGTCAGAATTTACTTCTACGTTAGCCACCTTACGGGCAACCGATAAAACGTCTGTGTTTGCCTTTGTAAAGTTTTGATTTTAGCTCATTAAGTTAATATTATCAACAACGTTCAGAAACAGTGAGTCCAAATTGGTTTCAATCTATCCTGGATGTATGGAGCCTTCCGAATATCATAGCATAAACAGTTGAAAATTTATGGTGACGTAGTATATTCTTGTTTCATACCAGACTGAACAGAAAATGTGTCACGTATACGTGTATATTCATATGTACAAAACTAACAAATTTTTCATCTGAATACATTTTTTATTAACTTAACTTGTTTCATAGGCATTCCGACTTGAATGGGAACGTTACGTAAACTTCTTGGTTCGCAAAAATCACAGGCTTTCGTGAAGTCTATAGACATGCGATAATCTGTATTACTGTATCCCTTTTGTTCTCAAGTTTTTGATTGCTGCAACGTACATGACCAGTAGTTGACCTGTCACTTCGGAATAAATTCATATAAGTCCCAGTAATTTCTTCTACATACGGAGTTAAACTTGGAAGCAGTATGCAGGATAAAATGTTTTAAGCTGATAAACGTGACACGCCTCAATCGGTACTATTGTCGGTTTTATTATCATTCTTAATATTTGATCGAATAATTGATTCCTTCTTTTTCCGAGACAATTCTTTCAATTCCAAAGACAATTAATAAGTTAAAAGACATCGGAACGTACTTATCTGTATTCTTCAAACCAACCTTTAATGTACCAACTCTCAAACACCAAGTCACACTCTCTAACCAATACTAGGACGCATTTCGGCGTTCGTCGGCGCCATCTTCATGGAGTGCTGCCTTAAATGCCAAATTTTCGAAACGTCAAATGGCCACAAACAATTGTCTTCGGACAAGAATTTGTGGCAATTTCACGTGTCGAAGATTCGGCAGTTAAAGTGGGACTCCATGAAGATGGCGACGACGAACGCCGAAATGCGTGGAAGTAATAATTAAACAGCGTGTCTTGGTGTGTGAGAGATGGTACATTAAACGTTGGTTTGATGATGACAAATAACTATGAACATAATGCGCGACATGTACAACATTAAGGTAATGAGAACGTACTGTCATATACCTCCTGCTTGAATCATCTCTGTTGTAATTTCGTCAGCACCTGGGGATTTACAACCTTTCAAGTTTACAATGACTTCAAACTCAAGATTCTCCTATTATTGCCTGCTCAACAACGGTAGCCACGTCTTACCCCTACAGCTCTATTTGAGCATACTAATGTATTATGTTCAGCAAAATGTGTGACGTATATCTTTATACAGTGCTGCTCCTTAACATTCTCTCTCAGAAGTCAACATGTCTTCCTCAGTACGCTGTCGCTATGCAGTAAAAAACTTTATATTTCTTTAAAGTGGAAGACAAAGTATCACACTCGTACACATTGGGGTTCAAAATTATAGTTTTGATTTTCATTTGAATTCCTTAGGTAGACGAAGAAAGTAAAAATTTTGAAATACAATCTAAATATTATCAAGCGTTAATTTGAGAAAGGCTATGGCGATGGACGCTGTAGATTAAAGGTCTCATTCCACGTTTAACTCCTTTATGTGACCAAATTTTAGGCGTGTTCAAAAAATTGCGAGAATCTTCTTCATGTCCAATATCGTGTCTTCGAGAATCGTGTCTTTTATGAGATAGTGTGGAAAAATATTATACAGCCAAGCAGGCAACATATGACCATATAATATGGTTAATGCGCATTGCCAGCAGGATACCTTAGGCTACAAGCAAAATTTTGAGAAAATGTAATATTCGTTGTTTTCTACTGTAAGAATGTTTCCACTAGCGCGTCTCAATATTAAGTTACAGTATGCCCCTTGTTTCCTTGTTAAAATCTATACAATAATAAACTGGATGCAGTATTAAAACTTCCAGGCTTGCTCCGGCTAGTTGGTCTCAGTACAAATCGTACTCCTACCTACATTACACAGAACTGCTTCTTGTAATGTGCGGTTAAGAATGCTGTCAACGAGCAGCTGCTCATATACTGTGGTTATGTAACAAACCACCGTCATAATGGTTTCAGTTTCGGTGCAGGAGTATTGTGTATTGAGATTAAGCTTCGTAATCACCTTACGATCTGCAACGAATTCTACGATACCTGACATTTCTATGTGGTTGATATTTATTAAACAGATCAGGAGGGGTTCCGGATTTCTAGTGATTGCAGAAACATCACTATGTTTGCAAAAACACAGAGATATTTCCCCGTCACGAAGCCAGTTCAGTCCGAACCAGATTTGTACCCTTTTAAAACTGTACTAGATTTTCATACGAGCCACTGTTGAATGTTTAGTGGTTTTGTAGCTAAACACTTGACCCTATTAATTTTATTTTTATGGATGTAGTCATAAGAGTCCAATATTTGGTTATACATACGAACCTAAAAACACTTTACTTTGCACTCTTCCACTTCCCTCTCCCATTCTGAGCGTTTCTGCGCAGAACATCTGGACTATTCTTTTACATGTGTGTAAATAAAATATTTACATATTCATATGCAACAACAGGCAAAATTATATTTAGAAAGACGTAAGTTTCTAAACAGAATAACAGTATATTTTATGATCCTAATTTAATGTCGACTGCGGTCTCAATTTTATCGGATTTTTCCAAACTACCTCCATATTGATGTGAACTTACAGGTTTATTTACGATTTTACGATATTATTACAGTCTTTCGGTGACAAAATGTAAAAATATTCTTTTACGTTCAGTTTTTAATAATATTATATAATGTGTCGCCCTTTTTTAGTCGTGTTTCATTTTCCATAACTTATTTCTCTTTCTTTCAATTCTCCTATAAAATTTGTCCTTTCAAAGTATAATAGGATAGGTTTATATTAAGTGAAATTTATTATACATATTTTAATATTAACCTCTCTCTTTGTGAAGAATTTCGAACTGATTCATTGTCTGGGAAACCTTGGTGCAGTGTAGAAATATTGCGCATATTTGCCCCCTCCCCTTTGGAAGCGTACTCCAGAGAACGGGCATGAAATTTTATAGGGGACAGGATACAAAGACCATGCTACCTTAGCAGGGATGAAGATGATCGAAAAATTAGGGTCAAGGAACAAAGAAGAGATATCGGGAAATATTCCTTTGTAAATAGGACCATCAAACTCCGGAAACAACTACCTGCAGATACGCTAGCGACTTTCTCCTGCATATCACATATTTTTAGATAGAGGGTTAAGAAAGTAATTATACGTGAAGTGCAGCGATGTAAAGTGAAGTGAATTGAAGTTGAGTGAAGTGAAGGGAAATGAAGGGATTTTAAGCGTGATGATAAAACGCCTAAAAGTGGAGGGAAGTGAAAAATGGGGAGTGAAGTGAAATGAAGTGAAGTGAAGTGAAGTGAAGTGAAGATCTTGGGTGGAATGTGTGTATTACCATGGACTTTAGTTATGTAGTCTGTATGTGAATTACTGTGTAGCATGTCTTGTTGCTGTGCAATTGCTATTTGTTTTATGCCTTTTGCTCTTTGTTATGTTTTAAATAATTATTTTATTCTTTAATTATTCGTTTTATGTTTGTTTTCTTGTTTTGTATGCTTCGCTTTCTATTTTGTGTGTTCTGTGTTTTTGTATTCTTTTGTGTATTCTTTCTCACCATGTATATAGTCGTTTATTTTCTATTTGTATATAATTTTACCGACCATTGCCACTGAGTGGAAACCCAATTGCAGTTAATAAATATCACACCATATCATATATACCTCGAGTTTTTCCTAAACCCTATTTCTTTTTCCCCCTGTACTACTTCCGGTCCTTATCACTTAACGCATCTTGAATAACTACAAGAACTACAAGTCCTCAAAAACATGTAGATGGATAAAGTTATGTAAACTTAGCCGTTACCGCAGACGAAGGACTTCATATAATTACATAAGTTCTAAATATTTTTGAGTATTTAGCTTATGCTAAAATAGTATAATAGGGAAATAGTTTTTCTGTTTGGGGCTTACCCGCTTTCTCTAAAACAGTACCGTGCTATGCTGTAGGCTCTTTTGATTCCTGTTTCTATGCACTTTTTCTATTTTACATTCCCTTCTCTTTTTATATTTTATTTCTACTTTTTCTAGAACCAACTGTGGGAATTTCGATTCTACCAAGCCTGGATGACAACTGACAATAGTTGAAAGCGTTTGGTAGTGAGAAGGAATTTTATTAAACGTCTGCGCTGTCTGGTCGCTCGCACGATAATTGCAGTTCGGAGGCGGAATCCCAACAAGAGACGTCAAGATTGGGGATGAGAAAAGGCTCTTTCAACTCCCCAACCATCCATTCTGTTCCCGTACAAACCCCAGCGCAACTACACTCCTACAGCACTCAAGCTACGGTAACATATAAAATGTCTGAAATGCTCAGTGACTTCTTTCTGTGAAATATGTAAATGTAATGCATAAATGGGAGTGGCTGTCGTCCGCGTGATTTTTCACCACATTTACTGGTTAAACTCTCCATGGACGAAATATTTTCTTTCATACAGAATTTCGTTTCAAATCGTATTAACAGTTTTCCACAGAACGGTTCAAACACCAAACAAGTACGATCTAGCCTACATTACATAATACCCATTATTATCTACAAATATGACGTTTAGAGCTATTTTTGCGGCAACCGTGCAAAAGAAATAATTCCGCCCAACGTTTATTCACAGCGTATATGTTTGCAGAATCGACAGTCTATATTTAAATTACAAAGTTTGCACGACTTTTGTCCCCTATTGCGCGACAGCCCCTGTTGGGGCAGAGCCTGGTCCCCCTCGTTGTTGAGGCTTCACGATCACTTACATTTAGACACACCGCATTCGGTAGAACGCCTCTGAACGGGTGATTAGCCTAAAGCAAAGACCTCTGCCTGACAACACACAAAACTTAAGAGAAAGATATCCATGCCCCAGGCGGGGTCCGAACCCACACTCCCAGCAAGCAAAAGGCTGAAAACCCTTTAAACCGCGCGGTTACTGGGATCGACAGTGAACAGGAATATTTGCAAGTATAGCAAGAAAATTAAAATAAAAACCAATAATAATAATTAACAACTCCTAACTTTAAGGTGATTCAACCCTCCTGTGTTATTAAGTACAAAAGACGTTTTACGATCGGTCAACACAAGAAAAATAAATGCAACAGTTTTCGTCTTAATCAAATTAGCCATCATCGGGTCTAAATACAAAAAAAAAAAGGTCGATTTTGCAACTGCATTTCAGGTTTTGAGATTCCAGCATTCTCAACTAAAAATACACGTATGGTGTAAAATGTGGAATGCCTGAAAAATATAAACTTTAAACAGATAAAACCTTAAAAATGATAACAGGTAATATATAATAGAATAATATATCGTAAGAAATTAGGTATTCATTTCTTAGACGCGGCGGTTATACACTGGAATCAAATTTTCGACGTGGAGAAATCTCGTAATAGAGTATAACCAACTGCATATCTATTTACTTCCTGTGGTGATTTGGTACTATTTATTATTTTGAATATGCTGCAAAAGATCTTTTATAATAATAGATATTAATGTAACGTAACATGTCACTTGTTATAGACGACACATACGTGTTCCTGCAGCCAGCCTATTGCCCTTTGTCAGCATAAAACAATTTTAGGTGCACAAAGGCCATTTAAAGTTCTGCCACCACTACGCCGAATGAAATCAGTCCTTAAGGGGGAAATACTTACTGTTTAATACAAGTTATTTGTAATTAGCGAAAAAGAGAATTAAACCATTAATTAAGAAGAAAACTATAGTTATTAAAAAATTAATTATAATGAAATTAGTCGGTATGACAATATTTTTATAGGATGTAAGAATATCATCGTGTAGCTAACAAAATTTCTTTATCATTGGTACCTAAAGTGTCGCGCGAAACACCCGCACTCCATTCTATAAAAGTGTAAATGTAATGCACCTTTACTAATTATTACTACAAAATTATTAAAAGTGACAGAGTAATGGTGATAGCTAGATTCTCTCTCCCGATTTTTTAACTACTTTTATCACGTGTGCGAAAGCTTGCAACATATGTTATACCCACGGTAGGTGCGCGAAATTCATTACAATTTAAATATTCTTTACTAAATTTGACTTTTCGTGTTAAGTTTACCAAATCACAGAGGTTTTTCATTCATTCAGATGCGGGAGCAAGAGTAAAATATTTTAGAAAATGCACCTACGGAACCAAGATAATTTCTGTTAGTCCTTTTGCATATCACCATCCTAACTAGTGCAATAACCGGAAGAATATCAGCGTCAGAGGCTGAAATCTTATACCAAAATCCTACTCGCTGAAGTCTGACAATGAATGTTCTTACATTTTTAGCTTTTGACGGAAGGCTAACAAATTCTCATCCTTTTAAACTCCATGTTACGAAATGTTAGACATAGTTGCTGATTTGAACCGTGAAGTCTGGGACAGAAAAAAAAGTATGAAAATTTCTAGTCCCAAAATCTAATGGTGAAAAAGGACGCTTGGCAGGTAGACCCAGACATAAAGGTGAGGTTACCAGTAAAAGAAGTAAAACAATCTCTATACGTGCCTGGACAGACACGTAGGGCTTCATGAGTTAGAGGTTTCCAGAATTTATAGACAGTCCGCACATCAGTTATTATTATTATTATTATTATTAGTAGTAGTAGTAGTAGTACGAGTCGTAGTGGTAGTAGTAGTACTAGTCGTAGTAGTAGTAGTAGTAGTAGTAACTGCAATTGAGTTGTCACACTGTGTGCTGTAGTCCATACACTAAAACTGACAAAGCAAATAAGATTAAATATACATAAGAGAAATAATACATAAAGCACACTAATAAAATACACAGTAAGGTGGTAAGGTTGTCAGTCCTACATATTGACCGCCTTTACCCGCTGGGAGTGACCCCTGGTATTCATTTCTATAGGCAGTTGAATTAACCATAGGGTCATAGTGTGACCGGAAAGACAAATTCAATGAAAAATCCCAATGACCCCATCGAGAATTGAACCCGCTACTTTTCGGTTTTTAGAGCAGTGTGTCAACTAACTGTGCTACCGCGTAAGCCTTTATTATGTTAAGATTAATTCACTTCACGGAGCTTTATAATCAAAGATAAAGTGGTTAAGAAATAAATTAGTTAACAAACCGACCATTTATCAAAAACGAGGTAATATTTTCCTGGCACACTACAAGAAGTAACACGCGATGTTGTAATTTGATTGGTCACTTCTTTGAAGTGGAACAACTCTCCCTCTTCGTCTGCCCTGACAGGCAGAAAACTTCATTTCTTTTTCGCACACCAAGAAACAAGAGCTCAGTTGCATCACGCACCTGTCCTGTGGTTATATATTTATTTATCTACGAATTTTGCACAGAATATAGATATACTTGAACGCATCAGAGAGAAATATGAGTAGGAATTATTACAGGTAAAGCAGTCCCGTTACAGGCCTGGAGTGGCCCAGAGGGTTCCAGGAAGTTAAGGTTCCCAGATTACATGACGACACAGGATAGTGGTAAGGTTGTCAGCCCTAAGCACCGGCCACCTTTACACCCAGGAAATGCTCCTGGTACTCATTTCTATTAGAGACTGAGTCAACCCAAGGGCCATAGTGCGATAGGAAGGATTATGTCAAAGAAAAATTCCAATGATACCGTCTGGAATCGAACCAGCGACCTTCCGATTTGTAGCACAGCACCTTCACCACTGTGCCACCGCGGTAGTAGGAATTATTAAAAGATATAGTTCACCGTTCAGCCCACAGAATATACCATAGTATAAACAACGGACTGCCCTTTTCCTATAAGAGAAGTACAACTTAGTATAACAAAGTTAATCCAGAAAATTGGGCTTCAAAATAATCGCTGTGAGCACCTTAAATCTGAGAAAATAACTATATATAGTTTTCAGTGGCGGCTTTTGTTAGCGACGTTCTGAATCTTTAGAGATAATACAACTTAGCAGTAAGTGTAGTTATCTTCGTCATGCATCCCCTACAGAATAAAAGGAGGATTTCAGAGAAAAAGTGCAATGAAACGTTTTAAAGTGTTCTTATTTACGAAAGGAAAATATACGGTCGACTCCCTTGAAAATAATGAAAGATGACAGTTACGTGTTTTTACCAGAACTGATTGGAATAAAAAGTGAAAGGATTCACCATTTCAGGCCATAAACTTGTAAGAAGATACTCAGAAAATATGTTTTAATAATTCTTCTATAGGATTCTGACAATAGTATTGTACATATAGAATGGATCACACTTTGCAATCGGTCCGTCATTTGTTCTTTTTCAAACAAATTTGCCCATTGTAACAAATTTAGGTGTTTTATTCATATCTTTATTATATTTTATAGTAAAATTTTTAATTATTACTTGTTTAATTTTTTATTCTCATGTGACGGTTCTTAGCAGATATTTTCCCACTGACTTCCATCACAAGTCTGTGGTCAGAAGATTTTGTTTAGGATTTTGGACGTTTTTAAGATATAGGGTTGTGAGTGCTTTCATTACGAGTCTCATCCCCTACATTCAGTACTATGACTAACAGATATTTTGGAACTTTAGGACACGCGGATATGTAGGGTTGTCATACACTACAGTCATAACTGTGGCCTTCCGTTGTTTTGGACATTTTAGAGATGTAGGATTTGTGGGGCGGTATCATCATGGTCGTCATCCACTAGAGCCAATAGTGTCACCTGCTAATATTTCGGACTTTTCGGAAGTATAGAGTCGCTGAGGTGTCGTCATCTACAGCCTCTACTGTGACCTACTGGCGCTTATCTAGTAATAGGCCTTAAATTTTAAAACCAATACATTAATTGGCTTTTTAAAACGAAAATGTCCTAAAGACTGTTATTAATATCGCAATTAATGTAAAATTTTTAGTGCAACATGAAAGACGAAAATTGTTAATATTTACATTTAACATGAACCTGAGCCAGTTCTCACCACATGTTAATCCCGAAATACGTCTTCTCAAAATGTATCTTACTTCTAAGGAGCATAGCAGCAATTCAGTTAAAATAATACAAGTAAAGGTATTTAATTTCCTGCATAAGCTAATGTCTATCTTGTATCCGTCTTATGATTTTTTTGTATTTAACTTAAAAATTCCAGGTGGTTGTATTAACTCACCGGTATTTCTCAATTTAAAATATAATTCTAACATATATTGGACTGTATTTTTAGTTGTGTTGTACTGAATGTAGTCCGCTAGTTCCATCCAAGTGTCAGACGAACGAGTAAGAGATACCAGTTACTCATCACCTATAGGCTGTTTAGTGACAGATTATGAGCTTCCGGTTTTGACGTTCAGGTGACCGTGCATCGTGATATATTCTTATAATGAAACCAACGAGAGGCAATAATTTCTCAAGTTCGTTTTTGGAATAAAACTCTACATGGTTCGAACAGACCCTCTGTCCATCATCAGGAGTTTAGCGCTGTACACACAGCAATGTTATATGTCAGCAAAACCTATATGACATATAACATTGCTGTGTATACTGTGCTAAACTCCTGATGATGGACTGAAGAAGTGTCTGAAACGTGTAGAGTTTTATTCCAAAAATAAATTTGAGAAATTAGTGCATCTCCTTTGTTTTATTATAAGAGATTCCGAAGTTTAAATCCCCATTCTTAATTGCATAATACCCAAATAGCAGACCAGCAATGTACAAGGTGGTTCCAATATGACCGGGACTGATTTGTGTGTAAACAAGCCGCACTGCGAAACAGCTGTGCGACCTTGAGAGAGTGAAGCCACAACATCCACCCTCCCTCCTGCTCGGGTTAGAACCTGTTCAGTCCTGTCTGGGAGTTGCTAGAGTGATGAGCGAACAGAAGGTAACTAATTAC
>Ga0123357_10009678_pt1 | contig 12183 bp, 5 predicted proteins | sample TergutEmb28metaG_FD_89873 | JGI IMG/M metagenome (GOLD analysis project Ga0123357, IMG submission 89873) | Embiratermes neotenicus P4 segment gut microbial communities from Petit-Saut dam, French Guiana - Emb289 P4 | ecosystem: Host-associated > Arthropoda: Insects > Digestive system > Gut ...
ATGTCATCCACACAGAGTGACATAAAATAGGTGTCGCATTGATACAATAATTCCCTGATGATGGGCACATGGTTGCCCGAAACACGTAGAGAATAGAAATAAACATACAAGAAAAAATTGTGCATCAAGTTGGTTATTTACAAGGATCATACCAGGATGCACGGTCAACAAAACATAAAATCCATTTTCAGGCTATAGGGATCTATGCGACAAACTGGTTGTATTTCGGATTTTGTGTCAAACATGTTTATTTGGTAGTTCACTTTATCTGTACTCTTACTTCAAGCTAGCGCGTAGGTATGGCCTAAAATGTATTTTTGTCTGTGGCCCAGAAATATTTTCAAACCCACCTTTATCTGGCAATCCGCCTTCCGACAACAAAGTCAATGCAACTTTCTATACAACGTTAACGCTTCCTGTAAATGCATTTAATGTATTATTAAAAATAGGCATTTATACACTTGATGCCTAAGATATATACTGCTTGGGAATTTTAGGGAAGGAGTTGTGGAGTAATTAATTACTCAACCAACGATGGACATGTCGGAATGCTTGCCCATTAGCTTGACTCTCTTAAGACAGGCACCCAGTGTTTGAGTTATGTGATATGTGAGAGGTTATCGCTCCTGTACTAACACAAAACTCACTTCCAACTAAAGGTAGGTGTAGTCATCTCGTGTTTTATTGAAACAGATTAATTTTATGTTCACTTTCAGTTAGTTATAGCAGTTAGTTAAACCGGCTTCTGAAGAACCTGGTATAAAAATTTTTATATTACTAGCAGATTTTGCCTTCTATCCTATTTGATACAACATGTTTGCCGCAGCAAATAATCAGTGCAATTGAATGAACTACACCTGTGATTTAGCAGCACACATTTATAGAGTTTACTTATACTTCGACATTTCGATTCCCGGCGGAATCGGCGATCCTTCTCTTCGCTTCTGCTTTCAGGAAGTTCCTAATGATCATTCAGGCTCCTGTTCAATGAGCACCGAGGTCTTTTAAACCAGAGGTAAATCGATCGCGGGGTGCTCTTGTACTTTCAGCGTCGTCTAGCACTGAAGACTGGAGCTGTACATTCATAAACCTGTCCGCCATTTATAGCGTTTTCTTAATTAGCAAAGCATGACTTGCATTTATCTTTGAGAAGTTATGAGAGATGCGAAGAATACGACGCATGTCAGACTGTTTCAGATTGCAAAATCTAAGTTGGAATTTACGAATTTCAAAACAAATATTTTAACGATTAGTCGGCCGCTAACAGTAGGTTTGACTATTAATTTAACACAAAAATATGCTTTGTGTCTAAATGTATTTGACCTATATCTGTCTATTCATACAGTAAATGAGATCAAACTTCACGTACTTCTTTCGATACTTGGTTTACATTAACCTCTGCGCCATGCTTACACATTTGCACAGAAAGTGGCTTCATGGAGGAAATAAGCCTTCTTACAGCATGGCTATCGTACAAAGGAACATAATTAGAACGGTGTCCGCTTATTCCGTTATTCTACAGTGCTTAGCTAAGGTGTTACACCAAGTAATGTCGAATGAGTTCTGAGAGAATCGTGAATATAAGTCGAATTATCAATGACGTGCAGAAACTCATAGTACTTTAGCAACAGAAGACGACCATGTGCCCATCCTGTTAGCTGCTTTCAAGATTCACTCCTAACAAAATACTTTAAAATTGACAACCTTGACAGTAAACATTCCTAAAATATGCAGAAAACCAGCGAGAATAAAAAAACTCTTCATATTACTCACTTCCAAAATCACAGACAAAAGTAGCTAAAAATATTGCACGTGAAAATTTGTTTTACAAAATGCATATGCATATATCTCAATTATGCTTCCCCAGCAACCCCATTTTCATTTCCCTGGAGGAAAAAAATCCTTTCCCTTTCATTAAGAGAAATGAAGCCAAGCTTTAAAATTAAATGATATGTGTTCTATAAACCGCCCACAGCACCAGTAGACTCACTCGAGCATTAATAATTACAGTAGCGCCTCTACCGACATGCACTGAAAATAACTGTCAGGACAGTAGGCAACAAGTCTGCCATTCTTTTGTTCTGCCAGCGCTAATATTTATGTGCAAACAGAGGATAATTAAATCGGAAATTATGCGAATATTGGATTCTAAATAATAAAATAATATTAATTACTCTCCATAAAAAATTCCTGAAAACAAACCAAGAATAAAGTTTTACATGAGTGGCCAGCAGGTAGCAGTGGTGCGCTCTATGTGGACGTGATAAGAAATTATTGCTTTGGTCTGGGTTGGACAATATATACGTAAATATGGCAGTGTGTATTCTTCTCTTTGTGTATCTCCAGCCGCTTCTATTGTACCACTTGAAAGGAGAGGTTATGACAAGTTGGATACTATTTCGGTTACAACAAACAAGTATTAATAACAAAGCAATACTGCAAGTTCCCTAATGAACGTTTCAATATACCTCTCCCACGATCATTATTTGGCGTCGCGGAATCTATAAAACAGCAATGAAGACAACATACAAAATTTCTTAATGAAATCCTGTGTGATTTTATATATATACGTATATATATATATATATATAAAACTGACTCTCAGGCTGAAGTATTTCACACGTAATCAAAGTCCTGATAGGGTAATGAGATCTGAGATCCCAGCACGGATGTCCGAAAGAAAATGTATCTTACTACGGTAAACTAAATTGCAATTAACAAGATAATTAACTCCTAGCAATAACAATACAGAATTTCTTGATTTTCAAGTTTCATAAATATTATTTTGTCGATTAAATAAAATGAGATTAACTGAATGGGACGTTAGAGCAAGCCCAAATAAAATGACAAATACATAACAAAATAACAACAAGAAGGCTGCTGGACAATAGACCTCGGCTATCTTATTAAGTATGTAGCTCTCTCATTTTTCCTGAGTTTTAAAAAAGAAGCGAAAATATTTGCGAGGAATGTTCAACGCACTACAAATATTCATGTTCACAAAAAGTTTAACAAAGCTAAAAGTCATCCCATAACATGGCTATGCAGGCACAGAAAGGAGGCAGAGTTATATCCCCAACCGATTGCAACCCGGCGCTAGAAGTAGGTGGGTGGTTAGCACCATTACCCGGCCGCTTAACCCCCAGAAAAACCTGATACCCATTGTACTGAAAGTTGGGCGGGCTTGGGGGGCCGATCTGAGCAGCAAGAAAAATTGATCCCCGGGCCGTTCAGCCCGTAGCAAGTCGCTACACAGACTGCGCTATCCCGGGCGACACAAGACGACTACCTGATAATATTTGTCATTCTTTTAGGCTAATTCGTGTTACGCCACGCAAACCCACTATAATCACGTTTCAATGTACAAACCAGAATCTGAAGTCTTTCTCCCTTATTAAACTAAACACTTTTAACAGGACAAGGGCCAAAAAATTTATCCATGGTCTGTACGCAGTGGGTGACCTATCCAATCAATTTAATCAAACAAATTAACAAGCTCCAAATCTAGTAGTATAATTCCAAGCAAATAAGAGGAATTGTTGAAGTGTTTACAATGTAAATGCCTGTGTTAATTTAGTCCCACAACAAACACAGTGGTGTAATGGTCACCATCCTGTCATGTGCACACGACGTCTGCAAGAGTTAACACTAGAGACCAGATACAAATACATGGGCACACGACTGAGAGAAACGTTAGTGTTTCAGCGGCCACTGATCATTCCCTTTAATGTAGGGCACATGTTAGAGTTAGTAAAGTTTTAAAATGAAAAGAATTACATCCAAAAGCAGCTTAAAATTTTGATAGAGTTGTTAACACTGCTGGGCTATCTAGTGATGCTGAAAAAATGTACAGAAACTTCATGACCTACAGACATTAAAAATGTTTAGTGTTACTTTACAGAATATTTTAGCAGTAGCTCTCAGGACTCAACTCTTGAGGCACCCGCTGGATGTAATTCTGGTTGATGTTGCCGCTATTTGCTAGCGTTTATCGTACTTACAAAATATGTCAGTGTTTACCAGAATTGTTTGCCGAATAAGTATTTTGGTTTTGAAAAATTTTGACGGCTCAGCAGACCAATGAAACGCACAAGTACAAAAGAGAATTTGATAGAACTTATTCATGTTAACCCAAATTGAATAGAAAATCTTACAGAACACATCAAAGTCTAGCATATTTGACTAAATTCGCGGTTGTGTTGCGAAGTTCTTGGCTTGCAAACCATAATTTCAGAAAAATCTGTTAATTCTATTTTTAAATTATAATCTAAAATGAGTGTCGTAAAAAATGTTTACTAGCAGAATTGACAATCTAAAACGCAAGAAACTTCCTACTTGTCTCAACGACATCCTATAAAGACATACGAAGAAATAATAAGGTATTATCTAAATTAGTCATCAGAGAAAGATCCTGCTGATGTAGTAGAAATACTGCGTGGAAAGCAGCTCGAAAATCACTAATGCTAGGCAAAACAAGTTGCTATTTTTCACTTCACAATATATGACTATGGTGCAAAATATTATTGAGCAGTTTCCTTTATTTCGGTGTCGAGAAATTGCCATATTTTGTGGAAACTTAATGATACCATCTACACATCTTTTTTTTTTAATTTCTTCCTTTAAGCCTCGGACAAGTTCAGACCTCTACTGCCAGGTCATACTAGCACATCGATTATTCGTAATTCAAAAAAATAATTTTTTGCACAATTACCGGAAAATTAATTCTACGCCACCCAACATGGGCTTAACCTACCACGTCTAATTTAGGTTAGTATTTGCTAGAAACATTTGTTTCTAAATACACTTACCATGCACTTAACTACATACATAATAATTTTTCTAATGATTTAATTAATTATGCGGTGTTTCAGTGACAAACCCGCCTACTGGACTCGCAAAAGCCCTCCAGTAATTGGTCGTATTAAAACCTGTGTTGTGAAGAATTCATTTTGTTTTAAATTCTGCAATACATTTTTACCGAAAACAGCTTTTACAATGAAACATACTGCAAAGATATTCTTAATAAAGTACATATTGTTGTGCTAACGGACATTTGTAATTTTACTTCCCTGTTCACATTAGTTTGACCGTGACTTTCATCATGAACAAACTAAATTCATTAATTATCTCGAAATTAAGCGCGTAATTTCATTTAATTTATGTCCTCATGGTGATCTTTTATCATGAAACTTTCCGAACAAAATCTTGTATGTATTTGTCATTTTATTTGGGATTGCTGTAACGTCCCATTCAGTTAATCCCATTTTATTTAATCGACCAAATAGTATTTATGAAATCTGAAAATCAAGAAATTTCTCTGTGTCTTCCTTCCGGTATAAATTTATGCCTCTGCGGCCCTCATGAATGCCTGCAAACACAAACTATGATTTGACATTACACTCCAAATCTTCACAGCCATTTACTAGCTGACGGAGTATCGTCAAATAAACTAAAGATAACTTATTTCGACAAATTTATAAAAAGAAAAACAGGTGTCTTTCTATTTCCCATAGGTGCTCTAATCTAACTTTCCTTTATTATGAAATAAAAAATTAACTTTTACTAGTAGAAAATGAGGCCTATGAACATCATATCCTAAAAGATTCTCCAACGTTCAGTAGCGTTCTGACAAGTGTAATTATTCCCAAGAAATACAATTGCTGAACTAAAGTAAATAGAAGTACGCTAAAATATGATTTCTGCGATTCAAAACCACAATAATGTCCTATAAGAACGCCGGTTTATTATCTTTAAATAGTCCATATAAATCCTGCAGCTGGCGTACCATTATTAAATAAAGAAGGAATCAGTTAAAGGTTCTTACTACATGTATATTGACATTAATAACATCAGAGCTATAGGTTTATTGCAAACTGTGTTAGAATCGTCGCATATTTACCCCTCTTCCCCGTTGATGCTCAATGATCAATAGAAAAAATTACACGCTTCTTACTAACTAACTAACTTACTTACTTACTTACTTACTTACTTACTTACTTACTTACTTACTTACTCCGTGCAGCAGAGTCCTTCTTGAGAAGCTAACAGTTTCTCAGCTAGTCAAGAAATTCTCCGCATAAATATGGAACCCGAAGGCTCATTACCGCATTTACAAGAGCCCGCCACTTCTCTCTATTATGACACAGATCAATTCAGTCCACCCCATCCCACTTCCTGAAGATCCATTTTAATATTATCCTCCCATCTACGCTTAAGTCTTCCAAGTAGTGTGTTTTTCTCAGATTTCCCCGCCAAAACCATGTATGCACCTTTCCTCTTCCACATTCGTGCTGCATGCCACGCCCATCTCATTATTTTCCATTTGATCACCCGAATAATATTTGGTAAAGAGTACAGACGAATAAGCCCCTCACTGTGTAGTTTCTTCCACTCCCCTGTTACCTCGTCCCTCTTAGGTTCAAATATGTTCTCCAGCACCCTGTTCTTAAATACCCTCAGCCTACATTCCTCCCTCAGTGTGAGCGACCAAGTTTCAATCCCATACCAAACAACGGGCAAAATTATAGTACTTTTTATTTTAATATTTATATTTTAGATATCAAAGAGGCAGATAACAACTTCTGCGCCGAACAATTCCCTGACTTCAAACTGCTCTTAATTTCTTCCTGAATGTTATTGTTATTCATTAGAATTGTTCCCAAGTATTTGAAATCTTCCACCCCTTGAAAGGAACTTTTATCAATCGTTATATTGTGTTCGTCCTGCAAGGGGATCTCTAGACATGACCATGCACTTAGTTTTAACAGCAATTACTTCTAGTCTGGTCTCCTTACTAGCACCTGCCACAGTTTCTGTGTTCCTCTTCATAGAAGGTGCGCTTCCGTCCGTAATATTAACATCATTAGCATAAAACAAAAGTTGATATGTACAGTACCATTTAATTTAAAACCATCCTGGGTTAACTGAACCCTCCTAATGGCATAATCTAAAGAAAAGTTGAAAAAAATGGCTATAAAGCATCTCCTTGTTTCAAGCCGTTCTTAATAGGAAACTTGTCAGGCAAATATTTGTCTACCCCGGCTCTGCTATAGGTTTCTTTCAGACACATTTTATTGGTGTTAAGAGATTCATGGGGATACCAGACTCAGTGAGAATATTATACAATACTGAATCATTGGCTTTCTTGAATTCTGTAAATAGCTGATGCACTGCTACAGTGCATTCACATTTTTTCTCAAGTAATGGGTGAATGCAGAATATGTGATCAGTAGCTGACCCGTTGCGTCGAAATCCATACTGATGTTCCCAGTAATTTTCTCTGCAGATAAAGTTAATCTTGAGAGCAGGAGTTTGGATAACATTTTGTATGTAGTCGACAAAAGTGCCATACCTCTGTAATGACTACACTGTTTTATCAACCTTCTTGTATCTAGGTAAAATTATCTGCTTTATCCATTCCACAGGAAATTCTTCCTGATTCTAAAGAGAATGAATAAGTTTGTGGGCCTCAGAGCGAATTTTTCTACCTCCTGCTCCAATAAATTCTGCAGGAATTTGATCAATACTTGGAGATTTGTGTCTATTTAGTTTTTCAATAACTATCTCAAATTCAAAGTCACTCGACTCAGGCACTAGTGGTTCTGCTGTATGTATTTCTGTCTGCCAAACATCATTAAACCCATGTACATTCAATAGCTGAGAGAAATGGTTCATCTACCTACCCAAAATATTGTGGGAGTCTGTAACCAAATCGCCCTTCTCATCCTTTGCTATATTAGTTCTAGGCTGATAACCCTTCTTAGAGTTATTGATGCTCCTATACAAGTCCCTGATTTTTTTTGTATCACTGTTAGTTCGAAGTATCTAAATTGTAGCTTTCAGATATTCCCTTTTTCCCCTAAGTGTTTACTAGCTTCGCTTTTTTAGATTACCTGCGTTGCTTTGATTTGGATCTTGTAACTCCAGAATTTTAGCCTCCTTCCTTTTGATCTAAAAAAGTGAAAATCCTTCATCAAACCATGGATTATGCTGCTTCAATTCATACAGACCTAGACTCTTTAGCTGAGGATTTGGTAGTCTCTTTAATGAGTTCCCAAGCTCTATTTATGTCTTCGCTATCATTTAGGGCCTTAATCTGATGCTGTTTCCTAACCTCCAACTCACTTAGTTTCCTGAGATCAAATCTCTCCACATTAAATTTCTGTGCTGATGGTTTATTGCTGCCAAACTTTCCCCAACTTTTGCAACCACCAGATAATGATCAGTTTCACAGTAAGCTCCCATAAAATATCGTACATCGAGTACATAGGATGACATCTCCTATCTGCTGATCAATCCAACTGTGAGAGTCTTCTCATCAGGACAGGTCCAGGTGTGTTTATGAATGTTTCGGTGTGGGAACATTGTGCTATTAACTACTGAGATTTTCATGTGTCAAAGTTTTCTAGTCTACCACCATTATCATTACTATCCTGATGTAGACTCTCATTCCCAATTGTCGGTTTGAAAATATTCTCTCTCCTCAATTTTACATTAAGACTCCTAGCAGAATTTTTGTATGGTACGTAAGAAAATGACAGAAAACCTGCTCCAATTTCTCACACAGACTTTCGTTTAAATCGTCATTTTTCTCCTAACTTGGTTTACGCACATTCAAAACAATGATACTACACAAGAGACCTCTCGGAACTACTCGTATATATGACATCCCATCACTAACAAACTCTACTCTCTTAACTGCTGATACTATTCTGTGGTGTGCGGAAAACTTGTTCCCAATTGACAATTTTAGTTACCTTTCCACAGAAAAAAATATAATCCCCTGCTCTTACAGTGTCCTCTTAGTCTTACCTAACCTCCTGCACACCAACTAAATCTAATTTATACCTTGTTAATTCCGTAGCTACTGTTGTAAGCGAGCGAGGCCTATACAGGTTCCTTACATTCCATGTACCTAACCTCATGTCCCTTGTCTATTGCTTAGGTCGTACCAAAGTATCAGCCAAGGCCCAATGCAAATGTGTCCTTTCGTAACAAGGCCAGTTTTTACGGTGAGGAGTTGTTAGCACCTCGCCTAACCCCCAAGCTAGAAGCCCACCCCTTGTCGGCAGCCCGCTACTGCTTATTCAATATATCCGCAGCTACCCTCCATATTAGAGGCCGTTTCTCCATTCGCAACATGAGGACGCGCCATGCAGTGGCGACAGGGACCCACTTACCATGGCTACAGACTTCAACGTACTAAATTAAGTGACGCAACTTATACGTACTTTAGTATTACAATCACAGTGAAAACTGTTAAATTCCTCGTGCTTGTAGGAAGAACTAGTTTGCAATTTGATTGCCAGGAGGGGGAGAAATTTGGCAAGAAACTTACTCTGACTCACGCAGCAGCCCACGTTTCGAAAAACTGAACAGCCAATAGGATCAATACATTCCAGACCTGAAGTCTCATAGACATTTTATTGGATAGTCATGAAAGTAAGCCATTCGACACGTGGTAGCATTCCATATGAACGAGCGGAAAAATACATTAATCGCTTCCAATAATTGAAATCAAATAAAAATCATATGCATAACTTTCGCCGCTGTATATCTGAGATCTTCGTTCTTCTGGGACTTCGGCAACATTCCGGAAAGAAAGATATCAAAAATCGTCTACGCTCACCACTTATACACGTTATACACATATTAGTTATAAAATTAATGACACACATTCTCTGTTGACGTAAGGTGGCGGTAACGATGTGCATGATGGCAAAATAGAGGCATTTTTAGAATAACAAGTTGCAACTCCTTAACAAGAAATCCTTCTCTGATAAAAAAAAATTGGTTTTATCATATTTAATTTTATTACTCTTGGTTCTATTATTATTATTATTATTACCATCATGATAATTTAGCGGCACGACTTACTCAAGAGACCATCATGTTAAATTGTTATGAATCGGAGTTTTCCTTCTGGTAGTGCCATGAATCAATCTCTCGCTTTGTTGTGGCTTAGATCTGAATAATTATTTTGATTGAGTTTTGTTTGTGATTTTCGCTATACGTTTAGTTTATAGGGCCAAACTTTTATGAAGGTACGTGACGTTTAATAAACATTTTTAAAAGAAATGGAATAATTGATCGATGAGGTGGGAATAAATTATTAATATAATGAAATAACACAATCACTGAATAAAATGCTAATGGCAAAAGCTCACGTATTGGTCAGAGAAACAATGAAAAAATGATTTATCACGGAGCAATATGGTAAATGAACAATAATTAATGAAGAGCCAGCCGCAGATTTTCAAACGTGTTTCAATGAAGAAAAGCTTTATTATGTAAAGACAGATAATTTGTTTTTACTCATACATTGTGTTGTATATTGTTTGTCAGTAGTATAGAGGGTGGAAAGTTACTGCGTGGGATCTTCGATTCATAACATACTGGAGAACGAGTGTAGGGAATAGTGTAATCGGAAGAAATTAATACGTTCACCCAGTGTGTGTCTGCATGTGTGCGTGTAATTGCATGCGGCATCTAACGACGCTGTCAATTGCTTGGATTGTGCAGCGTCTAGGGTGCCTACAAGGATGAATATGGAGCACTGGTGGAACAATAATGACAGATGAATCCCGAAGTACTAAAGGAAAAATCAGTCCCACTGCCACTCTTTCGCCACAAATCCCACATGGATTAAAACCGGTTCTCCGCGATAAGAGGCTGGTGACTTAACTGCATGAGGCATGGTACAACCAGCTGCACGTTAATGTGCATGTGTCAACACAGGGCGACAATAATGGTTACGACCGTCTAGTTCAAATACCTGAGAAAAGTGATTAGAATTCTTATTGTTTTAGAGAAGTATTCATTTCAGAGCTCCTTCAGAACGTGTTCTGGTGTGTTTCTCACTATTTGTTTCAGCAGTAGCGAAATATTTTTGAAGCCACGAGACAGAAAACGGTTCCCTTCTTCGCGTTTCCAGCATTCTCTTCTGATCTTACAAAATTACAGCCACATTTATCACGAGCTGAAAAACAGTGTCATTACACAATCTAGCAAGAGCCAAACTTCACACAAATGAGATTCAAGTATTGCTCTGTTTAATTTCCAACCAAAAACCATATAGGAAAGTTATTACCCTATTCAGAACACTTTATGTAACACAATGAATCTCTTGGTTTATTCTGTTATATCAATCAGCCTTCTTTCCTTCATAAGATTTCTGAAAAATATAAGATGGCGAATGGAATGCGCTGTTAAAGAAAGGTCATTTAAATTTTATGGACATCGTCATGCAACGAGCTTTCGATTCCCTTTCCCACTCATTTTGCAAGAGTTTCTGACAGACTGTATTTAACTCTGTTCCAACGTTATGCAGGCTACGCAAATTCTTACGCTAGACATGGAATTTTAGCGAGTCTATCATTGCCTATGGGCACACCGTCTGTGATCATTTGCACTTTTACTCTCTTTCGGTAAACATGTGACTGTATACAACGGAACTGTCCATATACTTGTGCGCCAATGTATACAGAATATGTATCTCTAAGAGAAGGATAAAAAATCCATGCTTCTTGGAAATAATTTACATTAACAGTCGATCGTGTTGGTATGGGTATGTTGCTGCCTTTCATACCTAGACACTTAAATCTGAATTTGACAATGACATGATAATAATGATGATGGTGATAATGATAACAATAATGTTTTCCAGGCAGGTTTCAGGACAGTATCTCAATTAAGCTAACAACACTACTTTCCAAAATGTTCTCAATTTATTAACCATTTTGCAATTTGACGGTATATAGCCTCAACTAGGATTACTAACAGCGTCATGAAATAGACTGTAAAAACAACAATATTAATAACCGTAATAATAATGAATAATAAATGCCAGATGAGTAACCTGTATACTTTGAAAAGCAGCTAAACGGCTACCATTACAGAACGACTTCAAAAACAGTAACAACCGAACAACAACACATAAAACCGTATACATGCGGGTGTGTGTAGGGCTTACATCTACATCTACATATACAAATATATAATACATACATACATACATATGCACACACATACATGCATACATACACACACACATATGCACACACATACATGCATACATACATACACACATAATACATAATACACACATACATACATACATACATACATACATACATACATACATACATACATACATACATACATACATACATACATACATACATA
>Ga0123357_10009679_pt1 | contig 12182 bp, 7 predicted proteins | sample TergutEmb28metaG_FD_89873 | JGI IMG/M metagenome (GOLD analysis project Ga0123357, IMG submission 89873) | Embiratermes neotenicus P4 segment gut microbial communities from Petit-Saut dam, French Guiana - Emb289 P4 | ecosystem: Host-associated > Arthropoda: Insects > Digestive system > Gut ...
ACACTTAAAACCACTCCGACATGTTTCGATCTTTTCAGATCATCATCAGGGAGTTTCGTCGTTCCTTGCTAAAGTTATTACATATTCACGATTTAGTTCGTTTTTGTAAACAAGGTGTTGTGGAAGCATATCATGTTGCGTAGGAATCTGTTGTAGAGAGAGTAGTTGGCTAGGTGTGCGTCGCACACCTACGCAACACGATATGCTTCCACAACACCTTGTTTACAAAAACGAACTACTCGTAAATCGTGAATATGTAATAACTTTAGCAAGGAACGACGAAACTCCCTGATGATGATCTGAAAAGATCGAAACATGTCGGAGTGGTTTTAAGTGTTTTAAAGTGTTGTAAGTGAAAGTTATATAGGTGCATTTATTGGTTAATAGCTGAAGTAAAAATATGACACTTTCATCTCCGTATGTTCAAGTGCATTACATACAAACACGAAATCAGACTGGCAGCTATTCTGTTAAGGCCTAGAAATCTTGTTTCCAAACAACTGAAACCTCCAACATTTGGCGAAGCAGAGTTGAGACCACGAAAATAAACTGCAGTAAACTTGGCCTACAGCAGGTCACGTTGCCTTCTTCATACAATGAATACGTAAGCAAGCCTCGAATTTCGTTTAACTATTAATCATATAATGTAGCTTCTGTAGCCCTGTTCGTTTCAAACTTCAGCGGCCCCGCCATACAGCAGTGCAGTGTACTGTTACATGCCCACAGTTCATTGCCTGACAGCTATGACGACGGAACTACAGTGCCAGTCGCCACCGTGCATCATTCAACGTTAGATATCGAACGACAATTCATGTAAATTGCCATTATGTTAGGTATAACCATGGGACGAGCTCTTCACTCTTCTGGAATATTACGCAGTAGTCGGTTACTATGGATCGCTAGTAAACAGGTGCAAGCAAATGGCGTCTCGTTCACCACGAACCGACGCATACTCAGAAGCAGTGTCGGGGTGTGGACAAGATTAAATGTGCCACCTCAAGTTGATCCACGAACCACAAACGCTGCACTACTATGTGCATAATGACTGGCTGCTCCTGCTAAAAAGGGACTACCTAAACAAGGAAGCCTATCATATACACCACCACAGAGGAGAATTCGTTCCGGTCCGTTGTGTTTGTCATTAGCTGCAGACATAACCAAGCACAAACAACGCCACTACGAAACTCGTCAACCTGCCCCACTGAACATCCATCGTATCATCACTACATACGACGGGCTACAGCAAACCCCACACAATGAATACTGCGGCACTCCGCGTGATGACCATCAACAACGTACAGCATCATTCGTACCACTACAGAAAGTGACGGTGCGAACCCGGCTTGACCGCTCACGGCTACTGCAATCCGCCTGTGTACGATTCCCTTGAAATATACTCCAAATTTACTTTTACGTCACTCATCCCCAAGGCTACAAATCTAAACCATGTACATGTTTATTCATCTCTAACAATTACAATCCAAACGCCATTTCCTTGATTCCAGTACCTCAAGACGAATCATTGTGCCACGTTATACCTTACGTCTCTATTCATCTCCTACAACAGCTTTGTGAACCTACAGCCACACACATTTAGACACGATAACACATTTCCAACTAACATTATTTGAATGCTTTTCAAAAAGTATCAGTTTTAAAGGTTGGCAGCAACGTTCTACAATAAAGAGGCTTGTCGACCTTCACAGGTGAGTTCAAAACAAGAATGGCTCCGACCCTGAAGCAGACTGCGTAGAGGGGGAAGAGGTAACGGCAGGTTGCATGCCGTGGGGGACTGGCTCCGTTCGGGTTCAGCGTCGCAAGTCGCTTCCATTTAGTGTGCACACCACGTTTCGTATCTCCGGAGGGCTAGTGTGGATCAATGGCAAAATATATTCGGCAACACTTCTCACCACTGCTGCATAAAGAAATGAGTTTAGAACTTGGTATCCGCTCAAAATGTATGAATATTAAAGGATGCAAACGGGAAAGAACAAACAATAACACACAAGTTTAAAGCGATCAATGTGTTAACAAATTTTTGAAGACACTTTACGTACCTAACTTTGAAAACCGGGCGAGAAACTGTCTGCATGCCTGTTTCGGTGACATACATCTAAAAATGCTTCCAAGTAGACCTGATTAACCACACAATTAAGTACCTACATGGGGCAGAGCCCTTCTTTCTTTCGAAGCTAATACTTCGCATAGTCAAGCAATGCCCGTTTATGGAACCCAAGATTCGTCACACAACAAAATGCCACGTGCTCTTCATGACGAGCCAAATCAATCCGGACCACGCCATCCTAACCATTTCCTTTAACGTCTATTTTCACATTAGCCTCCAATTTACCCCTAATTCTTCCACGCAGTCTAATTACTTCCGTTTCCCAAACCAAAACCCAAAGACTTCCTCTTCGCCCCTTGCGTGCCGCATGCCCCGCCCAGCTCATTCTCTTTATCTGATCACCCAAATAATATTTGGTCAGGCTCCTCAGTGTGCAGTCTACACCAATCTACTGTAACGCCCTACCTCTTAAGACCTAGCAACACCCTCAACACCATGTTCTGGAAAACCTCCAGACAGCGCAGTCGAGGTCAATCGTACAAAAATGTTGCACACCCCTGTCCTAGCCGACGCTATACAAACATAAAGCACGACAACGAGGAACTGCCATGAAATAACGGAACAAATAAACGGGGAGAGGTTACAAGAACATTCGTACCCAGTGACGACGAAGCGTACCACGGAGTAGATGACGACGCCAGCTATGGAGTAGATGATGACGCCAGCTATGCCAGTCAATCAAGTGCCCAGCTATAAAGCTATATACATTACGGCGTGCCAGCCAGTCCGCCGCTGAGGGCGAATAAATCAAGAAGCAACGCACAAAATGAAATTTTGGAGGGAAAGTTAAGTGATTCTGATCCTCTTTCTACATGTTTATTTTACACGGAACTAATGTGCCTTGTTTGCTGACTAATGAATATTTGGACGAGTGGTGAATAAGCCTTTTGTGCTGTTGCCAACCAAGGAGGAAAAAGCGGAAAATAACTAGCAGGTCCTTGCAACAGAACACATGCCGTTACGGGGAAGAGCGCAGTGCAGAAACTGCAATCACGCCCACAAACAACGGGCAGAATCCGTTAACGAAATGAAAACTGCTATCTGCTACTACCATGACGCCGGTGGTCACTAGACCCGTCAAAAATCTCCCCTCGCCCAACTTAAAAAAAAAAAATACGAAATCTACCCATGTTCCGGAAAGAACGTTCTGCTTTCATCTTCAGAGCAGAATGGTTCTACTACCTTGGACACGGAAGTAGCAAGTTCCTCCCAAACGTCGACAAGCCGTACCAGGCGACTCGGCTCACATCCCAACAGCCGCAGTCAACGCGGTAAGCTCCTCCAGTTACATTCACTACCGCATTCACCACAGACTGCAAATGGAATCTGGACACTCTCACACTGTATTACTACGAAATATGCTTTAATATTATCCTTTTACCTGGGGCTAGATCTCGCACCCTCTCTCTCACTTGCAGGTGTACTAACCAAAAATTGCAAACATCCGCCACCGTTTCTGCCTCCTGAAGGAAAACGAGCTGTTCAGAATAACCGTTAATCCTAAGTCATGTAGCCTATTCTTCATATTTCCACGAATTACGAAATGTTAAATTCGCGCGGGCCGGAAATCACCTTCCCAATCCTTACCGCGGCACATTCCTGTTCATTTTCCTATCTCAATCGGCATTCCCGACCTCCCCATAAAAACGAGCGTTTATAAATATCCTTAAGTACAAGGACATTCCACTCCAAGGGGCAGAGTCCTTGAGAGGGCAACAGTTCCTCAGATGGTCAAAGAATTCCCCACATTTTAAGTAACCCGAAAGATCATCGTTTTCACACGAACCCACGCTTGCCCCTGTTCGGAGCCATATCAATCCAGCCTACGCTCTCATACTATTCCTTGAAAATCCGTTTCCCCACCAAAACGCCGTATGCAGCACCTATCGTCTTCCCCGGTGTGTGCCACATGCCCTGCCCATCGCGATCTTCTTGATCTGATAACCCGTATAATACTAGGTGGGGGGTTCATATCAATCTGACATTCATGATTTCACCAAGTTGTTCATACGAAGTCACACACAATGTCACTAACACGTCTTTTCTACTAACGTCATTTTAACACTTACACGTCTTTCTTATTCGCAACAAGATGTCAATGATACTCGAACATTAAGGTCTTCCCCTTTTAACGTGCAATGAATGCCGCATGACTTTAAAACCTTTTTATACTTACCGACATACATGCGAAATTATATTGCTATCAGCTTTCGAGCCTTTTTTCTGTTTACTTATCTTCAACGTAATTAATTTCCGTTTCTGTCTTCCATAAATTTGTTATCTTTCCGAACTCTTACACAGACTGGGACCCCCCCCCCCCCAAAAAAAAATTGATGTTTGTGTGACTGTGCATCATTGATACAATAATATAAACAGCCAACTAGACGTAACAATAACAAATTTTATTGATAATTACAATCAGCTCAACATGTTTCGGGCGATAATTTCGCCCATACTCAGGAGCACTAGACTGTGTTTACAGCTTGTGGTATAATGCACCGGCGATGCTGCCTGCTAGTGGCACCAGCATGCAGCATCGCCGGTGCATTATACCACAAGCTGTAAACACAGTCTAGTGCTCCTGAGGACGGGCGAAATTATCGCCCGAAACATGTTGAGCTGACCGTAATTATCAATAAAATTTGTTATTGTTGCATCTAGTTGGCTGTTTACATTATTGCAAAAAAATGAAATTTGCATGGATGTAGGCTGCCGGTTTTCATTCGAGCCCAAAAGTGTTTTTTGCAATACCGCAATAAAAAAAACATCGCCCCTTTTATGTTCATTTACATCTCGAAGGGAGTCTTAATTTTTCTGCATAATAAACAAAGGCACCCAACCAACTCCCAATTGACCGAACAACAAAGAGTGTACCATCGCAGAATTAACTAATTTTTCTGCAACACCTATGTATGAGAACCTCAAATCTTGCAGACTAAGAACTTATCTTGTTTTTAAGCTTTCGCCATGTTCTAAATGTAATTTGTTCCTTTTTTGGGTAATTCCCCGGCGTCTGAGTTCTAACTGCCGACGTTTCGGAACTCACTATCGGTCAATGAAGTACTTCATTGACCTGTCTATGAAGATGGAACCGATAGTGAGTTCCGAAACGTCGGCAATTAGAACTCAGACGCCGGGGAATTACCCAAAAAGGAACAAATTACAATAAGAACTTATCTGCTACCCGCTGTTCACTTTTGGTGGTGTTACACTTAATCGCAGACGTGCACCACTCTATTAACACCAGACATCAAATGAAGCGTGAGTGTATCGTTGTAACAAGAGGTGTCAGATCCGGATAAAGGTGTGTCGTCACTACTATTCCACTACTGGCTGCATTCGATCTCATTAACAGACTCCACAAATCAACTACCGGGAAGAGCTTTTTGTTCCGGGCATTTCCATGGCAAAACTGTGCACAGGGATACAAAGACACTCTGCACACGCAGTGTAGCGTCATGCATACCAATACTTCGTCAAGCGCTGTAATTTCACGTCGTGTATTTAATAAATGCAAATATGCAAACCAAAAATATAAAAAAAAAACACCGAAATATTTTAAAATATGCAGCCGGAATGTCAAGTAGGCAGCGCCATCAAAAAATAACGGAATATTCCGGAAAGCCAATAGACAAATCGGAATTGCTGGGGGACACTCTGGATATTTATCAAATACAACACTTGCTGGAGACCGAACAAACAAGTTGGCCGAATAGCACGCTACGCTAATCAATGCTATTATCTGTTTCTTTATGCACGTCACAAAGGTAACGTGTATTTTCTTCAACGTAGTTTCGCATCAACCATAAATCCCACAATATCGAACAGGTCTCAAAAACCAGACAATTTTGCTTTTATATCCTGAACCAAAAGCCCTGAGAAAGAACTGCGGAAGTGGTTACCAAATTTGGGCTTCAGAGAGACGTAAACAAAACAAAGTCTTCCCTGTCCAAACCATGAAATCATGCAAGGAGAGCAGAGGTACAGCTCTACTCATTCTTAACCTCCGCACCAGACGAAGGTGAGTCGTCAAATTCATGCCCCGAACGGAGCCCAATGAATAGGCAAGCGAATAGTCCCCAAAGTCGGTATGGACGTTTTGGATAAGTCTCTTGCCCTACCGAGATGCAAACCGCGGACCTTGCAGCCCGTAGCCTATTCGTTATACCGATTACCTGCCCACCTTCCTGAGATGTTTGAAAGGGACGAAAACGAACACAACTTATCGTCATTCAATTTACGTTACTTCATACCATTACGAGTTTATAGGCACCGCTGCAATTCACCTCAAATGAAAAGAAATGTACGAAACTTGGCAAACATAAAGCAGATGAAATGTATAACACAATGTATTCTGTTAAGAAACAAGTACATTCGTCTTTCTTTAGCAAAATTCAACACGTGATCACACCTTACACGCAGCCATGCAGTATGACACAGAGACAGCAGACCAAAATATAAATAGTTACATTCATACGGAACATATGCCACACCAGAACACGGTGTTACACCGGCACAGACCGACGTTAACAACGAACCGAAACAATAAATACAATATACATATACCCGTAGTAATTAGTATAAAGCCCCGTTGACATTTTAGCGAGAAAACCTTATTATTCCCAAATTCAGCTATGAAATCCAGATAATCCTTCCACTGATTACCGTTACACACCACACTGAGGGCCATTACGAGATCACAATTTCACCGAATATACAAGCCCACAAACTTGAAAATTTCTTGAAACACGGCTTCACAGACCACGACGTGCTCTTACATATGGTCAACTTTGTACCGGCTTGTGTCAAGGCAGCACTGATGGCCGCAGCACAGGTCTGCTTCCCTACTCACTGCTCCCTTGATACGGAGAAACAATTTTCGAAAACCATTTCCACCTGACGTACATGTCCGTAACAGTAACAATGACTTGCTGTAAGAGGCACAAATGCAGTATTTAGACTCTTGGGCTTTTACATAGATGGTGCTGTTACCGTGTTGGTTCAACGAGTAAATACGGTACGTTGGTACAAAGCTCCATTCAAGCGCACGCCACATTCATTCCAGGAGCGTCCTAAATACTTACGAGACCACGTGTAAGACTCCAGGATGGAGGATCAGACCAATTAACGTCTAGACACACGGAACAATAAAAACCTGGACAAATATCCATACCACCGAGTGGGAATCGAAGTGGTGAACCAACCGCAGGAACGGTGAAAGATGAAGTGGTGAACCAACCGTAGGAACGGTGAAAGATTCTCACGGCAGACGGGTGAGGCGCACAGCACTGGGCATGTCTGCACACTACCACACCTTTGATGATGATATCTGAGAGGCGATCTGAGCACACATAATGTAATTATTTGTCTTGTAACAGATAGTTACGACGTCTGTTTATTACTGAGGCAGCTCTGGACTACACACACGCAAACAGAATGATTTATTTGAACAGACGGTTGTAAAGTTTGCAAACGGAATTGCCGTACCTTCCGCTACAAGCAGCATCTGTATTCCAATCACACTTCAGGCTTTACTGAAATTAGGGTCTGCCTTACGAAACTCATCTCTATAATATAAAGACGGTATTTATTCACGTACTACGTACACCAATCACGCTGCATTGTAACCTCTTCCGGCACCATTTAATTGATACAACGCTGCTGGTGATGCAAAGAACGGATTAAATCATCATTACAGGAAATACAGGGCAATACTGATAACGTCAAGCGATTGTTAGCTTCCCAGCAAGACCGACTCCATTTTGTTCGTTTAGCTGGTCGCTCCGAGCGCTAAAAAGAGAAGAAATAAATCACATTTTAACTTGCACAACATAAATTCCCCGCCAAGCCGTCGCCGGCTTCTCACTGCGGATGACCAGGTTCCGTCTCACGGGATATGTGGACAGCGACAATGGAACACGTTTTTCTCGGGGCCTTCTGTATTTCCTTGTTACTACCGCACATTCCGATGCTCCATATCCACTCATCCAACGTCCAGACACCGGCAACGGGCTCATTAGCGGCTCTAGTTCCGCAGCAATGCGGTCTTCTGCCACGAGGTAAATAAATTAACTATTTTAAAAAGTTAAACGGTGGCTTCGACGCCAAGACGTCCAAAATGCGGACACCCTGTGTCTGCAGCAAGAAGTTGTTCACCCGCCACGTCCGTGTGAACCGCTGCGTTAATATTCGGATTATGGACTAGATTAATGATTATGGAGTACTGGTGGAATGTAAAAAACTGACGGCTGGGAGAACAGCCGTTCCAAGTCCACTTCATCCACTACACTGGAATACCCTGGGACTGGCACCGGGCCTCCGCGCCGGGCAGCCGGTGGCTAACCGCCTCGTTACTACGGCAGGTTCAAGCATGGTTCATCTGTACAAGAAATGCGCACTGCACACCGATATCCAGCCAACTGACAGTGGTCGAGAAGCCGCCATTTCAAATTCTACAAAACACATTCTTACGAAATAAACTACACTTATTCAGTCTAACACAACACAGGTTTGATTCCAATTGTGCCTTTACATGTGCGCTACATGCTTCGGCCTGTCAAAACAAAAATCTTACAAAAGAAGATATAATACGCATCTAAGAGACCTCGTGTTTACAGTCACTATATTTTACAAAGTTAAAACGTAGAATACAAGACATAAAAGTAAAAGAACTAAATAATATTTAAAAATATGTATACAGACTTTTATTATACAGAGTGATTCAAAAAGATGGACTCAAATGAACAGTAAACGGCGCCTCAACACACGCCAGTTGGTTGTGGTATTCCAAGTTCTCTGCTCGCTCTACGGGTTGACTTGCGTGGGCTACGCTCAAAACTCTCTTCAATTCGTCTCACTTTCTCCTCTGATACACGTGGTCGGCCGGAGCTTTTGCCTTTACGCAGACAGCCTATTTGCTCAGTGATTCCATCAACAAATGCGCTTCCTCGTTGGAGGTTGAATGTTGAAACGAAGAAGAAACGCACGCTGCACAGCAGTCGCCGACTCAATTTTAATGAACTCACGAACGAAAAAAAATCGTGTGCTGCATAGCAGCCATTTTGCCTTCAAATGACGCTGCTGCACGGCTGTGCGCTAGGCGAGCGCTCTAGCGGTGGTATTTGAAAATTCAGGACCTCCTCTTTCAAATGTTCTGTAGATCATTCACATATCATGTATAGTTCAGTAAATATGGACGTACGAAATTTAGTCCATCTTTTTGAATCGCGCTGTATTTAGGTCTTCATGTATTTGCACTCAAATTCTTTCATAATTTTGTATATTTTAATTGGCACGAGAACCTAAATCTAACAAGAGTCGTCATATATTTTTTTAATTATTTAGGTTTCACAACTCCGTATTTTATATTTATATTCTACGTCACAACATTACAAAAAATGGTGACTGTCAACAAGAAGCTCTTTAGATCCTAATTTTATCTTCCTTTTTAAAGATTTCTGTATTGACATGCCAGAGGATGGCCTAAGTGCTGGCCGCAACATATAGCAAATATGCAAAGGCACTACCTGAATCAAACCTGCATTATGTTAAACCGAATAAATGAAGCTGATTTAGTAATAAACACGAGATTGCTTCCACAAAGAACACACTCTTACGAAACGAGTACAGCAGTTGCCACCGGAAGCTAAGTCCAACTCTGAGAAGTTCTGAGTGCTTTCTTGAAAATGAGCACAGTAACTGTCGGTCACAGATCATACCTATCTGTCGGTGCTCAGGCAAATTCAGTCACTTTGCAGTTTGCCTCACTCCACGAGAGATAACTGAGACAGCCTCTTCCATCCATCCATCCATCCACTATGCACACCTGTACAGCCATCACATGACATTTTACCACACAGTTATCAGTCCTAGTGCAAAAGATATCTTATCTGCTCACCCGAAATGCCAACAACTTTTATCACAGTTATCAGTCCTAGTAAAAAAGATATCTTATCTGCTCACTAGAAATGCCAACAACGGCAAAGACAATTAAACATCAGCCAATATACTCTGTCGGCAATGTTAACGTCAACATGGAATGAACCTGCAGCTTTAACTCACAGAGATCACGATCAGCACAAGTCTTTTCCCGTGTGAAACCATTAAGAGGGATTACCGCCACTGGTCGTGGGTTGCAAATTCAATACATTCTAATGAGAATTATATGTAGTAGCTAAAAACGTTCCCGAATTCGCTGGTACAATTTACAGTAATTGCTACTGCGAATAAAGTAATGTACACTGACGTCCTTCGTCACGTTAGGGATGCGGTCTCAATGAAACGCCCCGAAAAATTAAGTACACAACAATGCTCCAGCACACCGGTCGGTTTCGGTCAAGGATTTCTTAGCAGAGAACAATGTGACAATACTGCAGCATCCCCCCACACTCACCTGACTTGGCTCCAGCTGATTTTTACCTGTTCCCTCGATTGATATCAGCATTCATGGTGAGACGCTTTTGTGATGCTACCGACATCATTAAGAATGCGACAGACGAGCAGAAGGCTTTCACAAAATGGCTTCCAGGTATGTTTCCAACGCCTTCAGAGTCGTTTCCAGAGTGTATAGTTGCACAAGGGGGCTATTTCCAAAGAAATTTAGCTGAAATTATTACACAGTTTTGTATATCTCAGAAATAAATGATTCCGGAAACACTCTGAAGCTACCAGGTAGGTCTACACCCGCAGCAAAATATATTATGTTGACGTTTGTTCACTACTTGAATTACACGAGTTTTACACACACACACACACGCACACGCACGCACACGCACGCAGACACACAGAGCCAACACCCGGTATAGGGCCAGTTTGTTCACCGCAATTTGTGGCGGTATATCGCGAGTGGGACCGATCCCAGTGGCCGCTTGGTCTAAGGCGTGGGTCTACGGCCGCTCGCTGGCGTCGATTGCAGGTTCGAATGCCGCCGGAGGCATGGATGTTGTATCGTGTGAGTCCTGTGTGCCAGATTTCAGGCTTCCTCCGCTCTTCTGGGCTGTTATACAGCGTAGAGTGAATTGGATTCTTGGCATTTGAACGTTACCAATACGCTGTCCCGAAACGTCCGTAAGGAATTACCACTACACGCTGCGTCACAGTCCAGAACTAAGTTCTCAGTGTTGTGTGCTGCGTCGGGCTGATCAATCGTCCAGAGGATTCCCTGGCCCACTACCGGCTGTTGCGCCATAAAACAAATATCGAGGGCAGCGCGAAATCGTAATACTGTGTAAGTGCGGATTTCTGTTCACAGGCGCCCGTGGGCGCTAATTGAAGGTGGCGCTATTTCGGGGTTTGTGTTTGTGTATATACATATTCGGATGCTTTAATGCACAGGTTTTCGGGAGAAAAGGTAAGTTCCGGGAATCACTTTTGATATATAAATTTGTATCCCACAGCAATGACGTATTGCGTATGACTGGGTAAATGACTTCGAACAAACAATGGCGGACATGGCAGTGACCCGCCGTGCACTTCGCCCGTTATCAGTCTTTTCTACACACCTATTGTACTAATCACACAACTCTACGGGGACAGTCCTTCATAAACAGCTAACAGTACCGCAGCCAGACAAATTCCCGACGTTTCATTACAGTATTCAAAAACAGGCAGCCACTGTGTTATCACCCTTCGCAGAACAGTGTTATTACCCGTCGCAGAACAGTATGTTATTACCCTTCGTAGGTGGTATTACCAGTCGCAGAACACACTGTGTTATTACCCTTCGCAGAACACACTGTGTTATTACCTTTCGCAGAACACACTGTGTTATTACCAGTCGCAGAACACAGTGTTATTACCTTTCGCAGAACACACTGTGTTATTACCACTCGCAGAACACACTGTGTTATTACCCTTCGTAGGTGGTATTACCAGTCGCAGAACACTGTGTTATTACCTTTCGCAGAACACAGTGTTATTAACCTTCGCAGAACAGTGTGTTATTACCCGTCGCAGAACACACTGTGTTATTACCTTTCGCAGAACACACTGTGTTATTACCTTTCGCAGAACACACTGTGTTATTAACCTTCGCAGAACACAGTGTGTTATTACCCGT
>Ga0123357_10009681_pt1 | contig 12180 bp, 9 predicted proteins | sample TergutEmb28metaG_FD_89873 | JGI IMG/M metagenome (GOLD analysis project Ga0123357, IMG submission 89873) | Embiratermes neotenicus P4 segment gut microbial communities from Petit-Saut dam, French Guiana - Emb289 P4 | ecosystem: Host-associated > Arthropoda: Insects > Digestive system > Gut ...
AACAACCAGTTAGTCGCAGACTCCTGAAGATGGTCGTATTAACGGCCGAAACATGTTGAGCATTGAATAAGTATTGTATAAATAATAAAATAAGTGGCATCAAGTTGGTTTCTCTTTACTCAAGTGTTGCATGTTTTGGGTGTGTGTCTGTTGCCCTATATACCCAGCATGCAATGCGCGTGCGCCATATTACCATCTGCGGTCTCTTCGGCTGTGCTGTATTTCTCCACATTACCTCGCACACTGTACGATTTGAGAAAAGAAAGTTATTGAATATAAAATCTGTTTTGATTTTCTGTACAGCTCTGGTATGAAACAATTTTAATTGTAAGAAGAACTGAGCGAGATGTGATAAAAATGCATATTGGTCTTCATGTGAAGTACCCGTTATTCTTGTCAGATTTAATGAAATTTGATTTTTCTTGACAAAATTACGAAAAATACTGAAACATCAAGTTTCATAAAAATACGTACATTGGGAGCCGAGTTGTTCCATAAGGACGGACGGACATGACGGAGCTAATAGTGATTTTTCACAATTTTTCGAAATCGCATAGAACGCCTTAAAGTACAGGAATGTCACAGTCCCTTCACATATATCCGTAATATATTTTAGGAATTTTAAATTCACTTTTAATGTGATCTGTGTGACGGTAACTTGCGCATCGATATATAAGTTTATTTTTTCTTTTAAATTTTGCTTCGATGCCAGAGGCCTCGCAAATATGGCTTCATGTAAGATTGGTTCATCTTAACTATATTTTTATCACCTAGAGTGTTTGTACCTAAATTCTGGGAAACAGATTTCGCCCCCCCCCCCTCCCGCAGCTCCTTGATTGACCATCCGATGTCCCTCCATTTTAAGTCTCCCTTTACAGTCTTCCTGAAATATGAATCTTCTTTGATATTAGAAGTGCTGAGTTTTAACACGGAATGTTGCCATGAAACCCTCATTAGTGACAGAACTCTGTGAAAAGGGGAGCGCCTGCGAAAGAACTAATCACCAGGCGTGCGACGGGGTAACATCCTATGAAATAGATGGGTCAGGCCATATTTGTCACCCGAGGTAACAATATTGTGATCTATTTGTGTGTTTGATGAGGCAAGCTTATTCTTTGTTGCAGCTGATTGTAGGTCTGTCGGTCTGGGCTTTGCTGTGTGCAGGATCATGGAGCTTGTGATCAACCTTCAACTTGTTTTGATCTTACAGAGCAGACAACATCTGTAAATGCTGAATCTATTTCCAGACACCACAGATTAACACTTGACGGTCATATCAACCTGGAAGAACGTACACACAAATGCCTTTCCCTAAGCCACAATTGTGCCGCTCCCTTCCTCCATGTTGGCAGGCACATGACGATCGCCTGGCGATATGGTATCCAGAGAAGCCCAACCGCTGGAATCCCTACTGTCGTCTACTGCTTCTCACCTCGAACTCCCCTGAGGATCGTCACTTGCACTTTTACCTCGGACATATCTTACCCTTAACGGACGAACGACACGAAGCTGTTCCATTAAATCAGGGGTTCACAAATCCCAGGTGCCATATCGCCACGATGAATGAATTTTATATGTTGGCACCTAACGTGTATGAGTCCTCAGTGTGGGAGTTGCTGCTTGTCACCATTGTGGCGCCAAGAATTTTGAGGTGGCTTCTGGATTTGGGGAAAATTTGTGCGCCCTTTCATTAAATGTACGTCCTTGTCTTCCGAAAGGGAAAATGTGGTCCCCGCTGTGGGCATTTCAACTGAACAGCACGCGTCGGTTGTTAACGTGGTCGATCCATCAGTTTCAACATCAGTAGCCGTTTACGCTGTCGCCCTCTTCTACTCTTGCTGCACCACTGATACAACAGAAGTCCGACTTTGTCTTAAATGATCTGCCATCCTTGCCTCTGGAGAACGGAATTGTCGTCTCCGCAAATTGGACCGAATGTCTGCACGTGACGCGATTGCACGTTTGTAAGTTCTTCAATTCATTCACGAATTTTGACGCCATGACGCTGCCCCTGTATCGTGATTCTCGGCCTTCTGTTGCCAGAAACTTAGAGCGTAAACACTCTTAACACCCCTGCCCATCCGTTGCGAATATTTGCTATGTATGTTGAAAGTTTAATAATAATAATAAACTGCAATTGGGTGGCCATCCGGTGGCAGTGGTTATTTTACATGTATACAAAATATGAAATTGGTTACTAATAAATTTAAGTCGGGAGGGCTTCATGAGAAGCATGTAGTGGCAACTTGGAGTCTTGGTAACCATCTCAGCTTTTGCTTGTAGAATACAAGGAAACTTGTGTCTACAAGCAGGTTTCGCGTCGCGTTTGGTTTTTCACTTTTTATCTTGATTCTCACAAATATCCATAGATGACTATAAGCCCCCAGACCATCTCGCTCACCTGCCCACCCGCCTGAGATCACAGCCCCTTTTCTCGTCACGTGTAAACAGCCATTACGCTATTAAATTCGCAGCTGAACAGATTCATTAGTTTGGAGTCATTGTTAAATAAACTAAGAAAAATGTAGATGTTTTACTTAGTTTTCCTATACCAACATTCGTGTTTTTAATTCTGAAAACTAAAACGGAAAATTAACTAACACATAACGTCGTACCTCGTGGAAATTTTGCTCTGTCTCTCTCTGACGGTTAGAAAAACTGGAGACTGTGCAGATGGAGGGTCTGTGTTAAAATAACATGCCCAGAGGTTGGTAACAGTGGCCTCTGTTTCTGAGTACTTACATATAAATATGAGTAGGATCGACAAAAGAGATGAAAAAGAGGGAATAGTTAATTACAGCCACATTTTTAGCTGAAATTCCGGGCAGATCTCCACAGAGGAAGTACCATGCTTTCATCTGAAGGGACTGAAGCTTGTTTACGCTCGCGGAATTCTGGCTTGCTCTGCATTTTATTCACATGTATTATCGTGCAGTAGTGAAAGTACTCGCCGAATGCTTTCGTAGTAAAAACAAGAGATGAGGCAGCGCTAAACAGTGGGAGCTATTGGGGCAGAAACTTTGACTTAACGGCAGTAAAACGTTACATGGAGTTTGTGTGTGTCTGTGTGTGTGTGTTGAAATGTGTGGTTACAGTCGTCCAGAGAGGGGAAACGCATCAAGATTTTTTTTGTAATTTGATGTGTGTTTGTGTATGTATGTTAATGTGTGTTAGTCATCGGTCTCTGAACCTTGTAGTAATTACTGGAGGAAAATATTTCAGTATGAGAAATAGCATAAATTCAGAGTCCTTCAAAAACAACAAACACTGCTACTACTACTAGTACTACTACTACTACTACCACGATGATTATCACCACCACGACCACCAGCACCACCACTACTACTACTACTACTACTACTACCACCACCACCACTATCACCACCCTAATACAACTAACACTACCACCATTACCACTACCACCAAAACCACCTCCACCAACACTAACACTAACACTACCACTACTATCAACATTACCACCACTACCACCACCACCACCACCACCACCACCAACACCACCACCAATAACACTACCACTACCACTAACACTACAACTAACATTACCACCACCACCACCAACACCACTACCACTACCACTATCACTACCATTACCACTATCACCACCAACATCATCACCACTACCACCACCATTACCGCCACCACCGCCACCACCAATAACACTACCACTACAACTACTACCAACATTACCACTACCACCACAACCACAACCACCACCACTACAACTACCACCACCACTACAACTACGAACACCAATACCACTACCACCACCACCACTACCACTACCACTACCACCACTACCACTACCACCACTACTAATACCACTACCACCACCACTACCACCACCACCACCTCCACCACCACCACCACCACCACCACTACCACTACCACCACCAATACCACTACCACTACTACTACCAATACCACCACCGCTACCAACACCACCACACAACCATTACCACGACCACCACCACCACCACCACTAACATTACCACCAAAACTACAAATACCACTATCACTATCACTACCACTACCATCACCCTTACCACTATCACTGGCACCACCACCACCACCACCACCACCACCACCATCACTACCACCACCATAAACATTAACACTACCAACACCACCACCACTATCACTACCACTATCACTACCATCACCATTACCATTAACACCACCACCACTACTACTACTACTACCACTGCCACAACCACTACCACTACCACCACCAGCATTACCACTAACACCATGAATGAGGAATTTAGTTTCGTGCGATGAAAGAAGATTAAATTTGTTTAAAAAATGAGCTTTGAGCAGCATTTTTGAACTATAGGGGGAAAGAGGAAGTACGAGAAAGAGTAGAATACAAGGACACAACACAGCAGGCTGGTCTTTAGGGACTGCCTTGACATGGAGACTGTTCTGCCGAAAATGTGTACTGCCTTAATGAGAACAACTCCACGGACCGTCTGAAGTGGAGCCTGGGCATTGCGACAGTAGGGTATTTACATTAATACTACATAGTTCCACCAGATGGCTGTATTAAATAGGGGGTATTAAAAGTAACGAAAAGTGGCTGAAAACGGAGCACATTTGGGCTATACTGACAACAGTAATGCAGTTTATGATTGATTGTCCCAAATTAGAGTATTCCGACTGCTTATGTAAAATTCCGTGCACAATAACAAGAATTCAGTGCATTATACCTTCAGTCTAACACGACTATATTTCACTTAGTAGTGCAGTAGGTATACAACTACATGTTTCGGCACTATATGTGGGCCATCTTCAGGTTGCGTTCTAAATTTTCAGGGGCCGCTCTACATGATGTGTGGGGTGTGGGGGTTTGGGTGGGGGGACGAGATCTCGTTGTTCCAATAGCGGGTTTCATGATCTGGGGCTATTACAAGTGGATTATCATTAGTTTTCTGTGTACACGTGTCAAGGTGGGTTTCTATTCTTTTGCTAAGGATATGTTACTGTTAGTAGCCTTAGTGACTATTTAAAACTAGCTTGCTATAATATTAAAGTTCTTAGTTTTAAGTAGTTACTAAGGCTACTAATAGTAACATATCCTTAGCATAAGAATAGAAACCCACCTTGACACGTGTACACAGAAAACTAATGATAATCCAATTGTAATAGCCCCAGGTCATGACATCCGCTATTGGAACAACGAGATCTCGTCCCCACACACACGTCTTGTATAGCGGCCCCTGAAAAGTTAGATCGCAACCTGAAGATGGCCCACATACAGGGCCGAAACATGTAGTTGTATTCCTACTGTACTACTAAGTGAAATATATTTGTGTTCGACTGAAGGTATAATACACTAAATTGTTGTTATTTGAACAAACACAACGAGGATGACGCGCCTCAAAATTCTATGCACAGATTTTGCCTTCATACTGTAATATTTGTCACATACATTTAACATCATTGCTTAAAATAGTCGCTATGGTGATGCGGCTTCGAGGTCGTTAGCCGTTACCGTCAGGGTCATGGTATTTTTGTTTTCCCTGAAGATTTCATAAAGGGTCTGGGTTCCACCAAGCCTTCCTTCATTGACTACCAAGGGCTGTTTCGCCGGGGGTAACGTGGATGCAGGAGGAGGAGGAGGATCTAAACATTTACTTATATTGGCGAGGTTAAGAATAAGTGGCTATACCGCCATCCCTTATGTCTACTTTATGGTATGCATTGGGACAACTTCTTTTCACTTTTAGATTACTTAAAAGCAGCTTCTTGCCTGCGTCGAGCCAAATGTTAGGATGATTCGAAAAAATAAATTAAAAAAATGAACTTGGAATACAGCCTTGCTTACAGCACTGTTGTAACGGTTGCAGCACTGACTGAGCGAATCCAAAAGTGTGTCTTGTTCGGAAGAACCGGTTTACAGACAGAAATTTGAATCCACTAATTCTCGATGACAATGCAGGGAACCATTCGCGCAGGCGCGAGACTTGCAGTAACCTAGCTTATGGTGTTTTGTTGTATTATTGATTGACAAGCGGCTGAAGTATGTTCAGGAGCGTTTGTGCCCGTGCGAAGCACTTGTAAAACTCTCTCTCTCTGTATGTATGTCTGTTCGTCTGTTTTTTTTTTCTTTTTTAATTCTTGGTGGAGTTTAAGTACCAATTAATTTCAGGCTACAGAAGATCAGGATTGGATTAATCATGGCTGGAATTAGTAGTGATCGTACAATTGTTCATGTTCAAATTAATGGCAAATATTTAATTTCTCTTGTTGGATCGAAGGTTGAGAGTAGGTTACTTATCATTTCAAGTTTATTGACGTGTCTACTAGTTTGTTTCTTGTCTTTTGTGTATAGGGAGACTGTTATCCATATTATTTCATGATATTTCATAAGAGGAAACACTAAAAACCTGTAGAAAATCGTTATTTTTTTTTCGTATTTACAGTATTTGTGTTGCAGGGCGTATCCAGAACTTTTGGGCGAGTTTTCATGAAGTGTGATATAAAAGAATTTTAGGGATTTTTTTCGAGCTATTGCAATTTTAATTTCGATCGGACACTTTTGTTGGTCACTTTATATAGAGAGGTAGTTGCTTATCTGCGTTCACCTCGGATGTAGCTTGCAAAATATTTATCGGAAAGAAAGATTCAAACACATTTTGTAGAGCAGAATTTGAACACATAAATCCACCATAGATTTTCCATGGAAGCGAATTTTGGAAAGCCAATTCGTAGGTGGGAGGATAATAGCTCTTAAATAAATTGGAAGAGACTGTGCTGACTGGAGTTGTCTGGATCAGGATAGGAACACATTTTGAGCTTTGTGAACACGGTAATGAAATTGTGGGGAATTCCTTGACTGGTCCAAGAAAGGGGCGTTTTTCAAGAAGGAATGCAAATATTCTCGAATCTTTGGCCATCCAAATCCTTCTGTACTTAGGGTGTGTGATTCTTGACTGATCATGTAACTCCATCTTCCTCCTTAGATATGCTGCGTGTGTGCAATTTCTCTCTCTCTCTCTCTCTCTCTCTCTTTCGTTGTCTACTATTTCGTTTACATTTTTAACGTTTAATCTTGTTCTAGTGTCCTCATTTCTCATTTGATTTGATAGTCTAAATCCAGGCCCTCCTGTTAGGAATTTTATTATTCTGTGTTTTATGGTCTTCTCTTGGCACCCAAAGTTCCACGACCATAAAGACATAAGCAGGTCTGCCAGTTCTAATTCCCCTAACAGCACTTGATGATCACCAACTTTCTCATTATACACGTTTCCCCAGTCTTTCGCTACTTCGTCACTCTTGGGCTCTAAAATTTCCCGCAGCACTCTATTTTCAAACTTCCTCACTTTCTGTTGCTTGTTTTAATGTGGGAAATTCATTTTCACAACCATACGAAAGAGGAGACAAAAATTTTCATTTATTTCCTTCTTAATTTGATAAATGTTTATTTAACCACTTGTAATATTACGTCTTCCTTTCCCATACGACGTTTTAAATTGCTTCTTGGGGTTTATTAAAGTATAAAACAGAATTTATTTATCCTGCATAAAGTATATCATAAGTAGTCCGACGTGAGAACTGCCTGTCCTCATGAGGGAGAATAATTATTGATATTGTACTTTGGCTTAAAAATACGTTACTTTTCTGCTACAGAAATGCGTGAACTTGAACAAATACCGAATTTCGATATTACTAGTATCTTCATTTCGTCCTAGTGCAGTTTGCGTTTTTCCACATCCAGTGTAAGAGACATTTGCGTCTATTTCTCCATTAATCATCATTTTTTGTGACGCACAAATTGTTCCGTGGTTAAATAATCGCTGTTTTCTGCGCTATGCCTTGCAACTGTCCCTACATTTATAACTCCTTCACATCAGCACATTTACGGTCAGTAACCCTGTCTGGGATCAGGCCTCAGGGTGAATATTTCTTTATAATATCCAATTGCAATGCATGTGTTACGTGTAGGGACTGTCAGTACGAAATGTAGGTCGAGATTTGGGATGACGAAGTTCTGCAGCACTTACTTACATACATACATACATACACACATACTTACTTACTTACTTACTTACTCCATTGTGCAGAGTCCTTCTTGAGAAGGTTTGCAGCTAGTCAAGAAATTCCCCGCATTTCACGGAACCCGAAAGTTCATTACCGCACTCACAAACGTCTGCCACCTGTCTCTATCCTGGGCCAGCCCAAACCAGTCCATATACCCACATCCCACTTCTTGGAGATCCGTCCTAATATTATCCACCCATCTACGCCTAGGTCTCCCTAGTGGTCTCTTTCCCTCCTTTGCCTGAAATCACGCATCTGATCCGCCTTAGAATAGCTTACAGAGAATACAAGTCTGTCCTTCTGCGTGAATGCAGATCTAGCGAAACTTAGGCAGGTGTGGGTCTAAGTTTTGCTAGCCAAAACTTTCGATATATTAAAAATATGATTGTAGAGTACACGTTATCCCGGTGTGTGTCATGAAGGCATACGGGGAGTATAGCTATAGCTGCATTCATTGTTAACCTTGAAGCTATTTGGAAGTGAGCGGTTAGGTTCGTGCTTCGGCCTCTGTACGTCCGTTACCCCATTACAATGAAGACAGTGAAGGCCTTGGAGCCAGTCTGGACGATTTGGAGAAGAAAAAATGTTGTCCTTGCCTGAAATCGAACAACGATACCTCGTTTGGTAGTGCATAGTCTGCAGTCGCTCTTCTGATTGTGCTGTCCCCCAGGACTAGTACTGTGATGGTTAATGACGCAAAATGCTGGATAACGCCCGAGTTACGGTTTTTTGTGTGCTGTAGCTCTGTAAGGAGAGACAATTGTCCTTCCCTCTGAATTACACAGCGTGGTGTAATACAAGATAAAATTATTAAATATGTATGGGTATGATTAATATCTGTCACTAAGTCAGTTGTGATAAGCCTTTAATATCAACACAATAAGCACAAAATTTTGTTAAGTTGTACCCAAGAGGGTGATTATACTGAAACATACAGAAGAAGGAAGTTTCTTCACCCCTGAAACCTGCTGCTTTAGCTAAGTTACACTGAAAACGAGTCCCACGGGCACCATCCAAAGACCAGAAATCGAGGAAGGCGCCTGCCTTCATCTCCACTCCGCTTTGCTTTGGCGAGACTCACACTTACCCCCCACCCCCCTCCAAAAAAGTTTTGAATCTTCCTACTTTTGTATGAAAATGAAGTTTCAGGCACAAATACGTAAGTCTGACTTTTTTTTTCAAATTTCCTTGGAGGCTGCTGATTAGAAATTGTATCCCTAGATGAATGTAGGAGCTAAAACACTAAACAACCTAAATCAACGTTAAAGAAAGTTAAGTCGAATAAATTATGCCATTTGGATCCTTGCATCTGCCCTTCCTTCGACAAAGCATGACATACATATAAGAATTTCCATCTTTCTCTCTTTCCAGTTGAAATGACATTCTTTCTGTGCTTTCCAAAACAGCTTACACCTTTCATAAGTTGTGTGTAATTGAAACAAAAGAATCCGCCTTGGCCTTGTCCACGGATTAAAAGTGTGACATTCCTATACGTTCAACGTAAATATGGTGGCTCTTTTCACCTCTTCCACCTTATTCCGTCTTCATTCATTCATTCATTCTGTAATCTGTCGCAAGGCAGGTCCCTTTTCTCTTCCACAGCCAGTTATCCACAGAGTGCGATCTAATGGTTCCGCGTTCACTTTAATTATCACACCAACTAATGCACTTAATAAAATTTCACATTAAAACATTTAAAATCGCTCCAACATGTTTCGATCCTAAGATCATCCTCAGCGAGCTACGTTGTTCCTTGCTAAAATCATTTTAAAAACACTCATTAATTAATTCCCTTATATTAATAGGGTGCTGTGGCAGCACGTCTTGTTACGTAAGGGTACGTTGTTGAGAATGCTTCCGCTTTCAATTTCCAGAAACCTCTTTTTTCCCTTAAGGTCATCCAGCAGCTGCTTACATCTTCTTCCTCGTCTCCCTTTCACTTCTATCCTTCTGTTTTTCCTTCAACAAGGTGTTTTAGAAGAGAGTCCGTGTTCAAGGTGTGACAAATCCAGTTAGCCTTCTTTGTCTTTATGGATGGTAGGATATTCCCCTTCTCCTTGACTTTATGTAACACTTCTTCATTTCGCACACGATCTCTTCGACTGATCTTTTCCATCCTCCTCCAGCACCACATTTCGAAACTTTCCAGTCTCATATCTGTCCATTTACATTTCTTACTCAGTAAATAGCAACTCTGTTAGCCGAAGGATTAGCATTGCCGATTCTTAATTTGATATTCCCATCTCATTGTGTTTGTATTCAGTGAGGAAAGTTGTTGATATTTTTGTTTCCACAATTCTTATTGGTCAGAAGGTAACTAATTATTCGTATCATACTACATGTTTCGACCATGAAGCGGGCATCTTCAGGCCGTTCAAAATGTGTACAGAAATGTACATTTCTTTATTGCCATTTATTACTAATTCTTGATGATTACAATGCCATACCCATATCCCGTCTGCCATGCCCGTGCTGCATACTCACGCAATCCTCCTCCTCGGTTTAATAAACCGAAAAACATTTAACCCTTTAAACGCCGAAATAAATCCCATGTGCCATCTGCTGGCATTATCAGGAGCTCACCATATTCTCCACATTAGCAGGATAAGGGTTAAACAAATGTAAGTTGCGTACAAATTTAAGAAAGAGGGAAGATAGAACAAGACAACTCCACTATAATACGGATGTTAACACTAAAACATGTATCTTAAATTCCCCCCGCACGCATTGTAGCCTTCAGTATCATACTTGTGTGTCTTTGTATGACTGTCTGTATCCTGAGAAATTTGCAACATGGCACTACTGTTCTGTCTGTATCCTGAGACATTTGCAACGTGACAATACTCTTCTGTCTGTATCCTGAGACATCTGCAACGTGACAATACTCTTCTGTCTGTATCCTGAGACATTTGCAAAGTGATACTACTGTTCTGTATGTATTCTGAGACATATGCAACGTGGTACTACTGTTCTGTCTGTATCCTGAGATATTTGCAACATGGCATTACTGTTCTGTCTGTGTCCTGAGACATATGCAACAAGGCACTACTGTTCTGTCTGTATCCTGAGACATATGCAACGTGGCACTACTGTCCTGTCTGTACCCTGAGACATTTGCAAAGCGGCACTACTGTTCCGTCTCTTTCCTGAGACATTTGCAACGTGGCACTACTGTTCTGTCTCTATCCTGAGACATTTGCAACGTGGCACTACTGTTCTGTCTGTATCCTGAGACATATGCAACGTGGCACTACTGTTCTGTCTGTATCATGAGACATATGCAACGTGGCACTACTGTTCTGTCTGTATCCTGAGACATATGCAACGTGGTACTACTCTTCCGTCTCTATCCTGAGACGTATGCAACGTGGCACTACTGTTCTGTCTGTATCCTGAGACATATGCAACGTGGCACTACTCTTCCGTCTCTATCCTGAGACATATGCAACGTGGCATTACTGTTCTGTCTGTACCCTGAGACATTTGCAAAGTGGCACTACTGTTCCGTCTTTATCCTGAGACATATGCAACGTGGCATTACTGTCCTGTCTGTATCCTGAGACATATGCAACGTGGAACTACTGTTCTGTCTGTACCCTGAGATATTTGCAAAGTGGCACTACTGTCCTGTCTGTATCCTGAGACATTTGCAAAGTGGCACTACTCTTCCATCTCTATCCTGAGACATTTGCAAAGTGGCACTACTCTTCCGTCTCTATCCTGAGACATATGCAACGTGGCACTACTGTCCTATCTGTATCCTAAGACATGTGCAACTTAGCACTACTGTCCTATCTGTATCCTAAGACATATGCAACTTAGCACTACTGTTCTGTGTGTATCCTGAGACATATGCAACTTAGCACTACTCTCCTGTCTGTACCCTGAGACATATGCAACTTAGCACTACTCTCCTGTCTGTACCCTGAGACATATGCAACTTAGCACTACTCTTCTGTCTGTATCCTGAGACATATGCAACTTAGCACTACTCTTTTGTCTGTATCCTGAGACATATGCAACTTAGCACTACTCTCCTGTCTGTACCCTGAGACATATGCAACTTAGCACTACTCTTCTGTCTGTATCCTGAGACATATGCAACTTAGCACTACTCTT
>Ga0123357_10009682_pt1 | contig 12180 bp, 13 predicted proteins | sample TergutEmb28metaG_FD_89873 | JGI IMG/M metagenome (GOLD analysis project Ga0123357, IMG submission 89873) | Embiratermes neotenicus P4 segment gut microbial communities from Petit-Saut dam, French Guiana - Emb289 P4 | ecosystem: Host-associated > Arthropoda: Insects > Digestive system > Gut ...
TGCGAGGCTGTGATCGGGGCTCATGCGCTGCTCGGAATCCTCATTTATCACTCATAAACTCCGGTTCCTGCGCTGCTCTTCGCCCCGCTGACCGCCTCTCGCGACAGATTCTGAACAGGTTCTGAGATCATCCCCGCTTGGCGCGCGTAAAGAGCTGGTCGAGCAGCGCCATCGCCAGTTCGATTTCCTCTTTCTCGATGTGCAGCGAAGGCGCGAATGTGATGACGTTCTTGTGGTAGCCGCCCACGTCCAGCACGAGGCCCATGCGCTTGCCCTTGTGCTCCAGCCCGCCCGCCAGGCCGATGTCCACCATCTTGTCGAGCAACGCCTTGTTGGGCGTAAAACCGTCGGCCTCGCAAATCTCGGCGCGTAGCGCGAGCCCCAGGCCATCCACGTCGCCAATTTCGGGGTGGCGCTTCTGGAGGTCGCGCAGCCCCGCGAGGAAAAGCTCGCCTTTACGCATGACCATCGCCTCGTAATCCGTCTCGGCCAGCATCCGCATCGTCTCCAAACCCACGGCCGTGCCCAGAGGGTTGGAGGCGAACGTCGAATGCGTCGATCCGGGCGGGAAAACCTGCGGATTGATGAGTTCCTCGCGCGCCCACAGACCGGCCAGCGGGTTCAGCCCGTTGGTCAGCGCCTTGCCAAAGACCAGCACGTCCGGCGTTACGCCAAAGTGTTCGATCGACCAGAGTTTGCCGGTACGGTAAAAACCCATCTGGATTTCGTCGACCACGAGCAAAATCCCGTACTTGTCCAGGACGCGCTTCAAGCCCTTGAAGAAATTGGGCGGCGGGATGACGTAGCCACCCGTGCCCTGAATCGGCTCGACGTAAAAGGCGGCGTACTCGGACTGTCCTGCCTTCGGGTCCCACACGCCGTTGTATTCCGATTCAAACAGACGCTCGAAGTGCTGCACGCAATACTCGCCGTACTCTTCCTTGCTCATCCCTTTGGGGCCACGGAAGTGATACGGGAAGGGGACGAAATAGGCGCGATCCCCAAAATGCCCGTAGCGGCGGCGGTAACGGTAGCTCGACGTAATGGAGGTCGCCCCCAGCGTGCGCCCGTGATAGCCCCCCTCGAACGCAAACATCAGGTTTTTGCCCTTGGCGTTGCGCACAAGTTTCAGCGAATCGTCGATGGATTGCGAACCGCCGACATTGAAATGGATACGCCCGTCGAGGCCCCATTTCTTCTTCGCATCCTCTGCGATGATCTTTGCCAGTTCGATCTTGGTCGGGTGCAGATACTGGCTCGCCACCTGCGGCAAAGTGTCGATCTGCCGCTTGAGCGCGTCATCCAGGCGCGGGTTGGCATAGCCGAAATTGACGGCCGAGTACCACATTTGCAGGTCGAGAAAAGGCGTGTTCTCGCCGTCAAACAGATAGCTGCCTTCGCAGCGGGTAAAAATCTTGGGATCGGAATAGTGAACGGTGTCACCGAACGAACAATATCGAGCCTCGTCAGCCAGCAGGGCGGCTTCATTCATGTGTTGAATGCTCCAGAAAAAAATCAAACAGCCAGCAGGGGTTCATGCCCGGCCAGCGTGGGAATCATCAATAGGGCGTCGCTGAACCCGGAAATCGGAACATGAGGCAAGCGTTTGTCAAGGCAATGCGCGGTGAGACTACCCTTGGCAAACACCAGATCCGCGCAGCCTGCGACGCAAAAATCGGAACGGCCATCGCCAATCATCAACACCTTGTTGCCTGCCGTCCGGGCACGGCGCGCAAAAGCGCACTTGCACATACCCGAGGCCGAGCAGCACGCTGCATCCGCGTAAGGAGAATCCAGTTTCCAGGACCGTTCGCCTGTCTGCGTAAGACGATTGGCGTAGAACGGCAAAAGAGGCAAACGATGCCGCTCTAGGATGCGCTTGATGGCGTAATCCAGCCCGTCGCTAACGATGGACAACTCCCATCCGCGTGTGGCGATAGCGTCGACGAACGCTGCAAAGGCGTCATCCACGCCAATGGCGTCGATGGCCTCATCGAGTTCTTCTTTTGAGGCATCGAGACAGGCGATCTGCTGCTGCATGCATACACGAGAGCCGATACGTCCCGCGAGCCATTCGGCCTCGATCTCCTGCCACCCCGGTTTGCCGAATGCCTCCAACAAGGTATCGGTGACATCGCTCGTCGAGATCGTTCCATCAAAATCGCACAGCACAGACCAGGCAGCCAAACTACTTTCTCCTCAAGAACTTCAAGTATCGAACCTGCCGAGTGTTTACGTCCGCGGCGCTTCCCCTATACTTGCGCCTCCGTGGCAGCTTCCTGCCAACCATGACCTCTATGCCAGGAATTGCCATCAAAACACTCGCCGTCAGCCTAGCTTGCGTGGGTCAATTGACCGCCGCACATGCGCAGACGGATTCCACGCACACCGAGCAAAAAGCGCAAAATGATATCACTTGGGCCATCGGCGCAGGGGGCATGCGCTCACCGGCCTGGCTGGGCTCAGCGCGCATGCGCTATGACTTCCTGCCCTATTTCGCGTTCACTTGGCGCGACCTCATTGAGGTAAACGTCACCGACGGCCTGAGCGTTGACATGCTGCACGGAAGCGCCTGGCACGGCGGGTTGATCGGCACATGGCGGCGTGGACGCACGACGCGCGATCTGGGCGGCGAGCTTTCCGGGGCAGGCGTAGCTCCTTTGTCCAACACCTGGCAGACGGGCGTCTATCTGGAACACGTTCCCGTCAAAAACCTGACGCTGGGCGCCAACCTCAGCCACGATATTCAGTCGACAGGGAGCGCCTACGGCAATGCCTATATCGAATGGGATATTCCGGTACCGAAGCCCGTCGAACACTCGCTCAAGCTCAACCGCGAATTCATGAACCGTTCCGCCATGCGGCGCTACTTCAGCGTTCCTGCCGAACCGGCAGCGGCGCTTGGCGTGCAGGCTTACCAGCCTGCGGCGGGCGCGAGCGGAACCCGGCTGAGTTACGAAGCCTTTCTCCCCACGAGCCTTTCGACAGGCATCGCCCTCGGGCTTCACTGGACCCGGCTGGCGTCGAAGCCTGCCGACAGCCCGCTGGTGCGTGACTATGGCGACAGAATGCAGCGTTCGTACCTGGCGGCATTTCTGGTGCATTTTTGAACGGCAAGGCACTGTGTTGCTGGGGATTCTTAATGCAGCGTCGGCGTTTCGGCGACCAGCCGCGGGCCGGTGTAGAGCATGACCACCTCGCGCCCCACCAGCGTCACATAGCCGCGGCGGCGATTGTTTCCCGTGTCGCTGTATTCGAAACCGTAGGTGCGCCGGAAAGTCAGCCGTCCCTCTGCATTGCGTGCGAAGCGGATCGCGGCGACGGCCACAGTCTCATCGAGCAATTGCAGATGCTCGGCCACACACGCCGCGCGTGCCGCGGCGATACCGATTTCGCGCGTTTTCAGGCTGTCCATCCAAAACCAGACGCCCGCGGCGGCGAGTAAAAGACCCATCGATTCAAACATTCACCACACTGCTTTTCGGTTAATCAGGCGGGCTTGGCTTGATGCGCATCATGCATCAGGCGGGATGTTAAACAGTATTGGCTGCGGAGCCATCAAGCAAGGTAGTCTATACGGTTCATTCGCCGAATCATGTCTTCAATGTCTGTCACACCGCCCCCCGCGCATCGGAATATCGCTGAAACGCCATTCCCCACGCGCATCATCATCTGGCTTGTCGGCCTTTTTGCGTTTCTGAACGTCTATTCGATTCAAGCCATCTTGCCGATGTTGATGGAGGATTTCCAGGCCACGCCGGCCGAGGCGGGCCATGCGGTCGGCGCGACGGTATTGGGCGTCGCCTTGCTTTCTCCGTTTATCGGCATGCTCTCGGATGCTTGGGGGCGCAAACGCATGCTCGTGATTTCGATGCTTTTGCTGTGCATCCCGACCGCCGCATGCGGGTTTTCCCGTTCGCTGAATGAGTTGGTGTTTTGGCGTTTCTTGCAGGGGCTGGCGATTCCCGGCATCACGGTCGTTGTGATGGCCTATATCTCGGAGGAATACCAGCACCACGGCAGCGTCGCGAAAATGATGTCCTCCTATATCTCCGGCTCGGTGTGTGGCGGATACCTTGGCCGTTTCATCACCGGGCATATCAGCACGCTTACAGGCGATTGGCGCGAGGCGCTGTGGACGCTGGCGGTCTTGAACCTGATCGGCGCTTTGTTCGTCGCCGCGCGTTTACCGGCTTCGGAATATTTCGTCCCCAATCGCGCGATCGGCGCGGGCTTCGTGCAACTCGGCCGTCATCTGCGTAACCGCGGCCTGCTTGCGGCCTGTGCCGTGGGCTTCTGCGTGCTCTTTGCGCTGGTCGGCACCTTTACCTTCGTCAACGTGCTGCTTGCGAAGCCGCCGTTCAATCTTTCGCCGGCGGGGCTGGCGAATGTGTTTTCGGTCTATCTCGTCGGGATCGTGATTACGCCGCTGGCGAGCAAATTGATGGCGCGCTTTGGCTATCTTGGCACGCTGAGCATTGCGCTCGCGTTTGCCATGACGGGACTTGTGCTGACGCTGGTGCAAAGTCTTGCCGTGGTGGTGATCGGCCTGACCCTCGCGTCGAGCAGCATCTTCGTTGCGCAATCCACCGCGATCAGCTTCCTGGCGCAGCAAGTCCGCACCGGGCGCTCGCTGGCTTCCGGGCTTTACAACCTCAGCTACTACCTCGGCGGGGCCGTCGGCGCGTCGGCCTGCGGTTTCGCCTATATGCACATGGCCTGGGCCGGGACCGTTGCTTGCGTCATCATGGCGCAGTGTCTGGCCGCCTTGATTGCCTGGAGTTTCTGGCGCAACCCATAAGGTTTAAGCGGGTTGCAGACGCGGCACGATCCTGGCTTCGCGGATCGGCAGATTCACCAGCGCGGCCAGTGTCGCCAGCGCGATGTCCGCGTACCACATCACGTCGTAGTTGCCGACGCGCGAGATCGCGATCCCGCCGAGCCAGGCGCCGAAGAAAGCGCCGGTTTGGTGCGAAAGCAGCGTCAGCCCGAACAGGGTTGCAAGATAACGACTGCCGAAAAGCTTTTCCACGATGACCGCGGTCGGCGCGACCGTGGCGAGCCAGGTCAGGCCAAGTCCGATCGCGAACAGATAAAAAGTCAGCGCCGTTTTCGGCGCCAGCAGATAAACGGCCACCAAGGCGGCGCGGGACGCATACATCCAGGCCAGCACATATTTGCTGCGATAACGTTGCACCCAATACCCGGCGGCCAAGCTGCCGAATACGTTGGAAAGCCCGATCAAGGCAAGCGACCAGCTCGCCACCCCCGCGGGCAAGCCGCATAGCTGAACTTCGCCCGGCAGATGGGTGGCGAGAAAAGCGATGTGGAATCCGCAGGTGAAGAACCCCGCATGCAGCAACAAATAGCTGCGGTTCGCGAGTGTCTCGCGCAGCGCGGCGCCCAGCCCGCGCTCTTCGATTTCATGCGCCAGGGCGGCGGAGCGCACCGTGTCCGCAGCGGCCGGCTTGCGCAGTTGACGCGCGAGCGGAAGCGCGCCGAGCACGATCAGCGCGAGCCCCCACAGCGCGTTCATCCAGCCGAAGGCCGAAATTAGAAACTGCGAAAGCGGCGCAAAGATGAATTGGCCCAGGGAACCGCCCGCATTGATGATGCCGGACGCCATGCCGCGCTTGTGCGCGGGCAGGCGCTGCGTCGCGGCGCCGATCAGTACCGAAAAACTGCCCGCGCCCGAGCCCGCCGCGGCCAGCAGGCCGAGCGTGAAAATCAAACCCGTGCCGCTGCGCATGAACGGCGTCAGCGCGTTGCCGAGCGCCAGGAGCACGATGCCGAAAGCCAGCACCCGCCCCGGCCCATAGCGGTCGGCAATCGCGCCCGCGATCGGTTGCGTGGCGCCCCACGTGAATTGCGCGACCGCCATGGCGAAGCTGATCGTCGTAATGCCGAGCCCGGTTGCGCTATTCAGCGGTGAAACGAACAAGCCCAGGGACTGACGCGCGCCGATCGTCACCATCAGCAGCGCAGCGGCATACAGTGCGATGGCCAGATGATTTTCCTGTTTGTGTTGGACTGCCATTCAATTTTCTCTGTTGGTTGAGGCGTTGGGGTTCAAGTGCAGGCCGCGCTGCATTTTTCAGATGATGGCACGCTTGCGCAAGCGTCGGTCCGTACTGCCGGGTGCAGTATTTTCAATGGACGGACGGATCGTGATGTATTTGAAGCGACAAACGCTTCAATAAGTACCGCCTCGCGTGCCGGATTTTTCCGCGGCCGAAAGCACCGCGCGCAACTTGGTGGAGTAATTCAAATGCGTGCTGCGCAGTGAAGCCCGCCTGAAAGCGTGTGCGACCAAGTTGGCATGCAGGCTGGTCGCGATGAGCAATCCGCAGGATGCGATCAGCGCGCAAATATCCCAAACCTTGAGCGATTCAAATTGCCGCAAGGGCAGGCGGAGGAACCGCTGTAGGCGCGTATAGGCTTCGCTGGAATCGTGCCACGGTGCGGCGCCTGCGCGGAATGCGACGAGCGGCAGGCCGAACGCGTCGAGTTCAGCCGCGAGCGCCTTGAGCGTCGCATCCGTCGCATTCTCAGCGGCAAATTGCAATGCAAGAAAGCCCTGCGGAAATTGGCGCTTCAGGCGGGCGACCTCTACCTGTCTGGCGGACGCGGCAATTTGTGGCGCGAATAACTCGCGCACGCGCAGGGCCGGATCGGGTTCGCGCGGAAGCCGCAGCCCCGCCGCGGCGAGAGCCGCCTGAGTGACCGGATCGCGCACACTCGCGGATTCGGCATGAGCCAGCGCGTGCAAGGCTTCTTGCTGCAAGGCCCTGGGCAATTGCGCAAACGCGACGCCGCCGATGGCGCGGAAGCGCACACGGCTACCCTGCGGCAGCGCGGCCGCGTCGACGACGTAAGGCAGACTGCGCGATGTTTCAAGCTGTGCGCCGGACCAGGCATTGCGCGCGGGGATGTCGCGCGCATAGGACGCAATCGCGGCCTGTGCGTTGGCCTCGTCGAGCAGCATTACGGCCGCCTCCCAGGCGTTCGTCGTGAGGATTTCGCCGCCGACATGCAGAAGTTCGGGCGCCTGCGCATAGTGCGCCGGCCAATCTCTGAGCAAGGCCGGCAAGGCCATGACTTCATGGCCGCCGAACGGGCGCATGTCGCGCGCCGCAAGCCCCGCGTAAATGACCGGGCATTGCGCTTGCGCGGCGGCGATTTCGGCCAGCAGAAGATCGCCGAAATTGTGGCGGTCGAAAGCGCCGAACAAAATCAGCGGAGGGGTGTCGATTTCCTGCATGGCGTGTCTGCGATTTGTTTCAAGCGCGCGCTGCCCGCACGCCAAGCCAAACGCCCGCGACCAGCAATGCGATACCCGTGAGCGCGCCCACTGCGGGCGCTTCGCCGCGCCAGAGAAAAGCATAGGCGAAAGCCGCGAGTGTTTCAAAAACAATCAGTTGGCCCGATAAAGCGGTAGGCAGCATTTGGCTCGCGCGATTCCAGAGCAGCGTGCCGAGCCACGAGGCGAACAGCCCGATCGCGAGCATCAGCGCGACGAAATGCGTGGGCCGCGGGCCGAGCGGGAAATCGAATCCCGTTTGTTGCGCGAAGGCGCCGTAAAGCAATAGTCCGAGCAAGGCGGGCGGCAAAGTTGCCAGGCCCTGCGCGCTGGCCCAGGTTGAAGAGGCGATTTGCGGGCGGCGCTTGAGCCAGCGCGCATTGCGGATCGGATACCACGTCCAGCAAACGAGTGCGCCGCACGCCAGGATCGCGCCGAGAAGATAGTCGATACCTCGGCCGCTTTGGAGACGTTGCAGCTCGTGGTGATTGACGAGCGCAATGCCGCAGGCGATGACCGTGAGCGCGGGCAGCAGGCGGCGCCAAGGCAAACTCGCTTCATGGATGTTGGAGGTGATCGCGATGACGAGCGGCAGCGTGCCGATGATCAGGGTCGGCAGCGGCGCATCGGCGCGTTGGATCGCGGCGGCAAGGCACAGGTAATACAGAATGTTGCCGATCAGGCCCAGTTCGAGTGCCGCCAGCCAATCCTTGCGTTCGAGCGCAAGCAGGCGCGTGCGGTCGCGCCAAGCCAGCGGCAGCGCGATCAAGCCGAACGCGGTGTAGCGGCCGAACGCAAGCATCGCGGGCGGATAATCCCACAGCATGAGCGGCGCGACGAAAACCAGGCCCCAGAGGAGGCCGGCGCCCAGCGCGCAAAGCACGCCTGCGGTGATCGGGCGATTTGGCGACATACCCGCAGTGTGCCTGAGATTCCATTACGGCAAGTCTTTGCGTCTCCAATGCCGCGCGGAGGGCAATACCATTTGCGGCATTCATGTGTCGGCGGCCGATTATTCGATGGAGGGCGCTGCCCGCTTTTCAGCAAGCGGTTTCGGCCTGGCAAACGGACACCAAATAATTTCTAAAGATTTGTAAGGATTGCTTCCGTCGCCGGCGCAAATGGCCAAATAAAGTAAGGAAACGCAAAGGATGCTGGTGTTGCCGATCGAGTTGTGCTGAGCTTCGGATTGCCAAGCGAGCGTTCGCATATTGATGATTCATATAAGGCCAGTCGATGAAAAAATGTTCCGCGCTTTTGCTTTTTTTGCTTGGCACAACCGCTATGGCGGCGGGGCCGGGCCTTGGCTGCAAAACGACTGGCGGTGAAGTCGAAACGCTGCTGTGTTCGGACGACGCCTTGGCAGCCAAAGACGAACTTCTCAGTGAGGTTTTCAGCGCCAGCCTGATGTCGATGGAGCCGGCCCAGCGCAAGCATGTCCGCGCCAGCCAACAGAGATGGCTGCAAGGGCGCAGTGTCTGTTTGAATGATCCAGTGCCGAAAGATTGTTTGATGCGGCGTTACGACGAGCGAATCAGCATGCTGCAAATCGAAGGCAGGCTTGTCAAAGCCTCGGCGCTCGCGCGTTATGACTGTGGCGCGGCGGGGCTGCTGGAAATCAGCTTTTACAACAACACGCCCGTGCCGGCGGCTGTGCTGTTACGCGACAGCCCGCAACGCGAAATCGCATTGCTTCAAGTATCCGCGAGTGGCGCGAAGTATGTCGGCCGCACCTTCGCTTTCTGGAGCAAAAACGATTCAGGGCTATTCAGCGATGCGGGAAAGCCGGATGTTCAATGCGAAAAGCGGTGAATCGTGGATTGAACCTGAGCAGCCCTCGTAATCAGAGCCAGATGGAATTTAGTATGTATAGACTGGACACATCAAACTATGGCATCTGGCTAGCGCAAAGCGCGGTCAAGCAAATGAACTACCTGCGGTGATGGTGCTGCCCAAAACCCAGTCCGGGAGGTAAGGGTGCATCAGCGCGAGGCGTTGCGCCAGATCCCGTGTCAACCGGAAAGATGGTATGCGCGCGTAAGCTACATAGGCTGACCGCCGCCAAAACCGTGCCATTGCATATAACGATACTGCCATTTCCCTCATGAACAACGCTCTACCCCATGCTGCCGCCGTGGCCGCGCCCATTGAACTCACGCAGCCCCGCGGGCCGGTGGATGAACACACCGCCTTTCGGGTGCTGGGCGCGATCAGCGCCAGTCACATGCTCAACGACATGATGCAGTCGGTGCTGCTGGCGATTTACCCGATGTTGCACGCCAACTTCGCACTCACTATCGGGCAGATCGGGCTGATTACGCTGACCTACCAGATTTCCGCTTCGCTGTTGCAGCCACTGGTGGGCTATGTTGCCGACAAGCGGCCGCTGCCGTATTCACTGCCGGTAGGCATGGGCTTCACGCTGGTGGGGCTGCTGCTGCTCTCGGTAGCGCCGTCCTACGGATTCGTGCTGCTGGCGGCGGCGCTGATCGGTACCGGCTCGTCGGTATTCCACCCGGAATCTTCGCGCGTGGCGCGCATGGCCTCGGGCGGGCGCTATGGGCTGGCGCAATCGGTATTCCAGGTGGGCGGCAACGGTGGCTCGGCGCTCGGGCCGCTGCTTGTGGCGCTCATCATCACCCCGCGCGGACAAGGTCACGCGGCATGGTTCGCGCTGGCGGCGCTATTGGGCATGGCGCTGCTCATCTACGTCGGGCGCTGGTATGCCGCCAACCGCTGGCGCCTGAAGCCCAAGACGCGCAAGATGGCCGATGGCGGGGAAGTGGCGCTGTCGCGGCGGCGCATCATGGCGACGCTGGGCGTGCTGGGACTGCTGATCTTCTCCAAATATTTTTACATGGCCAGCCTGAACAGCTACCTGACCTTTTACCTGATGGGCAAATTCAGCCTGTCGGTGCAGTCGGCGCAGATGTTCCTATTCCTGTTCCTGGCGGCGGTGGCGGCCGGCACGCTGATCGGCGGCCCGATGGGCGACCGCATCGGCCGAAAGCGGGTGATCTGGGTTTCCATCCTGGGGGTGGCGCCGTTCACACTGCTGCTGCCGCACGCCAACCTGTTGTGGACGGGCGTGCTGGTGGTCATTATCGGCCTCATGCTGGCCTCGGCCTTTCCGGCCATTCTGGTCTATGCGCAGGAACTGTTGCCGGGCCGGGTGGGGATGGTCGGAGGGCTGTTCTTCGGCTTCGCCTTCGGCATGGGCGGCCTGGGCGCAGCGGCCCTGGGGCATCTGGCCGATCTGCGCGGCCTGGACTTCGTGTATCAGGTCTGCGCCTTCCTGCCCCTCCTGGGGCTGTGCGCGGCGCTGCTGCCGGATATACGCTCATGAAGGAATAAATTCACTTCGCAAGGGAGGCAGGCATGGAAAACCTGCCACTCGCAAGGCTTTTATGCTGACCATCGCCGTGCTGCAAAGTGTGGCCGCCTAGTTTGATGGAGGGCGCAAGTTCGACCGCCGGGAAATGACGCGCGTGAAATTGCCAGATGGGCTGTAAAGCCTGTTCGCGCAAGTTGAGGCTGGCTGGCGAATTCCGGCATCTGCCTGCGGCATATTTTTATCGTAGTTTTTGGGGAAAGGAGCGACAACATGAACGATCTCTCGGGCAAATGCGCCCTCGTCACCGGTGGCAGTCGCGGCATCGGGCGCGCCATTGCCCTGGCGCTGGCGGCGGAGGGCGCCGATGTGGCCGTCAATTACCGCGAGCGCCGGGCGGAAGCGGAGGCGGTCGCGGCTGAAATCAGGGCGCGTGGGCGGCGTGCGGTGGCGCTCGCCGCCGATGTCGCCTCGGCGGCGGCGGTGCAGCGGCTAGTGGCGGAAACCGAAGCGGCGCTTGGGTCGGTCGACATTCTCATCAACAACGCCGGGGTCGCTTGGCCGGTGACGCTCGACACCCTCGACACGCCGGTGTGGGAGGCTACCCTGTCCATCAATCTCACCTCGGCCTTCCTCGTGACGCAAGCCGTCCTGCCGGGAATGCGGGCGCGGCGCTGGGGCCGCCTCATCAACATCGCCTCGACGGCAGCGCAGATCGGCGGCATCGTCGGGCCGCATTACGCCGCCTCGAAAGCCGGCATGATCGGCATGACCCACGGCTACGCCTCGCTGCTTGCCGGCGAGGGCATCACCGCCAATGTCGTCGCGCCGGCGATGATCGACACCGACATGATTCGCGCCAACGACCGCGCCCACCCGGAAAAAACCCCGCTGGGCCGCTATGGCCGCGTCGAGGAAGTGGCCGACGCGACGCTCATGCTGGCGCGCAACGGCTACATCACGGGCCAGACGATCAACGTCAACGGTGGGATTTACATGGGCTGAGGCTTTATGGTTCGATCGTTACGCGGATGCCTCATCGTTCTGCTCGTCTTGCCCGCATACATGTGCTTGAGTTTGGCGTTCTCTGCTTCCAATTCCCGCAGTCGTTGCAGCTCAGACACCTGCACTCCTGCAAACTTGCTTTTCCACTGGTAGTACGTCGCCGCATTCACACCATGTTTGCGACATATCTCGGCCACCGGAATACCCGACTCGCCTTCCTTCAGGACCGCGACAATCTGGCTCTCTGTAAATCGGCTTTTCTTCAAAGCTGTCTCCAAGGACTAGGAGGCTTCGAAATTCTACTGGCTGGCGCCTACTGGAGTGGGAAGCTTACGGCAAGCCACGCGCCATTCGCACCGATAATGCTTGGCGTCTTGCATGGCTGACAATCATTCTGCACTTACTATGAAGCGGGTTTTACTTCGCGCGTGTTTACGACGGGCCTACGGCTTGCCGACATTCGGCATCAACGCACGGCTCCCGGGTCACCTTGGATGAACGGACGCATTGAACGGTTCTTTGGAACCTTGAAAGAAAAGCTCAA
>Ga0123357_10009684_pt1 | contig 12179 bp, 12 predicted proteins | sample TergutEmb28metaG_FD_89873 | JGI IMG/M metagenome (GOLD analysis project Ga0123357, IMG submission 89873) | Embiratermes neotenicus P4 segment gut microbial communities from Petit-Saut dam, French Guiana - Emb289 P4 | ecosystem: Host-associated > Arthropoda: Insects > Digestive system > Gut ...
ATTATGAAACAAACTGCATTTTGAAGAGAAAAAAATGGAGAGTATATACCGTGTTTAAAATATTCAGTACCTGTATTTGTTGACTAAATATATAAAATGCAATGTTTAGAGGTTAGCAGTGCGGTACGACCACTATAGGGGTCGTTAGGCGTCAAAGGTTTAATGTGTCCCTGAGCAAAGCTGCTGCCACGGAAGCAGGAAGTATGCATTTGCCAGGAATTTGAGTGCCCTTCTTACTGCCCCTCACTCCGATTCAACTGTCATTACCTCATAAAAGTCTTGAGTGCCAACCTCATACTTCAAAGCAGACCTTACACCACCTGCAAATACTTCCTAACTAGGAATGAAGTCCTCATCTTGAAATTTCTCTTCATATATTGCATTTCAATTCTTGCAAAGAATGTGAAATGTCCAAATAAATTCTACCTTTCAGTGTTTCCCAAAAATGACAATGGAAGAGATTCAAATCTGGACAGCTATAAGGCCAAAATCTGTGACATATTAATGACATACTACACACTAAGTACATATTCCAGTTCATGCATCTGGCTGTTTACTGTGTGTCATGTCAGACCCTTGAAGGAAGTAACTGTACATTATTATTCTGTTAATCCCCTGATGAATGGTGTTATAATTATGTGAATATAACGACTGATATGTACTGTTTCTTTGAGAAACCAATGTCCTATGATTCTGAATACACCCAAAGAACAACACACTCCATCTTCAAGGTAATCTTCATAAAGTACACAGGAAGTTTTGAAACATCAGTGTCTGTTATTTTGGGTCTTTACTGTCGTATTTAGCCATTAAATGACCTATGTTCATATATGTGAATGTAAGTAAAAAACACCTCCATAAATTTATTCTACATATTTAGGCAACAATGAAATGTACTGCATCTTAAAGATATACCTAATGGGCTAAAATACCTGGTGTTACTGCCACTTCATTTTCAACAAGCAGTCCTGTGTCTGCAGTCCATTCTTCTGGAAAATTATGGAATTGTGGCTTTTGTTTTGGAAGATGCTTGAAACATTGCTGGAAATGTAAAAGATCGTGCTTATTTTATAGATAATGTAACATAATACAAATATGTACTTAAGTAAATATTTATTTTCAGTACTATATGGCTCAATTTGTGGTTTTTGTTTCTTCAATACCTCTAGAATTTACTGCAATATAGACTTTGTTATTGCATTTTAACCCTTTGATGCCTAACGACCCCTACAGTGGTCGTACCGCACCGCTAACCTCTAAATGTTGCAGTTTATATATTTATTCAACAAATACAGGTACTGATTATTTTAAACGTGGTATATACTCTCCGTTTTTTTCCTCCTCAAAACGTAGTTTGTTTCATAATTCTAACATATTTGGTTCCTGTTTTATTCACATTTTATATACAGAGTGTGCTAAAATTGAAAAAAATAATTCAGGCGCCAAAAGGTTAACAAACATTGGTGTACCCAAAATTTCAGCTTTAGGCCAATTATATTTAGCATCTTTTCTTCAGTATAAAAAAGAAAGAAAAAAAAAAAACAATCAGTACCATTAATAAATGCAAGATACGAAATTCTCTGAGCAGTGCTGATGAGGACTCTAAGTAATCTGTTAAACTACCGTAAGGGCAGTGTGCAGTAAAATCTACAATAATCATAGTAAGTAAACAGGAACAAGAGTTCACAAACATTTTGACTGCACTATGTATTTAGGTATTATTCTTGAAGTATCTGAATGTTGAAGGCAATGGAACAAATGGTCACATGGCAATTCTGCAACAACAAATATAAAACTAAGCTTTCTTTGGTACTAATAGTTTTTAACTGGCTATACTATGATCCTGTTGCAGAAGCCTTTGCATCATTCAGTTACATAAAGCTGTGACTCACCTTCCACAGAACAATGAGGAAGTTTTGTCTTTCTTGCAGGTTAATGGCAAACCACTTGAATACCTTATCAAAGTGTAAATCAAACTCATGTGTATCCTGCAATGACAAATCAAAGATTAATTATTACATTTATCATTTGTTTCTAACAGTATTATCAACCTGCTTCTTCTGAACTTCCAAGCCCCTACTTACACCAGATGTATTCTTCCCATCAACTGATTGAAGTTCACTGAGCATCCACGACCTCTTTTTCTTAAATACATTTTTATCAGTCTTCTTAATCTGCAAATGAAGGCCATCAATTGACTTGTACGTCACAAAATAGTAAACTGCATTTCCAAAATAAGAAATAAGTCAGGATGAGTGTCATAACAGAGTACAAGCACATCTGAACATTTCTTATGGACACCCTTACGTTTTATGGCCACAGATTTATCACAGCAACCTACTTAAAAAGTACAATAAGAAACAGACATGATATTGAGACTCAATTGCACTTAAACATCACAAAGAGTCTCCTCCTTGTGTTACATAAGTCGTGAAAAGTATGTGGGTACATACACGGCACTATTGGTAAGTCACTTTTTGATAATCAAGTTGGCAGAACTTGACAGCAGTATATGCACACAAATATTATTAATGGGAGCTATGACTCTCATGTTTTATCACAGATACAGCAAAGTAAAATAAACACATTACAAACACTCTCCTAAGAAGCCTACATGTAGGAGGATAAGTTTCAAAATAAAGAAAATACTTCTGAAAAACAGTTTCATGTTACATCCGTAGTACTTTATTTATATTTATGCATATCCCACCATGAAATCTGTTAATTAATGAAACTGCTATTACCTGATTAACCTCTACTCTATGGCCTTTAAATTTCAACTTACACTCCCACACATCCAGGGCACTTTCCAATTTAAATTCCCATTTCTGCAACTTCTTGTGTTATAAGTTGTACTTCATACACTTTTAGAGAATATAAAATTCAGATTAACAGTACAATTAACCCTTATCCTGCTAACGTGGAGAATATGGTGAGCTCCTAATAAGACCAGCAAATGGCAGACGGGATTTAACTCGGTGTTTAAAGCGTTAAGAACAATTCCATTTATCTGTGCTCTAAGTTCTGAAATAAACCCTCCTATTTTAATTATTATAAATCAGACCAACAAAATGCACACAGTTTTGTTTCATTTTATGCACCTTAGTTTATATCCTTCTTTAAAATTGTCTGCTTTCACTTTGTTATGCCATTTCCTAACCGTATCAACACAGAACTGCGAGGAAATATATGGGGTACATTGCATTACCAACTTTGAAGAATGTACAACATTAGTGACTCCCTTTCATCACACAACTACATTACAATATTCTGGTGTATACTAAATGGTTGGTGCCTGGGTTGAGTCAGAGATTACAGTACTGTATTATCTTCAAGAGTAGGACTGTTCACCTCTCTGCTTAGAATGAATGCACTTAATATTTACTTTTAAACAGGCCAAAAACAGGCCAGACCTTGAAATGATCATTGCAAAAAGGGACTATATATAGATTTTCTTCATTCATATAAACCACACGTAAATCCATACCCGGGTCTTCAATTTTTGTCATCAATATCCATAATCAGGAAACCAGAAGCAAATGAATGACTGGAGTGAATTTCTGAATCATTTATTCTTCATTGTAAGGACTTGTATTTGCTCTCACTTTTTATTACTAAATGCTAAAACTGAGTAGCTTTTCTTGAAACAGGTTCTACAGTCCATAGTTCTCCTAATTTCTCCTTCCAAAATGGATATTTCCAAAACTTTAGAAATGGTGTTCCTCAGATGAGACTTACAAAATTACTATTGAATGGATGGTATAGACGTTTATTTTTCTAACACAACCAACTGTATTCCCTGTTTCCAACTACAAGCGCCAATGTACATTTCAATTCATTTAACTAATGAACTCTAATATGTAGGGTTGAAAAATATGGTTACTTCATCATCAGCAGTGACTGAAATATTCTGGCTGACAACTAATTTCTGATTTGGCAGCTGGGAACTGGTTTTAGTTCCAGCAGCTTCAGTCAACCTTGTGTGGCAGAGGAATGGCAAAACACCTTCAAAAACTGATGATATTGTCTATGAAATTTGAGACTGAATTATGAAATGTAAAATGGAGGATGAATCGTGAAGAAACATAGTATTTGTAGAGTGGATTTGACTGGTTTCCAGTCACACAGTAGACTCTTTAAATATAACAAATGTTTGGGTTCCACACAAGAAGTGAATTCCTTGACCACATGCTTGACCATCAACTTTTCAATTGTGCATCATGCAGTCAGTTAAGTTTACCATGGACAACATTCAATACCATTTTAATAGGTAATTAGATAATGTAAACATGATTTTAAAGGTAAAAATTGTGTTGTACCTGATTAATAGTAACACATATAGGTTTCTCAGTTGTTATGGCAATGCATAGGACACTGGTTTTCTTCTTCTTTAGTAACTTGCTAACATGAACAACTGCCAACAAGTGTTCGTCATTTGGCTGAAAAACATCACGCTGTAGAGTGTGACGAATGGCAGCCATGTTCCAAACTGTTCTTCCCTAAAATAACATAACTGACAAGTCATTTAAAACTGCATTAACATTAAATTACAACTTCAGGCTGAATCAGCATCGTGGCAGAGACTCTAGGAATTTTCCCTTGACACAAAACAAAAGGCTCTAGGAATCACACCTTCTGAGGTAAGTCAATTGTGAAGTGACCTTCTAAAAAAATTATTCAGTAAGTGATGTAACTCATCTGGGTAGGCACAGAATCCCAAGGAAAACATCTTTATTTTCAATTTGCTGCACACTGAAACTAAAGTATGACCATTGGCAATTTTATAAGCTTGTAACAAAGCACAACTACTTACGTTCCCACTGGGTGGAAAACCTCTTCGTGTGGAAGTTTCTTCAATAGTCTGAAGAGTAAGTCACCCAGAACCAGATCTACACATCATGGTAAATTGTGGGACTCCAGAAGTTCCACAGAAAATTTATACTCATTATATCCAAATAAACCTCAACAGGTTATTAAGAAACAGTGCTTCAGCTTCAATTCTTCTAGCTCTTATAGTAACGCAGATATATACAAAATCCTTACAAATATGACTAAAGTTATTGGAAGCATGTGTAAGTCACATGGCAGTATATTTTTAAATAATTACACCAACTCCGAACATTGCGTGTCCTTAGAAGAAGACACGACTGGAACTGACTAACGTGCTGTTTCTCACATGAAAGAAATCATTAATGACATACAATGCCAGTGTCCGGGGTACATACTGTTATCTACTTGTCATATGTAAATATTCCCGCCATGGTTCTTGCAATGAAATACCCAGCCGCACGTATTGTATGTGGTACGAAAAAAAATGTCTTTCGTCAAACGGGCGACCATAAACGTTTGGGTAAAGCCTTACAGCAAACAAACATAAACACACTTATTTGCAACACACTGAAGAACAACCAGACGAAACAACGCTACAGTTTCGGTTTTCTGTCTGCATGTTGGCACTCATGGAGTAATCATAATCTCCGTGCACATGTTGGGTCGCAATTCTTGCTAACAGTCCCTGTACATACGATGAAGGCGTATAAGGGCACAGGAGGTACAGTTGCACTCATTCCTTTGACGCAAAATTAAAAATGTCACGGATCCTATATACCTATTTATAAACCATGACATGTAGGACCAGTTCACAGCCGCCTGACGGCATTATTCTGCTACATCAGCAGTGGCGCGTTTGAATGAAAGTTCAACGGAATGTAAGAATATATCCCACCAAAGCCAGTACAAAGCAATTAGACAAAACGTGTCGTGCCCAAATACGATACTTGTAACCCTGTAGCAATAATCATACATGGAATCAACACTACTAAACCCACGGCTTTTACGAGCATTGTTCGACAAATTCATGTGCATAATAGAGATGGGGTTTCGGTGACGTCGTTAGCCGTTACATAGCCTCGATAGTACAGCAACGACAGTTAGGAATTGGGGAACTCGTCGGGCTAAACTATGCAGTCAGAAAAAAATCTGCCAGTCCTTTACGCCGCCAATCCCACGTGGACCAACCTGGAATCGAACACAAGGCTGGCGGCTAACCGTTCAGGTGATAATACAGCTAACAACTTTTAACACCATACTCACCTAGTTATGTCCCTGCAAATTTCTCTGCCAAAACCCTGAATGTGATTGTCATGCTCCAGGTCTTGGTCCATGACTTCCAACTGTAAAGACCACGATTTGTTCCCAGCCTAGTCCCTATTCGGCGTGTCATGAAGTACTGGATTAAGCTTTCTTAATGTATTTCACCCACTTCCCCCCCCCTCCACCCCCCTCAGCAACACTTCACTGTTGGTCACATAAAAATACCAGGGCAACTACAAAACATGTACATTCAAAATACGTTTTCCACTTTGGAACTTTCCCAACTTCTGTCCTAAACAGCTAGAGTACAGAAAACCACTTACAATCTTAGAGCAAGTTTTTTTTTTTAAAATGAATTCCCGACAATACCAAGAACCTTCTATCTGATAGATGAAAATGGTTAACCTGATTATCACACACGTACTGTAAAGGAAGAAATTCCTCTCAAGGTCAAAATTAACGACAATATACAATCATTTACCCCTGCAGTTTATAAGAGGATAGCAGAGTATTACTAACAGCAATGGGCACAGTACTTCAGGTACTGCCACAAAGCTATGTACATTTTTAAAGCTGAAGGCCTCAAAAAATTATCATCACCAGCCAACTTGTGCTGTGACCATCAGTCACCACCCTATCATCTGTTCCAAATGGAGATATGGGAGTCTGCACACATTACACTGCAAATTCACAGAATCAAGACACATCTGCAAGCACAGATAAAAAGCTTTCTGTTATCAACATGATTCACTGCTCTGTTGAGGATGTGAAACACTTGCTTCTATTATTGTGACACAGTTCTCTTTGATGTGTTCCTTAAAGTTAACCAGGAAAACAGGGACTATAAGTTCATGTTGCATGCTGCACAGCAGGTTCTTTGGCCAGCAGTACAAAACAGGCATCAGCAAATGCACCCATTACGCTGCAGGCCGCCCACTCAACTCATGTTGCAGGACCAGCTTGCCATAATTCAATCAAGTCAAATCCATCAGAGAATCAATGCTGCCATTCTCAGGGAAGTGAACATTTCCAGCAACTGGGAGTGGCAGATGCATTGAGTTGTACTACAGACAACCCCAATAAAACTTTCTGGTATGGTTTCTTTTAGTCTGCCACTGTTGAGAATTTATTACTGTAACAAAATGAGACCCTGTTCTGTTTTCTTAGAATACTTTTGGAAATTAGTACTTTTTTGCATGAAATGGTTCTTCATGGAGTATACTGCCCACATTAATAGCAGGCAGATAAGATAGCCTAACCTAAACTTATTTTCATCTTTTACAAACATCATCTCCATCAGTATTTGTCATGTTAAGAACACCATCTGATCTTTTGTGTAGCAGGAAGACTGAACTGAAACACTCATGTTTGTACAATTCATATCAAACATCATATGTAGGAGAAGACAATGAATGGAAATCTACTGCACGTTCACATATATATTTCTTTACGTGAATCAGTACATAACATTCAGCCCTGTTTTTGTGCAAGCTCTCTTGCTTTAGCCTTTTCAATCTTTGCAATTCTGGCCGCAGACTTGGAGCCTAGAACACCACCACCCCAGTGTCGCTTTATTTCCTCAAAACGATCATTGAAATTAGTTTTAATTGCTTCTACCACCTTTGTGAAGGCTGCACGGTCACCAGAATCCACCTACACAGAAGAAAACTATGTTACATACAGTAATATGGTACAACTGCATTCGTACATATAGAATTCAACCAATGCCACCAAAAGTCACACACAAAACAGGCTATACAGTAATCACCCTACAAACTTCTGGATAACTTGTCTATGTAACTCATAAAATCACACACACACTTCCAACTGCAATTGGCATGTCACTGTATCAAACAAACATCAAGGGCTATAAACTGCCATGAACACTTTGTGCATGAGTGAATGAGAAACATCTACCAATGTGTCATTACATCCATGGATCCCATATATGGTGAAGTTACCTGAGTTACTGCAACACACGTGCATGTCTTGCGCCTGACAAGTGTCCCAAGACGAGCCTTGCCTTTTACTATGCAGTAAGGAACTCCCATCTTGCGGCAAAGTGCTGGTAGGAACAATACCAGCTGAAAAGGAGACATGTATTTTTGTAAAATCCCCTCTCAAGCCAACAAATCCAAAGCTTTTGAAATACGTACCTTCCAAACCAGCAAAATCTTACATTAAAACATATTTAAAAACTGTTGGGTTTAGTCTTCACACTGCCTACAGTACTTCATGTTTACTGGCGTGTCTTCAGGCAACAGATATATGAAGGCGGACTAAAAAAAAACCGGAATGGCATTGGGGAGCTCTTCCTAATCATAGTTGAGTGTTCCCCCGCTAGGTGAGTGTAGCTGAACCCTTCTTGAGCCAGTAGCAAGGCGGACGTTGCCGCAGAAGGTTGTATGGGCTTGTGTTGTCAATTCTCCCAAGTGCCATCAAGCTCCTCTCGCGAAATCGTGATGTCCGACTGTACCGAACAGCGAATCTGCTTGAGATTTTGTTTCCGTATCGGAAAAACGGCCACAGAAGCACATGAAATGCTTCAAAAGGCCTTAAGGAGGAAGCACTGAGCCGTACAAAAGTTTTCGAGTGGTATGCGAGGTTCAAAAGAGGAGAAATGAGCACTGAAGATCATCCTCATTCTGGGCGCCTGTCAACAAGCCGTACCGATGAGAATGTTGAAAAAATTTGAGAAAAAATCGAGGATCGTCGGTACACAACTGATGAGATCTCAGAAGCTACAGGTGTGAGTTGGAGTTCCTGTCAGCGGATTCTGACCATGGATTTGAACACGAGACCCTTTGCTGTGAAGTTTGTTCCCCGCCTGCTCACACAGGACCAAAAGAACACTTGTTTGACTTTGTGCCAGGAGTTGAAAAATCTGACTGAAAGTGACCCAAACTTTCTTTCTAATGTCATCACGGGTGACAAAAGTTGGTGCTATGGGTACGACCCTGAGACCAAACAAGCTTCGGGCCAATGGAAGATGCCCACTTTACCGAGATCGAAAAAAGCAAGACAAGTGAGGTCAAATGTGAAAATGATGCTCATTGTTTTCTTCGATGTTCAAGGAACCGTGCACTGGGAATTCGTTCCTCCTGGATAGACTGTCAATCAGGAATTTTACTTGGAGGTTTTGAGGCGACTGAGAGAGAATTTGTGAAGAAAATGCCCAGAATTGTGGAGATCAGGTGATTGGTTTCTCCAACATGACAACACCCCATCTCACACAGCTTTGTCTGTGACCTGGTATTTGGCGTCTCTGGGATGGACAATCCATCCCCACCCACCCTATTCACCAGACCTAGCCCCCTGTGATTTCTTTTTATTCCCGACAATGAAAAAAAACATTGAAAGGAAAGAGATTTGCCACCGTGGAGGCACTGAAAACAGCTTCGCAGGAGGCACTCAACAACATCAAGCTTCAGCAGTTCCATAGATGCTTCACACAGTGGGAAAAAAGATTGGACATGTGTATTGCCTCCAATGGAGAGTATTTTGAAGGGTATTAAGTGTTTTTTGTTTGAAATGTAAATAAATCTTTTTTAAAGAAAATTCGTTTTTTTTGGGCCCCCCCTCATATGTATGATGCAGATATAAGTTTATTATTAATGCTCACAAACGTTGCAGTAGTGATATTACCGCACGTGTTACTGCAAGAACATAGGTACTGCAATATTCATGGCGCACTCTTAACATCATGCTTGTACACAGCAGTTATTACTACTGCAATGGAGGACATATGGAACATTCACAAGCACACAGCCATCAAACTAAAGGACTGTACTGTTAATATTCACAACTCACGGAATCTAGAATCTCACAAGAATATGCCACAGGACAGAAAGAATTAACAGAACATTATTTATATTCATATCAATAACTATAAGGGGCAAAATCCCAAGTTCCTCATGTGTTCAAGACATTCTCTACCTATTGCATACCCCTACTGTCTGTTACCACGTTCACACCCTGCCACCATTATTTCTTTAGGTTCAACTTTATTACTATTCTAACATATTCACAAACGTTTCCCCAATATTATGCAATTCTCAATCTATAGTTGTTATCCTCAGTACCCTCAATCAAAAGTCCTGTTACTCTCAGTGCCCTCAATCTAGACTTCCTTTGGGGCAACAGAATGTTCCACACCCACATAAAAAGGTAACATTATGATTTATCTTTATACTTTCAGAGACAGCCAGGGTGTAAGTGAATGTTAGCAAGCATTCCTTAACAATAATCCTCTCAAACACGTAATAGGTTTAAAATGTGCAAAAATACTCCCAACATTTTAACACGCATAAAACCAACAATTTACGAATTACATCAAACAACACAGTACTCTTCTAAAATTGTATCATTACTTGTGCATACTTTATGCACACCCACACAGTTCATTTTCTGTTATTCCAAAACAAAATTGTCACGTAATCTTAAAATTTTAAAGGTATCTAAATTTCTCTGTTTTATTAAAAACATCTGTCCATATTTCCCTTCTTAATGAACTTTAATTCCTAACAACGGTTCCACCCAGTCTGTTGATTTTCACTTCCATTTTAGATGTCACTCAGTTTTTTGGCTTGATCTTGAGATGGCATGAAATTGACAAGGAAACTTGTTCATGCACTTAAAAAGAGTCAGCAGTGGTTTAAATAGTAAATGACCAGAATGAACCATATGAAAACAGTTAACACAAAACTGATCAAGCCAGATGCCCCCCCCCCAAAAAAAAACCATTAGGGACAGTATGTAATGGAAGTTAAAAAAACTGCATAAAGGTGGTTATTAACTCAAACGGTCAATGAAAAAACATAAAGGAAAAAGAACTGAGATTCTTAATAAAATACAGAAATTCAGGTAATGAAATATCTGGTCTTAGAATCCCATATAGAACAAATTATCCAGACCTACACAACTGTGAAAATGAAGCTTGCTCACTGGATGGACAATTTGACTAATATTAAAAGACTCCTACATTTCATAAAAACTATTCTGTTAGATTTCTAAGACTTATGGATGCTTCTACACAACACAGCAATTTAAGAGTTTAAAAAATCTGGGATTTTAACACATAGAACACAATTTATCAGACATAACTATTTTCTGGAATTTTGACACAGAAAGCACAACACAGCAACGCAGCGTTGATGATTTTATGAAAATTACACTGTTGCACTCAGACATGACTGAAAACATACACAGTCACAAGAGTCCTAAATACACATACGAATCACATTACCAGTTATCTTTCTTACATACAAGAACACTCAGTGCTGTTCTTCTAACATATGTCAACTAGGCAGTATGACATTCAGGTGAAGAAATTCATGTTACATCACAGTGTTCCACACATGGCACTTTTAATTTAAAAGAAACTACAAAAATTACAACACAAAAAATTCAGTTCTGAAGATAACTGTACAATATTTCAGCTGAAGCTCATTAACATGAGTACAGCTACTACCTGTACTTGAACACAATGTGACACCAACCACATTAACCATCACAAAAAAGTGCATCATGACAATAGTGTATGCCCTTCCCACTGCTAATACCATCCCATCCAAGTTACACTGTAAATTCCAGCCCTCTAGCACAAGATTTTAAGACCCCCATTCAAAAAGCCCTGTTAACTCACGTTTCAAAATGGACAGCGACCCTGTTGTAACATGAGATTTAATATCCCTCAAATGTTACAGAATACACACATCAAAGAGCTTTATCTTCTAATCATTGCAGAAATGAATAATATTTGAGCTGCCGTGCATGAAATGACAACCACTGCAATGGTAATGATCACTCAATACTGTTATCATGCCTGTCATTCAAACAATATAACACCGTTCAAAAAAATATTATAGCCATTTCTCTAAGTCACCAGAACATCTCCAAAATTATTACGTATAATGTGCACACCCCACTGCAGCTAACCTTTTGGCGCCGGAATTATTTTTTTAAATTTTAGCACACCTGTATATAAAATGTGAATAATACAGGAACCAAATATGTTAGATTTATGAAACAAACTGCATTTTGAAGAGGAAAAAACGGAGAGTATATACCATGTTTAAAATATTCAG
>Ga0123357_10009686_pt1 | contig 12178 bp, 12 predicted proteins | sample TergutEmb28metaG_FD_89873 | JGI IMG/M metagenome (GOLD analysis project Ga0123357, IMG submission 89873) | Embiratermes neotenicus P4 segment gut microbial communities from Petit-Saut dam, French Guiana - Emb289 P4 | ecosystem: Host-associated > Arthropoda: Insects > Digestive system > Gut ...
CCGTCTACAAACATGTTTTATGACACTAAATTTCTGTTGTTTGACTGAGACACAGGGTCTAAAATCATTGCTTTTGGGCGGGTTACAATTCCATTAATCTCATTGTGTATAATTATGGAGTCTAATAGAGTTGTTGCTCTTTCTGTCACATACATTAGACCTTGTTTTGGCCAACCCTGGCAGCCAAACACTGATGGTTGCGGTTAACGTAGATACAGTTTCAGAAAAGTTATAAATGAAAGGGTAGTGTGAGTGGTTACGGGAATGGTGCTCGTAAAGTGGGACTTAGAGGTATCAAAGGGCTTTAATGGCGATTCCTCTAATTTCGTTACGTGGCCCACATTCTTTCTGACCTCCATTGCTCTCTGGCAAAAATTGAAGTGAAGTGTTTCTTTTTTGAAAGAGCTTCCAGATATCTCTTCCGTCACTTGTATAACGCTCATTTTATTGCAAACTAATCTTACAGACTTCTTAATAACTTTTAAGTGATAATATCACTAATAATAATAAATTTCACGTAATGTATTATTCTTCATTAATTATTCCACCCTTAATTTTAGACGTCTTACAAAATTACTTACATACTTACTTACTTACTTACTTACTTACTTACTTACTTACTTACTTACTTACTTACTTACTTACTGTATGAAGCAGAGTCCTCCTTGTGAAACTAACCTGTTCTCATCTCAAGGAATTCCCTGCGTTGTATGGAACCTCAAGGTTAATTACGGCGTTTAGAAGTGCCCACCACCTGTCCCTATCCTGAGCCAGATCAATTCAATCCATGCTCCTACATCCCATATCCTGAAGATCCATCTGAATATTATCCTCCCATCTACGCCTGGGTCTCCCAAGTGGTCTCTTTCCCTCAAGTTTCCCCACCAAAACCCTGTATACACCTCTCCCCCGTACGCGCTACATGCCCCACCCATCTCATTCTTATCGATTTTATTACCCTGACATTATTGGGTGAGGAATACAGATCAGTAAACTTGTCATTATGTGGTTTTCTGCGCTTCCTATTACCTCATCCCCCTTCGGCCCAAATATTCTCATCAGCACCCTATTCTCAAACACCCCAACCTACGTTCCTCCCTCAACATGAAAAAGTTTTATTATGGTTCAACTTTATACAGGGTATACACAAAAGAATGGTGCGGTTTCAAAAGTTAAGAAGAAATTTATTTCTCACCTTAACGGACGGGCACAACATACACCGTCAGCAGCAGCAACTGTCCAAGTTTCTCATGCGCTACCAGCAGTTCACTTCTCATGCTTAGTGCGGGAACGCAGGGCTAGTTTCCAAGATGGCGTCCCAGCAGTAAAAGGCTTTCTGTGTGCTCCGTTTTGAGGTGTCCAGATCTGTGATTACAGTGCAGCGTGGGTTTCGTGCACAGTTTAGAAAAGACGCACCATTCAGGTGCGTCTTTTCTAAACCGTGCACGAAACTCACGCTGCACTGTAATCACAGACCTGGACACCTCAAAACGGAGCACATAGAAAAGGTCTTCCTGCTTCGACGCCATCTTGGAAACTAGCCCTGCGGCCCCGCAGTAAGCATGAGAAGCAAACTGCTGGTAGCGCATGAGAAACTTGGACAGTTGCTGCTGCTGATGGTATATGTTGTGTCCGTGTAAGGTGAGAAATAAATTTCTTGTTAACTTTTGAAACCGCACAATTCTTTTGTGTATTCCCTGTATTTTTGGATAGCAAACTGGAAGGCAGGAGATTCTGCACTGAATAATACCAAATATTTTCTGACTTCAATCTGCTCTTATTTATTCCTGAATAGAATTTTGATTTATTACTGTTGTTCCCAAATATTTGAACTATTCCACCCTTCCAAAGGATCTAAAATCGATCTTCACACTGTGACTTCGCCCTGCATTCTGGTCTCGAGACACGACCATGTACTTAGTTTTATCAGCATTTACTTCTAGTCCAATTTCCTTACTAGCAACTACTAATGGTTCTCTGTTATTCCTAACAGTATGTACGGTTCCGCGTCATATGTTAATATAATCTGCATACACCGAACGCTGATGTGAACTATTTGATTTAACCCTTTTACGCCTAAAGACCCCCATATTGGTCTACCGCACCGCTAACCTCTAAACGTTTCATTTTATATATTTATTCAACAAATATAGGTACTGAATATTTTAAACACTATATACACTCTCCATCTTTTTCTCTTCAAAATACAGTTTGTTTCATAATTCTAACGTATTTGGTTCCTGTTTTATTCACATTTTATATACAGGGTGTGCTAAAATTAAAAAAAAAAAATAATTCCGGCGCCAAAAGGTTAAAGCCTTTCTGGTTTACCTGAATCCTCCAAATGGAATATTCTAGAGCGAAGTTGAAGAGCAGTGACGATAAAACATCTCCTTTTTCTAACAATTCCTAATTGGAAACATGTCAGACAAATGTTTGCCTATCCGGACTGTGCTGTAGATTTCTCACAGACACATTTTTACTAGCCTTACCAGTTTCATGGGGATACCAGACTAAATAAGAATATTGTACAAGACCTCCCTCCTCGTGAATCATAGGCTTTCGTGAAGTCTATAAAGAGCTGATGTACTGCTTCATTGTATTCCCACTTTTTCTCAAGTATTTGACTAATGCAGAATATATGACCAGTAGTTGACCTGTTGCGTCGGAATGCACATTGATGACGCCCAATAATTTCCTCTGCAATGGAGTTAACCTTGAGAGCGGGATGTTGGATGAAATTATGTACATAATTGGCAAAAGTGATATGCCCCTTTAATTACTCTTGTTCTGTCACCCTCCTTACAAATAGGTAAAATGATCGACTCCTTCCACTCCTCAGGCAATTGCTCCTAATTCGAAATAGAATAATTAGTTTATGGATCTCAGAGGGAATTTTACTTCTCCCTGCTGTAATAAATTTCACTGGCATTGTAACAATGTATGGAGATATCTTTCTTTTTAGCTTTTCAATAACCGTCTCAACTTCAAAGGCACTCGGCTCAGGCACTAGCGGGTCTGCTGTGTGTCTATCTGTCTGCCTAACATCATTAATTCCATGTACATTCAATGGCTGAGAGAAATGGTTCCTCCAACCAGCCAAAATATCGTGGGAGTCTGCAACCAAATCACCCTTCTCATCCTTTGCTATATTAGTTCTAGGCTGGTAACCCTTCTTAAATTCATTGATGCCGCTCTACAAGTCTCTGATATTTTTTATCCTACTGTTAGTTTCAAGTTCCAGCAATTTTAGTTTACAGATATTCCTTCTTTTTGTTCTTGAAATGCCTAGTAACTTCACGTCTTACATTGTTTAGATTATCTTAAGGACTTTGATTTGGATCTTGTACCCACTGTAACTTAGCCTGCTTCCTTTGACCTAAAAATCTTGAACTTTCTTCATCAAACTATGCTTTATGATGCTTCAATTAATACAGACCTAAACTCCTTTACTTGAGGTTCTTATGTTGTCTTTAATGTTCTTCCAAGCCATGTTTATGTCCTCGCCATCATCTAAGTTCTCCAAAGCTGCAAAACTCTTTAATATCTCAATCTGATACTGTTTCATAACCTCCAGCTCACCTAGCTTCCTGACATTAAATCTTTCCCCATCAAACTTCTGTGCTGATTCTTTACTTGCTGTCATTTTTGCTTTACGTTTGCAACCACCAGATAGTGATCAGTATCACAGTCAGCTCCCCTGAATGATCGTACATCGAGTGTGTTCGAATGTCTTCTCCTACCGATCAATATGTGATCAATCTGGTTGTGAATCTTCCCATCTGGAGAGGTCCTGGTTTATTCATGTTTGGGCGTGGGAACATCTTGCTTTTTTGCAACTAGATTTTTGGTGTGGCGAAATTTACTATTCTAACAACATTATCGTTACTATGCTGATGCAAACTGCCATTCCCAATTGTCGGTTTGAAAATATCATCTCTCCCGTTATTTACATTAAAATCTCGTAAGAGGATTTTCTTATGATACTTAACAAAATTTTCGAAAACCTGCTGTAATAGCTCATGACAACTGCCTTTTGAATCAGCACTTTTCTGATCATTTGCTGCATGCACATTCAAAACAAGTTAGTCGTCTTCAATTCAGAATTAAGTAGGGCATATTACCGCGACGACGGTATTTTTTGTCGTTTCGTGCAGAATCTGCACTGTCGTTGATAGTTGTGTTTATCTGCACTGCCGCTGATTATTTCGTTTATCTGCACTGTCGTTGATAATTGTGTTTATCTACACTGTCATCGATAATTGTGTTTATCCGCAATGCCGCTGATTGTTTCGTTTATCTACACTGCCGCTGATAATTGTGTTTATCTGCACTATCGCTGATAATTGTGTTTATCTGCACTGCCGCTGATAATTGTATTTATCCGCACTGCAGCTGATAATTTCTTTTATCTGCACTATTGCTGATAATTTTGTTTATCTGCATTGTCATTGATAATTGTGTTTATCTGCACTGTCATTGATAATTCTACTTATCTGCACTGCCACTGTTAATTATGTGTATCTACACCTCTACTGGTAGTGGTTTGCTCCATCGCATGTAACTGACAGTGCTGGTAAAAGATTACCCTACAGGTTACAAGAACTGGAGCAGCCTTAATGAACATTATGGATCTTCTGCCTTGCTGTGTGTGACGCCGTGTATTCTGGAAGAAATTTACCGATATTTCTCAGCAAACTATTTATTTGACTTCATGATGCAAGATACAGATGGGGCACTCTCCTGCCATGAACGTGATTTCGTCCGATACGTCAGTAATTTTTACCAGATTGCACGGTGTCATATCACATAAGACGGTACCCTTCACAGTTAACGCTCTCAGGAGCCCACTTCTCACATTCAAATTAGTACGTAATATGTCATGCTGACCGTTCCTTCGCTTAGAAGATCAGTGCCTCCCTCCCACGTCTCAAAATACAGTTCAGTAGAGGGTTTTTAAATGAAATATGATGATTGACAGTGGAGTAGCGCGTGGCCACCGGGTCTCCTGAAAGTTCATGAGAGTTTCTGATATCCTAACACTTATCAGTTCAACAATCTTCCTTTATAATCTTAGTAATTGACCAACTTAATGCACAAATTCTTGTTTTATAATAAGTTTATTATATTCCTCTACATGATTCAAGCATTATTGTGCTCATCATCAGGAGGTTAAAATTGTATTATACAGCATCTGATATCGTCAAACTCTGTAGGTGTGATGATATTAGATGCTGTAAAATACAATTTTCAACTCCTGATGATGAGCACAACAGTGCTCGAAACATGTAGAGGAATATAATAAGCTTATTATAAAACAAGAATTTGTGGATCAAGTTGGTCAGTTACTAAGATTATACTCAGATGCACGGTCAGCAAGACATCAAAATTTCCCTTTATGTCTTCATATTTACGCAGATGTAGAAAATAAAATAATGAAACGTTTATAGTTCCATCCACTTAACGCCACCGCATTTTCACATCCCTTTGAATCATAGCCCCATCCCTATTAATTATTATACTTCTTTATTTTCTTTTAAATACCGACACAACGTAGAAATTATAAGACAGTTTAACTGTAGCCGTAAGATTCTTTATTAAAATGTAAACGAAGATGCAAATTTGCCTCCTTTTGAGGGAGACACTTGGCGATACGCATAACACAGGCGTGTCCTTTTTATTTACTTTTTATTTACTTTTCATTTACTTTTGTGGTAATCGTGTTGTTATTTAGTCCACAATAAATGAAATATAGTGAAATTTTATTTTCCTAATATTTATTCCTACTATCGATTATGGGGGAACCGCGGTAGCTCAGTGGTTAAGGTGCTGTGCTAAAAATCGGAAGCTCGCTGGTTCGATCCCAGTTGTGTCATTGGAATTTTTCATTGATATAAAATCCTTTTGATCGCACTATGGCCCTGGGATCGACTCAGCCTCTAACAGAAATGAGTACCAGGGGTATTTCCTGGGAGTAAAGGCGGCCGGTGCGTAAGGCTGACAACCTAACCATCATCCTGTGCTGTTGTCGTGAATTCAGGGAAAACTTAACTTCCTGGAAACCTCAGGGCCAATCCTGGCCAATAACGGGACTGATTTACCTTTCCTGTACTATCGATTATAGTGATGATAAACTTAACTTTTCTTCTTCTCTGGTATGTTTAGAAATTCAGGACCTCCCTCCAGTGTTTTCCAGATAGTTCTTGGAGGAAACTGAATATTTTTTGCATTACAAAGAATTTTACAGCTGGTTTATGATGGATTTTCTAAAAACATAAACTTAGCCTTTCCGTAGCTTGTCCTGCAAAGTGCCATTTTGGTATAACGATTTTGTAATTCTGCTGTCAAAACAGACATTATCGCACCTGAGCGGATATTATGACGCTTTTGCATCGGTGCGGATAGCCTGTTACATCTCTGCGTCCGCCTGTCCGCCTGTACGTATGAAATATTCCCTGAGCCATTGGATATTTTCACTAAATGTGATATTCCGTTCATTTAGTAAAATTTACTAAGACCTTTATAGGTCTGGCACAATTTGACTACCATTCTGCTTAAGGACATATTTGGCCTTCCGAACTCAATTCGGGCGTAAAAATATTTTGAACAATACTTACATAGGAGAAAGCAGAAACATTCTTTGTTTGACTCATTTTTTACTAGGACTGGGATGACGTAGTCAGTATTGCGAATCGCTTACAGGTTCGAATATTTCTGGTTCGAACCCCGGTGTTGGTAATATTTTCCGCAACCTACCAGACCAGTCCTGGGCACTCCCAACCCATCATTCAGTGGGTAATGGGGCTCTTTCCCAGGACATTACTTTGACCACCCACCCCAATCTATCTCCGGCGTTAAAGAAAGAGCAAAGCTATGCCTCTACTCCCCCCGCTGTGTCGTAATGGCAGATCATTGGGCGAAAATTAATTTTATTGCCATTTTTATTACGTGTAATCAGTTCCTGAGATAATTAAACATTGATTCTTTGTCAGTTATAGTGGTGTAAGTGTCATGCCATATTTCTTTAAAATATCACGTTTTCCACGGCTGCAGTGTCGTCTTCCGTGACTGCCGTGAATGCTGGACCCGGGCGAGGAGATTCCACACTAGAGACGCCGTTCTTGAACTTCTCAGTCCATTCATACACTTGTGTACGAATCAAACACCTGTCACCGTACGGAATTCTCATCCGACGACGAACATCTATAGGTTTCACGTCTTCGCTAAACAAAAATCTCACAACACTTCGCTGCTCTTGCTTAGTGCACTGTTGCAAGCTCACCGCCATCTTGTCGAGCTGTTTCCCAGGTTCCTATGCGTGCCGCAGGCGTGCCAACGCCATCTATTGGTAGTTCAAGGTCACCGCCTTCGCAAACCCCTACACACAATGATATCAGTCCTAACACGCGATTTTTAACACAACTTTTCCGGTTCCTCACTGAGCGGACCTTGTATGTCCATTCGTTCTAAAGTTTAAACACGGAACACTTAGGCCTACCCACACCACATGAAAATTTTAGACCTACTTTTGTCTCTGTGGAAGGAAGAGAGGCTAACCAATGGTGTGCACACAGAAGGACAGGCTGTATCTACCTTCTGAATCCCTCGAAAGCTCGTGAATGGGGAACGAATGTTAAATCATTCAGACATCCGTGTGTCAGTTGTGTAATGCCCTACATTAATAATGCAGAGGGCAGTTTAGTTTCGCAGCATGAATTCACATTTGTATTTGGAACGCAGACTGGTTGTGTCAGTAGCGGCTTTCTTCTTCTTCTTCTTCTTCTTCTTCTTCTTCTTCTTCTTCTTCTTCTTCTTCTTCTTCTTCTTCTTCTTTGTCTTACTTCGTCATTCCCGCCAGATGTCGGTACTGTCTGACTGAGCGCTGAAAGCAGATGTTGGCTTCCCTCACTTTACCTGGTAGCGTGTCCGAAGCATTACAAAATTCCAGGAGTTTGCTTAAGCTATGCCGCCATCCGCCTTCTGCGTTCATTCAGAATGTAATTGCCTCATTACAACTACGTGCTCCGCCCTCACACGAGACAGCTATACCTTTGTACTAGAACTATCACGTTAGTTTAGCGGTTACGCGCCAGAACTCTACTCAGAATGTACTTGGTTCGAACTTTGGTCGACGAACTGGCCGTCCTAACCGAGTTTATTGTGGTTGTCCTCTGTCACTACGGGAAACTTCCGGGATGTTATTTTGACAGATGTGATGTTGTGTGGCCTCTCTTTCAGCCACAAAATCGCCATTATCAGTGATGTGACATAGTGTGGTCTCTGTTTCAGGCGCACAATGGCCATTATCATTGCTGTGATGTTGTGTGGTGTCTGTTTCAGGCGCACAATCGCCATTATCAGTGCTGTGATGTTGTGTGGTGTCTGTTTCAGCCACAAAATCGCCATTATCAGTGCTGTGACATAGTGTGGTCTCTGTTTCAGGCGCACAATCTCCATTATCAGTGCTGTGATGTTGCGTGGTGTCTGTTTCAGCCACAAAATCGCCATTATCAGTGCTGTGACATAGTGTGGTCTCTGTTTCAGGCGCACAATCGCCATTATCAGTGCTATGATATTGTGTGGTGTCTGTTTCAGCCACAAAATCGCCGTTATCAGTGCCGTGATATTGTGTGGTCTCTGTTTCAGCCACAAAATCGCCATTATCAGTGCTGTGATATAGTGTGGTCTCTGTTTCAGGCGCACAATCGCCTCGTGGCTGATCTCGAAACAGGAGGCTTTGAAATTAAAGAAACCCAAAGTTTTGCCAACGAGGTGTCCTCTGCCATGAACAAACTGAAAGAAAAAGATGTCAGGATAATTCTGGGTAATTTCAACGAGTCTTGGGCCCGCAGAGTCTTCTGTGAGGCGCACAGGTACTGCTGTGATTTTAGACGCTTTTGTTGTTGTTGTTGTTGTTGTTGATGTTGTTGATGTTTTTGTGTGTGTTGTTGCTACCTGTAGTAGAATTACCCCGTAGGATGGACAGTGAGGGACTGCACAATGTGCACTGCTTGTCAAATGGTATTCGGGTGATAAAATCAAGAAGAATGAGATGGACGGAATAGCGGTATGTATGGGGGGGGAGGAGAAGTGGTGCATGCAGGGTTTGGTGAGGAGACTGCAGTGAAGAGACCACGTGGGACACCTAAGAACAGATTGCAACATAATATTCAAGTGAATCTCTCTCAGAACAGAGACAGGTGGCGGGCTGCTGTGACAGCAGTACTAAACCTTTGGGTTTCAGAAAATGTGGGAGATTTCTTGACTGGCTGAGGAACTGTTAGCTTATGAAGAAGGACTGTGATCCACGGAATTAGTTAGTTGGTCGGCCTACTTACGTTTAGTTAGTTAGTTATCCTATTAGTTAGTTAGTTGGTTGGTTGGTTGGTTAGTTGGTTTGTTAGTTATTTAATCAGCCAGTTAGTTGTTTGGTTGATTAATTAGTTGATTGGCTGTTTGTTTGTTTGGTTGGCTAGTTGGTTGATTTCTTGATTAGTTGGTTGATTGATTGGCTAGTTCTTTAGTTAATTATTTGTTTGGTTGGATAGTTAGTTGGTTAGTTAGTTAGTCAGTTAATCAGTCAATTAGTCGTTTAGTCAGCCAGTCAGTCAGTCTGCCAGTAAGTCACTCAGTCACCTGTAAGTGCTGAAACGTATCACCACAGAATACCCAAAGACACTAAGTGTCTATGGCTTCACTACATAGAGCGAAAGGAGAGGGACAGATAGGTTGCTCCGAAATGTCGTTAGCTAACAATCAATCTCTGCTGCGTAATATCCCAGAAGAGCGAAGATCTCAAACCACAGGAAAATGGGATGGACAAGACATGTAGCACGCATGATCTGTCCTCTGTGTGTTACAGCGGCACCTGAATGTCCGTAATTGATGTCGGAACGGTGCACCAGTAACTCTGTGACAATATGTAACGTCTGTTCGTTACGTCAAATTGCGACTGTCTTGGCAAGCTGCTTCATGCTGTGTGGATCGCCTCACCCTACCAAAATGCGCCTACAAATGACACACTCCCAGATACTGCTGTGTTCCACACTTGAAGTTTTGTTCAGTCAACAGTCCAATGTAATTTCAACCACTACAGACTCTGTGTTGTCAGAAATTCTTGTACTGTAAATTTGCCGCACAGTTGCTCGATATTCAGATAAAAAAAGCCTTTCTCCTCACCCTCCCCGTCTCTTTTATCATATCCATTCCGTCTTTGTGGAATGTCTCTCTAAAATTCCTTAAGAAAGCGTTTCTCAAAACCCCGTCTCTTTGATCATCCATGCCGGGTTTTTTTTTTTGAGCTGGCTTTCTCAAATTCGTTTTTTTTGGCGCGTACCAAGGCAATCGAACAGCCTATCGAAATACTTCTAATGAAGTTATACTGACAAAGTATTAAGCAAAATAAATGAGAATAAAACTCGAATGAGTTCGTTGTAGATGGACGTGACTGATTTCAGTGACGTAAACAGTCAATCGCTGGCAGTACTGAATAAAACTTCAGTGTAAATTCAGATCCCACATACAGTTAGTGAAGATTTTTTTTTTCCTAAATTAGACCTCCGGATAAAAAAAGAATCCAATTTACACATTTTTGATATGTGGGAGGGAGGATTAAAGTTTATATTGATTTTTAGCCATTTCCCTATAATCGTTTGATAATTGTGCCCTGAAAGCAGTAAAAGATGAAGTGGAAAATTTAATTTTCGAGGTTTTTCTTGTTATTTTTCTGTTATACACGTGGAATTAAAAAATCCGCATCAAATGTACTGAGCTGTCGTTTATTGCGATTATCAGTTGTGGGGGGGGGGATATTCTAGTAATCTCTTCAGGAGGCATTCCAACCCATCTTGTAGTCTGATTTCACACATTGATTTATCGGTAATTCGTCTCAAAGCGACAGTCCCACATCGCTGCAAAACAACCCAATGGGCTTGTCTCTAAACGGCTGGCTTCAAAATGTTAATTCCTTCCCATTTTTGTCTCTTGTTTTAAAAAAATGGCCGGTCGAGACCTTTACAGTCCGGGTTTAATACGGTTTAGTGGCACTATATCACGAAGGTACACCCACAGTTTGGTACAAATGGCATCATCCAGTAGTGAATTGGCTTAGAATTGGGTAATCTAAAGAAAAAAAGTGCCTACTTCATCACGTAGTTCAAATACTGTGTTTCTTCTTATAATAAAACCAACTAGATGCACTAATTTCTCAAGTTTATTTTTGGATTAAAACTCTACATGTTTCGGACAGTTCCTGTGTCCATCATCAGGAATTTTTCTGTGTACAGACAGCAAAACTGTATGTATTGCTGTGTGTAAAGTGAAAAACTCCTGATGGTGGACAGAGGAACTGTCCGAAACATGTAGATTTTTATTCCAAAAATAAATTTGAGAAATTAGTGCATCTAGTTGGTTTTGTTATAAGAATATATCACGATGCACGGTCACCTGAATGTCAAATACTCTATTTCTATTCACATCATGTGGCCCTGAAAAATTAAAGTTCTTCCAATTTCATTGGAATTACCAGCAGCCTTCGTCGCCAGCGTCGTCTTCTTGTTCTTTTTCTTCTTCTCCTGTCGCCTTTCGGCCCGTTTTAAGGCCATAACCTCTCGTTTCCGGGGTATCGAAGTCAGGATGCTAGCCCCGCGGTGATAACCCAAAAACGAATATCTCTTTTTGCCCGTCGTGGGTTTCCTACCAGCAACTGGATTGTCATTGGCATGGCTTCCCAGTTCGCCGGTACGCACCAGCTCCGTAATCCGGCGGCAGAATGGAGATACCAGCGAGGGTGAGACTAACGTCCTTGCTGCACCAATCTTACACATTTAGACGCTTCTTCGCCTCGTCAATTGCTGTCCAGTTTCCCGTACTTATACAATACTCCGTACTGTTCCCTTTAATTAAGTCTATTTACTGCATCAGGATTGAGAACTGCGCTCTTATGGGCTATTACACAAAGTGTTGCAGTAATTCCTTACTGACGTGTCGGGACAGCCTTTTTCAAATGAAGCCAACTAGGTGCACACTACTTCTTAGTATATTTATTTCAAATTTACATGTTTCGGACAACTATGTGCCCATCATCAGCAGAACTTTATCTATGCGACACTGGTATTTTTCAGTCTGTATGGGTGGCTGTCTGGTCTGCTGCAGCAGACCAGACAGCCACCCATACAGA
>Ga0123357_10009687_pt1 | contig 12176 bp, 5 predicted proteins | sample TergutEmb28metaG_FD_89873 | JGI IMG/M metagenome (GOLD analysis project Ga0123357, IMG submission 89873) | Embiratermes neotenicus P4 segment gut microbial communities from Petit-Saut dam, French Guiana - Emb289 P4 | ecosystem: Host-associated > Arthropoda: Insects > Digestive system > Gut ...
CCAACCTACAGCAAACCAAGAACGAAACGACCAATGTGGTAATCAACATCATAGTCGCGATCTCCTGATGATGGGCATAGTAGTGCTCGAAACATGTTGAGCCTATAAGAAGTACAATAACATAATAAGTGGCATCTAGTTGGTTTTTATTCTTCAGTTATCATAATGATGCACGGTCCAGCAAACAACAAAAGCATCTGTATGTCTGTGGCAGTCATAATTTGTCAAATATAGATATAAAAGTTTGAATTTTTGATAGTAATTTTAGGATTATTGTGAGACATGCCGTGTGAAGTAAAAGAAAGTTGGGTGCCTGTTCTTTCAGTACTGCGAAGTTCTTCTTTGCCGATAGCATTTATGAAGCTGTCTGATAAGGAAGTTTTAAAGGTATGGATTGAATATTCGGGGAAATTGTAATTTTATATTGCTCTCTAGGGCTGTGATGTGTAGGAGCGGCTCTGTTGAAGGATTATTGGTGGAAATCGTAATATGGGAATTGTCAGAATTTAAATTGGAAATTTGGAAGGTAAATTAAAGAAATTATCTGCCGTGACATGTCGGGGTTGCAGTTAGTGCCTCAGCTATTTAAAGGCGAACCAAATGTTGATTTTCGTATGACGGAGCGCCACCACACAACCCCAATGAAGTTACAACATTCTCGAATAGGAAGTTGCCCGAGCGATGGCTCAGCCGAGAGGGGTCCACTTCCCGGCCTCCCCGATCTCCGGGTCTAACTCTTCCCGACTTGGTGCTTTTCTGAAAGACAAGCTTTTCCATCCGCCAGTAGCTGTAACCCTGAAGAACTTGAAGGACCATATGGGACGAACAGCAGCTGCACCAACTGAACAGTCTTCATTGCAGCATGTGTGGTGCACAGGCGAATATGGTCATGGTGCGTGCAGGACATGAAATCGAACACGTATTTAACTTGCACCGGGTATTAGAAACGTATTGAGTTGCGCCTTACAACGGCGTGCATTTAATTTTTGTGTGATTATTTTCTTATTAATAAATTTTTTGTAATCGCCCACATAATTTGTAACCATCTCGCATAATATTGTATGGGAGTCACACACGTGTGTGTGTGTGTGTGTGTGTCCTATTTCGTTGTCATTGTTACCGACTTGTGACGTCAAATGATGTTTACCACAGTTCAGTTTTCCGTGGTTGCTGGGTTGTGACATGACACCCTGCTTGCCATTGCCACGAGATTGTGACGTCACACTTCAGTTGGTACCTTTTACAGTTTTCATTGCTATCCGATTGTAACTTTACTATGTGAAGGACTGTTAAGTGATTACTAGAGTTGTATTGAGTAAGCTTATGGTTTACGTGCATTGTTCACTTGAAGAAGTCAAGCTGGATGTGTTTCTAATACGCTAACATCTCGGTAAACCTTAGTGAAGTGAGTGAATGAATGCATGATCTCAAGTTCCGCCGCGATGTACATGAGATTATCGCTGTTCTGGGACGTTACGCCGCTTAGACTGGATGGCGCTATCTTGTCGGTCCCATCGTCAAGGATCAACAGTCCCTTGACCATTGAAGATGGGACTAATAGATTGTCCCGAAACGTCGGCAACTAACTACAAATATGCGCTGCTTAACATCCCAAAAGAACGAAGATCTGGAGTTACCAAATCATTATGAACAAATGAAGAATAATGGAAGAGGACATGGGGTTGTGTGTGGTATTGTGGCAGCCCCGTTATGGGTGTCCCAACAAGAACACAAGATTTAAAGTGTGCGACATTGTCGTTCTGTTAGGTTGGCGGCACTGAAACTTTAACATCTGTCATTTGTAATTTTTGTGATTAGTAGTCATGGAACGCTACACTAAGGAACAACGCGTTAATATTGCGAAAAATTTATTACAAAATTTATCACAAAATTAAATCTTGCGCTCTTATTGGGACACCCCGTATGAGGGCCACATGGCTGGTAAATTATGTTAAATGATATAGTGATGTATTTATGTTCATAACTTGATATAGAGGTCACTTATCCACAGTAATACAGGTGTTCGAGTCTCATTATTCTAATAGGAAATAACACATAAAAGAGACTGATTACAATTGGTCATCACCTAACAAACAAGCGGAGTGGAAATGCGACTTACTTTTCTTTGCTTACTGCTGGGAAAGTCAATAATTTCTTTTCCGGTATTTTATGGCATAAATTTGGAATTATCAGTTGACTACCCAACAGTACAGCTGTGCAAGCAGAGGCAACGATGGAAAAGCTGAAAGGTCTCTCTGCGGTGTACTTAAGCCAGGGCGAGCCATTTAGTATTCTCGGAAACGTCAGCGTAAGATACCGCATTCAAATCGAGAAGAAAGTTCTGTCCATTTTTGATCCTCGCACGGTTTTCCTGTATTTCTCGGGGTTTTACTTCTGATAATCTTGTACGGGAATTCTCAAATCTTTTATCCCACTGTGTAATTTCCAAATTTGGGGAATTTTAGACAGTTAAATCATATAATTAGAAATTTTGTACCAACAGAGCAAATCGTTTCTTACCGGCGTATTTCGACAGCCACGAACTCACTGTTATTGAATAGTGCGGACTGTTTAAATAATAGTGCACTGACAAACGGAACATGGGTCTCCAAACTTTTAATGTGACTTAAATTTCGTGAATAATATTTGAAAGGGTGTAATCAACAGCGTAATTCACCATATGCTATTACTGCAGACAATAAGATGCACTTCTCACCCGGAAAATGTTGTCTAAAATTCCTCTGTATTTTATAGAACGAAGGTAATATTAAGCCCATGCAGTGATGCAAAACAGAAGAGGTTTTTGTACATTGTAGGCTTAAACTAAACATAATGAATTCTTAATGACAGTAATTTTCAGTCAGTCACAACTATGTTACCAACGCAGTTGATACAGCTACACTTGTTTCGGCTAACTATACGCCAGCCTCGTTCCAGTTACTATTTAAATATCAATATACGCCGATCCCAGTAGCCACGCGGTCTAAGGCGTCAGTCTGCGGCCGCTAGCTTCCTGGGATAACGGATACGAATACCGCCAGGGGCATGGGTGCCTGTCTTGAGTGTTGTCTGCGACGAGCTGATCGCTCGTCGAGGGGAGTCCTACCGACTGTGGCGAGTCGTTGTGTGTGATCTAGAAACCTCAAGAATGAGGAGACCATGGCCTGCGTTGGGCCGCAGCGCCACAGGACAAAAAAAAATCACTGTACTGTCCACACGACATAAATGTTTATATTACAAATTAGATACCATCACACATACCAAGAGTCAGCCATTAATAAACTAGACCTGCTGCGCAAGAACGATACTTTACAACTAGAACCACCTTTTTTATGCATGGCGCAACAGCCTCTAGTAGGCCACGGCCTCCTCGTTATCGAGGCTTCACGATCACACTCAGTTACACCACACTCAGTGGGACTTTCTGGAGGAGTGGTCAGCCTGTCGCAGAGACTTAACTACCTGACAACACAAAAGACTCACGAGGGACACACATCCATGCCTCCGGCGGGATTCTGACCGATGATTCCAGCAAGCGAGCGGCCACAGACCCATGCCTTAGACCGCGCGGCCGCTGGGAGCGGCCTAGAACCTTCTTACGATCGTAAATTTCCACGCAGAACTGAATGACTACGCTGTGTTTAATTTAAATCTGAAAATGTTTTAACTACGAAATTACCAAAAAGAGACATGGCTAATCATTTCATTATATTTAGAATATTAAACTTTTTTTTAGATGAACTTAATCTTGACGTTAACTGACAGTGTAATTTTATACGTGTTCTGCATTGTTTTTTATTGCTTAATGGTGTGAATATGGGGTATATTTAGACGAGCATGTAGCTATTTCAACTATTTTACTGGATAAATTGTCGTGCTTGACTGAAAACTGCTGCTATTATGGGTACTACGCACAACGGGATTAACATTACAAAGGTAATGTTAAATTATGCCAAATAACATGGGAAAACATTTCAGGCCCCCTCCAACCGAATTACGACACTTGAATGAGTGAACCAGAAGAATGGCAAACAACTTTCTTGCGTATGTTGCAAAATGGTCATCACTGTAAATAAGAGGTGGAGAACTGGTTGACGGGCCACGAAATAAACGGAATGTACTTGTTCATAGTACTGGTCATATTTGTACAGGGATCTCACTAATGGTTTTCCCGGGCGTTGGGAAAAACGATCTGGCACAGGCAAGGCGAGTCTGCCGAGAGTTGCGCCTTCATATTGGCGCTGGAAGTCGAGACTCTCGCCCATTTGTGTCTCGTACCCAGCTGATCAGTGAAGGTGAGAAATATTTTGTGTTGATCAAAGGGCATTTGTATCAATATTATTGCCAATTGTATGTCATGGCAAATGTAGCTGAAGTTTCTGTTAAAAAATCGCTCGTGAACAGTGCCGTGTAGAAGAACAATACGTGTAAGGAAGATTGGAAAGCTTTCGAGTTACAGGCTCATTGATGGAAAATAAATACAGTACGGAAACTGGTATTCTTCTCGGATGAAGTAGGGTTTACATTAAGCAGGAATGTAAGCAGCCAAAGTAACAGACCGCCATGTTACATCCACTTGCACTTGATGCAGTTTTCTTCACTTGACCCTAAAGTCTTGGAAGACCATTGACGAGAGTATTAGACGAAAGCGAAACAGGTCTTTCAAGGCCTGACTCGTGACGGATGATGATGATGATGATGGTTATGACGATTATAATGACCTTAAAATAAGGCGAGTGCGCGCAAAATCATAGGGACCACTTTATTCAAAGAAAAAATTCCGACCATTACGCGAAATTATTTCCAGCACCATTATTCGGGGAACTAACTGAAGAAGAGACAGTGCAGGGCAATCCATCTCTGTGGGAAGAATTAACGGGCAGTTTTCAAAGAGAAATTATCAAGTTTTGAGTACAAGAGCTTTGTCGCGTGTCGAGACATATTTTCAGTAGTTGGAAAGACTGCTTCTGCACTTCAAGACTGTGCTGTTAAATAAGGTTAAGTTGATATGCATGGGGAAACGGAATTTTAAGCGTTATTTCAGGCTTCCGCCGCGAAGTAGATGAGAACTGCTTTCGTCTGGGTTATAACGCAGCGAGTAGTGGTAATTTCTTACCGACGTTTCGGGACTTCTCTTTGGATTCTTGACCCCTGAAGATGGGATCAATAGGTTGTCCTTAAGGAACTTTAAATTTCCGACTGATGAGGCTACGTGTACGAAGACGTTTCTGGGATAGGTGCCTTGCTGAGAGAAAAGGTTAGTAGGATGCTTTATGGCAAGGCGATTGGAGGCCACTCGTGACATCAGTGATTTTGGTGGGAAATTCTTTTATGCTACGAATTAAAAAAAAAAGAATGAAATAAGCGTGCGTGCACAAAATAGGGTAGCATAAACGTTGCCGAATGGGTACAAAAACAAGTACACTAGATTGTGATGAGTGTTTGGAAGCATTTCCTTTTGGAATTTACTGTGGGAGGCATTACACGTTAATTGCATTCTTTGGGGGTTTGAGTTTGAGGCTCAACTTTGTTTACACGGCCATTTTGCTTAGTCAGCTGCTGTGAAAAATTAAGTTTCAAATACATGTAACGAAACGTCACGATGTATGCAGATTCCATGGTTTAATAATTTCATGTAGGATTACTTGGTTTCTGGGCTTTGTACAATGCCTCCCAGTCAAAAAAACATAGTATGTTTGTTTAAACACGTGGTTATGGACAAAGTACAGAAAATAGGTAATCCTAAATCATGATTTATGTATCTGATGTTATTGGACCGTGTATCATTGTGATAACTGAAGAATAAAAAACCCACTAGATGCCACTTATTATTTTACTGTACTTCTTATAGGCTCAACATGTTTCGGGCACTACTATGCCCATCATCGTGCTTTAGCCTGCAGCCCGGACACTACTTCAGCCTAACCGCACCTAACCTCAAACATACAGCAAACCAAGAACGAAACGACCAATGTGGAAATCAACATTATAGTCGCGAGCTCCTGATTATGGGCATAGTAATGTCCGAAACATGTTGAGCCTACAAGAAGTGCAATCAAATAATAAGTGGCATACAGTTGGTTTTTTATTCTTCAGTTATCATGATTTATGCATTACTTTTCCCGTTCTTGTCGTGGCTGATTTCGCTTTATATGTGCGGTTCGCTCTTTTGTTTGTGTTACCCCCCTTTATACATTAAAGAAAATGACCAAGTAATAATTTACTGTGAGCTGGCATCATTTCTTACTCAAGTAATTAATCTTTATCGTTATGGTAACCATCAGGATCATCAGCTCTGCAACTTTGTCAGTACATTTAAATGTAAGAATTGCTGGATTTTCAAAGAATAAATAAATAATTATTCTTTGAAGAAGAAGAGGGGATTGGCTTTTTATTTTTACAAAGGACATTCAAACGTAAAACTTTAAAGACATCGAGCTGTAATAGTTCAAAACAAAAATAAATGCATATATTACCTTCACAGGGGCGTTTAAATATTTTACGAAAGTAATGTCGATATATCGACATGGAAATTTGTTTCTGGTAGCGACGTTGTTGAGAGGTCGTTTCTACAAAACATCTGGGTCTATTATTCATAGTTGCAAGAAGGTGAGCCTCGTCATCACAATCGTAAAAACGGCGCTCATCGTGAATTTGTCATTTGCGGGTAGCATGATGTTTATTACAAAAAACGGTTAAGAGGAATTAGAAGGTTTGTCTTTATATTGCAGTGCTGGAAGTATCCTCCTGAGATCGAGGGTTCGAATACCAACAGTGACATATTCTAGATGTTTTGTGTCACTTTTTTATTACCACTAAACCTCAAATTTATTCTATGTATTTTCGTGGAAATGGAATTACACAGCCCACAGGAAGAAGTCCCATGGCTGGTGGGGATGACTGCACTCAAGGCCTTCCACTTTCTGAATACTTATGTGTTTTCCTACACCCCTTCTCACCTGTAATATCGAGCCCAAAGCGCTAGTCACTAGTGCAGGTTATCACTACAAGCATTCTTGTGAACGGAACGGGTGTAAGACTGGACGGCAATATAGAAAAGTGACTTGGGGTTGTGGAGGGCTGGAGCCATGTGACTTCTTTCCTTGGCTTCAGTATAGCTGATGATGTGTTAATTGTGCTGTGTGATTGTCATCATCACGAACATAGTTCTTTACCCGAGGTCAGGCAGGATTGGAGAATGATACCATGGACTTCTACAACATGCAGGAATAGAATTTGCACTATAGACAGTACTAGATATTGACTGTCTGTAAGTTCAAGGGACGAATCAAGTTGCAAGTAGTAATGGCAATTAACTTCACCTTTGATGAGACCAGAACAGAAACTTCCAGATGTAGCATGGTCTTGTCGCCTTGTTTTCTGAAGATATAAATTGATCCTGATACCTTTGCTATGTCAGAATTAACATGTCTAACTGAAATATATATTTTTTTATATCCTTCACAATTCGGTATCATGCTGCAATTCTTCTGTAACACATATTCTTATATCCTAGATCAGCCATGTTATTTAATTGAACCCAGCGTCCACCTAAGCGAATGTGTACATCCAGGTTTTCTATGGGAGGAGGCAGAAGCATTTACGCCCTGATGTATAGAATTAAAAAAAATTATATTTTTAATATTAATGCCTTAATGACAGAAACTTAATGTCCTGAACTTTACCTAACTATTCATAAAGCCATGGGTTCGATTGCATGGGCACCAGTAAACTTACAACAGAATACAAATAATCCGTCAGTATAATTTCGAACCAGTTTTCGAGTCTATGTATATATTTCAAATACCCCGCATATAGACATTGAACAGTGTTTGAGTATTCTGCCTCTGGAATCCCAGTACAAAGCGAAAAGAAAATAAAAGTTATGAGAAAGGGGACGTTCGGAGTAAATGAAAACGAGTAGTGTAGAAAACTGTCGATATAAATTGGGGTTTAGTCAAGAACAAATATACAGGATGGGGGAGAATTGACGAGAAAATGTACAAATGCACATAGGTTGTGTGGGTGTTTATGAAATTCTTTGTTCGGTTATATAAGTAACTCTACTGTTATTCTTTCTTCCGTTATGCTTTATTAGGAGGAATATAATTCCGAGGTCTTTCATGCTCTTCAATTTATTTGTGCTTTATTTAATGAAACTTTTCATTAGCTTAGAATATAGGGTATAGCATCGAACATCAGATGATTAGTGAATAATGAATTGGAAGAGACGGGAAGGAAGTCAATGTGGCATAATTTGATACACTATTCCGCGTGTCGCTAGAGGAAAAGAAAAGAAAGACCAAAAGTTGCAGTCAGAATACTTATTGTTCCGGTAAAACTTTGAACCTGTCGCCTTCCTAATTACAAGACAGACTCATCCGCATGTCCCGAGTTATTCGGCGTCTCTCTTGTTTCAGTCCGCAGCAGGTGCTTATGTTAAAGTTGATCTGTTAGCCTGTGCGATATTTGTCGTGTTTTGTTGTATTTGTACTCGAGCGTATCATACTTAAAAATATATTGCTTTATGTCTCATTAACCGTTTAAAGCCTAACGGCATGTGAACTATGTAAACACTGGTGTAACATTTGAAAACGTAGCGTTCTTGCCACATCGAATATTTGTTTATTATGATTTTGAATATAATCCTCGATTGTATTCCTGAACAATGTTAATTTACTGGACTGTGTAGTGGAGGTAAGAGTTTGCTCTGTGTGAGAAAGACACAGAATTTTTTATACAGTTAAAAGCATTTCATTCTTCGAATTGTTATTCGTTCTATCTTGAAATACTAAACTCCAAAAATTTCTGTCATTTCTTATTGTAATATTCTTACACACTCTGTTTCTACGACTGCCAGTATGTCACAGACATACAAGCATAGGCCTTCATCAAGTATTACATGTGTTTATGATCAGAAGAAAAATACTTTATACCTGACGGACACCGAATAGCAAAAGAGCAACACAGTACACATTTATTACATATTCTCATACCACACTTAAACTATATGTATCAATTTGTGGATTACGAATTTATCACTCATGAAGTTAAACATAGCTTAAGAAAGTGGGTGCAATTATGATTTTAGGTTAAGTGTGATTAATAAAAATGTTGAATGAATGAGGTAAAAGATGAATGTTGGTGATAGATAGAAGAATATTAGGAAAATAATTAAAGGTAAACAATAAGGGGTAACAGAAAGTTATATCGTATACTTTGTGTGTAGATGGACTGGAATACATGATTCGAAGTATGAAACATTTTCGCTATTATTTTCGCTATAAATTTATTCTGAACTGGACACAGGAACAGAGTTGATGAACTCACAGTGCAGGAATAAATGTTCTGTGTAGGACAGCAAATAAGATTAGGTGATAAAGAAAATTTAGAGGACCCAGAAGCACTGACTATCTGTATACAAGAGCAACCGGAGCACAAAGAGTCACTTTTTACACTGTCTGTCCGTGTTTGCCAGTAAAAAATTTTATGATTTTCGACTGTCGCATGAAATTAATTCCAACAAATGTAAAACACTTATTCATTATGTAAGGCAATTAATGTAATTCATTGCTGATAACATAATTGTTAAATGAGATTTAACATTCATAGGTTCGTGCATCGCTAATGTATTCGCAGACTACAACCAACAAGTTGCAACGTTTCACAATTTACTTATTTCTGTAGGGCGCTCTACATATTTCAGACGGGTTTCCCGTCCATCATTAGGAGCTCAAAACTGCACATACAGCGTCAGGTATTGGTCTGACGCTGTATGTGCAGTTTTGAGCTCCTAATGACGGACGGGAAACCCGTCTGAAATACGTAGAGCGCCCTACAGAAATAAATAAATTGTGAAACTTTGCATCTTGTGGGTTGTACTCTGCGAATATGTTAAATGAGATGTCACACATATAGTACACTGATTTTCAGACATTTTTATTGAAAAGCGATTTGGTTTTGATAAATTACGACCTTTCTGCACACCAATGAGACACGTATATCAAATATTATATGAGGTGCTAACATTTATACTAATCTAAAATCAGAGGAAGAACAGATGAACACACTTAAGCGTAGAGTAGTTGAACTGTGTTCGTTGCTCTGAAGTGAAATTTGTTTTAGCTTCTTTGATTGATGGATCAACACTTTAATTATTCATCCGGCTTCTTTTATTTTTTGGAATTACTGTGGAATTCACTTACGGCAGTGCCGATTCAGTGTGTGACAAAGCATATTGATGTTTCTCTAAATGGAAATGTGTTAATTATTGTCGAGAATAATATTAAATTGAAACTATTCATTTGACAAAATATCTGCGCATCCAAATAAAAACTTCCAAGAGTCCTTCGACTGCATGGAACACAGTTTTGGAGCCACTGGTAGAGTAGAATGAGTTAAGTGCTTTAGGAGAAGACTCGGGTGCTATTCTGTGGATGACCTACATTTGGTTTACATAATATGTCCTGATACGGGGTCTAACTGAAAGCTTCATAACCCGACGATTACTGCACGTACCACCTAATACAACATTAAGAAAATATTAGTATTTTTCCCGCATTGTGTATGCGTCATATGATTTTAACAATGAAGAAAGATTAGCATTAACTGATTGGTCTTCTTGAAGGGAATTGTGTTTAGTATGAGATAGGAACTCAATATCTCAATATCTTACTTGAGGTTCGTTCTTGAAAGAGCTAATTTTCAATAAACGACGTGTTTAGCTTACGACTTTCGTGGGTACCCGAATTCTTATTCCGAATTACTCGCGCTGTTGCATTTTATACAGATTTTCTTTTCTTAAAAATATATGGAATATTAGTGTCATGCATAGAGATCAGAAAACTACCGTCACCACGAAATGTAACGAATATATATACTGGCGACTAGAAACTTATTATGCTGTTTGAAAGGGAATGGCCCCGTCCAGTCTTCGTCACGGTCACTGCTGTCGCTGGTTCATACGGGTTTGCGAACACATTAATATAAGTAAATCTGTGTTTTAAAATAAATAATTTTTAAATTAGACTTCGTTGTGAAGCGAACCACAAAAAAAAAAAAATACTGACAACAGCAAGTTTGTGATTTTATCACTGATATAATCACCGTGACAAAACATGCTTCGTGGCGACTTGCAGCTCTGTTCGCATGTTTCGGATGGTTTGTTCTTACTGAGGCAGTTGTCCAACTGACGATGCAGTTTAATATAAACCGAAAAACGAATTAAGTTGAAGCGACGTGTATTCGAGCAAGCCGTATCTCGAGATGATGAAGCTAGACGATAGTCACAACGGCCGTCACTGCCGCTCCCCGTGCTACAGCGTCGATGTGAGGGTGTCGAGGCCGATGTGTTTTCCGTCGCCGGGAGGACCAACGATTGCTGCCAGCCAACAGCGTGTGCTCGCCAGCGTCACGGTGTACCTGGGATTGCGAATTGGCTGGACAGCAGGCCCCCAGACCGGCCGCCACCCAGCTGAACGGCGGTATCTTCCTGTAATAACAAACACTGCTTCATCACTTCTGTAGACATCTTTCGGATGTACCGACACATTTTATGTGGCTTTGGCTACGCGGGACTTTTGATGAAAGCTGGCCTTCGAGAAAAATTGGGCCAATTGGCTGATAGATGCAGATGGGAGAAAGTATGTGGAATTTGTTGTGGTAAAAATGGGTAGCGTGACAGTGTGGGTGTTTAATTTCCAGGCTGCAGTGCATAAATTGCAAGGTAGAAGTCTGGACAGGCGAGAAAGAGCCTGAATGAAAATTCAGATGTAAACGGCAGAAGTCAGAATTCTGCATAAAATTTCATCGATACGTACCGTGACAAAATTGTTTCCCCGACTGGTTTGTCGCACTGAAATGCAAATTCTCTTTGCACTGCAATCCCTGAAGTCCACTCATGGTCTTGATTTCCCCCGTTATTATTAATTCTTTCTCTCCCTTCTCGTGCAAAACGGATGTCACTATAGGTTAGCCATCAGGCAAATTACAATACGAAACTCTATATTCATAGCCATTTGGGACTAAGAGGAACCAACCAACAGGAGATTAGAGGAAACTGGGCATTGAGCAGCTTCGTAATTGGCACTTTTCACCATTTTTTTTTGGCGAAGTAGCCTAAATCGGGCCTAGGCGGCCTCAGTGTTGAGCTCTCTAGATCAACAACAATTACACAC
>Ga0123357_10009690_pt1 | contig 12175 bp, 8 predicted proteins | sample TergutEmb28metaG_FD_89873 | JGI IMG/M metagenome (GOLD analysis project Ga0123357, IMG submission 89873) | Embiratermes neotenicus P4 segment gut microbial communities from Petit-Saut dam, French Guiana - Emb289 P4 | ecosystem: Host-associated > Arthropoda: Insects > Digestive system > Gut ...
AAGATATCCGGCATTGAAATAACTAAGCGTAATCGCGCTTATGTGTTATTTAAAATCTTGCTTACAGGCGTCATCCCTTTCTGTATAACCTGTTTTCTTTACGAATTTTATTTGTTTACTTTCCTTTCCGGGTATTTACTCGCGATAATATTATTAACCGCCTTATCCTTGCCTTTTACTAAAAAATCTTTGTGGCAATGGTTTTCCGGAGCGAAAATTGAATTACGGAAAAATACTTATAAAAGTAAATCGACTGTTATAATAGCTTTGACAGTAACTATAGCGTTGCTGTTTTTCCCATTATTTTGTTCAAACTTTCACTTTAACACTACTGAATATTTTCAAAACAATAAAAAAGCTACCTTCCCAGTCTCTATACCCGAAAAAAACTACTATGTTAAGAATATACAACATTACAAGGAAGATCCGATTAACTATGTTATGCAACTTTTTGACAAATATGATATTGTCATTCTATGCGAACGGTGGCATCCTGAATATACCCAATGGGAATTTTTTTCAAAACTTATATTGAATGAGGTTTTTGCATCCAAAGTGCAGAATGTTTTTACGGAGTTAGGAATTATTCAGAACCAGGGTCGATTGGATTCTTATATGAATACTCATTTTCCCATCGAAGAAGATTTGCAGCGGGCAACTGCTGAAATTGTAAGGGATGGAGGAATATGGCCTTTATGGTCAAATACAAATATTTATGATTTTATTCTTCATTTGCACCAATATAATGAAACAAAAGACAGTTTAAATAGAATCAATCTTTTCTTCAAAGACGATTTTAACTGGAATGGAATTGAAAATTCTATTCAATACGATAGTGTATTGCGTTTTACTAACCGCGACAGTATAATGGCGTATCATGTTATCAATCGTTATAAAACACAGCATTTAAATAAATGTTTAGTTATTACAAATACACGGCACTCATGGAATTATGGGAAAAATGAAGCTGCCTATATTTTCAAAAAATATCCAAATAAAACAGCCGTAGTTTTGATTAACGGTACTACACAATTTATGCTACCGGCAATGAATGGGACTTTGGATGCCGCTGCCCTTGAAATAGCGGATAGCATTTGGGCGATTGATCTCCAAAACTGTCCGTTAGGAAATATTTCCTTTGATTTAATGCCGATAGAAGGTAAAAAATGTAATTATAACAATTTATTTACCGGTATTGTTTATTGTAAACATCCGAGTGATTGGATAAATAGTGAGATTTACCCATTTATATTATATAATTATAGAGATACCTTATTAGAAAGAAGCGCTTTACTGGGAGAAAAATATTTAAAGAATGAAAAAACTTTAATCAAAAAAGGGTTTTATGACAATGTGGTAAGGGAAACTGGTAAATTTGTCAAATTGTCTAATTTAATGTTCTTAACTATTCATAGCTTCATTTTGCTATTTTTATTTCTGAATTTATTTATAAAACTCCTTTCAATCCTTTTTAGAAAGAAAGTAGTTGAAACTCAATAATATGCTAAAGCCTTTCCCTCACTACACCCAACTCGACGCCATGGACTGTGGCGCAACCTGCCTCCGTATGGTAGCCAAACATTATGGACGCAGTTTTACCAACCAGACCTTGCGGGAAAAAAGTTTCATCACCCACTCAGGAGTATCCATGCTCGGCATTTCCGATGCAGCAGAAAGCATTGGTTTTCGCACAATAGGAGCAAAAATCAGTTTGAATCAATTGCTCGAAATTCAGTTACCTGCCATTTTGCACTGGAATCAGAATCATTTCGTGGTACTCTATGAGGTGAAAGGCAAAGGGCGAAAGGCAAAAGAACAACCTTTCATAAAATCCAACTATCAATTGTCAACTGCCAATTATCAATTCTTTATCGCCGACCCTGCAGGTGAAAAGTATAAATTGACAGAAGCGGAATTTCTGAACTGTTGGGCAAGCACAGAAAAAAACGGAGAAAAAGTGGGTACGGCGCTTCTGCTTGAGCCAACTCCCGATTTCTACACGCAGGAAGATGAAGAAAAAAACAAAAAAAGCATATCCTTTTTCTTCCGCTATTTAACCCCCTTCAAATCTCAAATCGCCCAAATTTTCACAGGACTCATCGTCGGCAGCATTCTCTCCCTGATTTTCCCTTTCCTGACACAAGCCATTGTTGACAATGGAATCGGCAACAACAACCTGAGTTTTGTCACACTAATCCTTATCGCTCAATTGGTATTGTTCTGCACGCAACTTGTCGTCAATTTCCTGCAAGGCTGGATAAGCCTGCACGTCAATACGCGAATCAGTATTTCGCTGATTTCCGATTTCTTAAGTAAGTTGATGAAACTGCCCTTGCGTTTTTTCGACAGCAAAAACGTGGGCGATATTATGCAGCGAATCGGCGATAACCAGCGCATCAAGAATTTTCTTACAGGAAGTTCTATTACTACCTTGTTCTCATTTTTCAATTTCATCATCTTTGCCTGTATATTGGCTTATTACAATTTGACTATCCTTGCCGTTTTTCTCGTTGGAAATACGTTTTACGTCCTTTGGATAGTCCTTTTCTTACGTTACAGGCGCAAGCTCGATATGGCACGTTTTGCGCAGGCGTCAGCCGAACAAAGTAATCTGGTGCAGATAGTTACCGGCATGCAGGAAATCAAACTCAATAATTGCGAGCGGCAACAACGGTGGAAATGGGAACGAATTCAGGTTAAGCTCTTTAACATAAGCATAAAAGGACTTGCACTGGGGCAATACCAGCAAATGGGTTCGGTCTTCTTTTCACAAACAACGTCATTGCTAATATCATACCTCTCTGCCCGCTCGGTCATTGATGGCAATATGACGTTGGGAATGATGATGGCGGAAGGGTTGGTGGGGTAAGTTTGAGATATTGTTCATTACGGTTGGTCTTCGCCTGTATGCCAGTAATTATTAGCTTTAATTATTGAGTGAAGAAATTCTATTTCGGTTTTCAAATATTGGTTTTCATTTTCCAAAGTTTGAATCAATTTTTTTAATGTTTCTTTGTTTTCAACATACAGATTCTCCACGTAACCATTACCATAAGCTCCATCAGTGTTCGTTTGGCTTTGGATATTTAGTTTTGAAGATTCAAGCAAAGAGAAAATATCCGTCTCTAAAATGTCGGCTATTTTCTGTAATCGTTCAATAGAAAGTTTAATTTCATGGTTTTCTATTCTTGCATACGAAGCCTGCGAAATGTCCAATTGAGAAGCCATAAAATACTGAGAATAACCTTTTTGTTCTCGAACTCGTTTAATATTAGTAACAATACTATTCATAAAATCCGTATTATGTTATGCACTTTTTGCATACAAAAATACATTAATTATTTTTATTATTGTAAAATATGTAATATTTTTGTAAAAATAAATATTGAATCTGTTTTATGTGACAATGCAAGGCTCACCCCCTTGACTTGTAAATAAAATGCCTCCCTGCGAGGTTCATATTCAATTACGCTGCCAAGAGTAAGTGTAAACACAAAATCACAAGAAGGCGCCACAAAGGTAGGAAATTAGTTGGAAAATCCAAAAGCCTGATACGAGTTACAGGCAGGTTGGACGTATCTGATCGGCAAAATGCAGGTTGGTTGCGGGGAAAAAATAAGAAATAAATTGTAATTTTTAAGAATATATGAAATCTTTTGAAACAATTGAAGAAGGTCGATTAAAAAAATCAGAAATGAGCACATTAGTTGGTGGAGCTATGAGTTGTTCTACTAACTATTCTAGAGAGGATGAAATGTGCACATATGCTACAGGACTTGCATCTTGTCCTGGCACCTATACATCTTGTAATTCAACAAGTAATTTTTCATGCACTGTTACTGGAGGTTATTCTGGCCCTGCTGGTCCGGGAGGATATGAACAACCATACACTCCACCTGGAGGCGGCTCTGGTTTTAGTGAAACATGTGATCCATGCGAAGCTGAAACTTTACATCCATAATTTAGCATTACTTTATTTGTAAAACATTTTACTTAAACTACCCGGAAGATACAAACACTCTTCAATTTATGTCTTCCGGTAGTTTTTCAGATAAAAATAATTAATGTAGAATCGCATGAAAAAAGTCAGTCTTTTATTTATTTTATGTATCAATTCATTACTGAGTATTTCTCAGTTGAAATCTCATGTTGATGAACGGTTTGAATTAACAAGTATTGTATTTCGTTTAGTGGAAGCAAAAGAATATGTCAATAATCAAGTAAAAAATTATACAGCAGATATTGATACCTACTTTGCATCTTATAAAAATCAACCTTTAATCCAATATATAAAGAAAATTCGAGAGAGGGATGAAGTCGCCTTTGATGCTGTTTCCGGGATAACTTTCCAATTGGAGATTAAGGCAAATCATGTCAGACTAAATCCTCAAACGGACAAGAAAGCGTTTTTACAAAGTGAACCTCGCTGGAAAGATGAAACCATGAATCAATTTATCAAATTGTTGGATAAATTTTATAGGGAAACAAAATTCAAAACCTTTTATAATCAACATCTGAATTTGTACGTAACAACGGAAAAACGTTTCGATGAATTGCTGAAAACCATTCACGAGGATTGGTTCCAATCGTTCTTTGGAGAACCGCTTGGAAATCCTGATATCTATCTCAGCCTGTGCAACGGAGCAAGCAACTACGCTCTTAATGCGTATCGAAAAGACGGTTTATTCAATTATGGTATTATAATTGGCTGTTCAAAAGTGGATGAAAATGGGATTCCAAATTTCATATCTATTTACAATAATGATAATAAGCCTGTATATGACACAAAAAAAATACGGGTAGTTATTCATGAATTTTCGCATCATTTTAGCAATCCATTGGTAACCAATTATGAACAGAAGATGACTCCGGCTGCTGAAAAAATGTTCCCTTATGTTCGTGAGCAATTAGCAAAATACTCCTACGGCGAAGCTAAATCCATTCTAATTGAAGGATTGAATGAATTGTTTGTTAATATGTATTTTAAGGAGAATAATATTTCCAATACTTATAACATATCTGATGATGAAAATAGAGGGTTTGTATGGATGAGACGGGCAGTACGGTTTACCAACAATTTTTATGAAAATAGAGCGCTTTATCCTCATATTGTAGATTTCATGCCGCAATTGGTTTCTTTTATTAACGCTTCGGGAAATCAAATTGAAAAAATTATGGACGAATATAATCACTCATATCCATACGTTGTTAATCTATTCCCCGGATTAAACACCACAGTTTCAGCGGATGTTAAAGAAATTCGAGTCGATTTTTCCCATTCTATGTTGGGATCTTATGGAGTATATAATGTAACGCTGGATTCTTTTAATATACCAAAGTACCAAGAGATTTCATGGAGTGAAGATGGAAAAACACTGATTATTCCGGTAAAATTGGAAAAAGGAGAGAATTATGGTTTACGGTTACCTGCTGGAGTCTTTCAATCTTCTGAAACCTTTCCGATGAAAAACGATTTTGAAATTTTATTTAAAACAAAAGAATAAAAATGAAACTATCCAAATATACTTTTCTTTTTCCGGCGGAAGAAGAACACTACATTTATAATACTTTATCAAATGCGTTATTGAGTATTGACCAAGATTCATATAACATTTTGCAAAAAAGCAGGATCGAAAAATCAACAGTCGAAGAAAACGATATTGACAAAGAGTTATATGCGATTTTAGATGAAAAAAGATTTATAACAGAAGATGATAAAGATGAATTTTTAATGTATAAATCAATGATTCATTTGCAACGTAGTAGCAATAAATTCATGCATCTGACCATTGCTCCAACGATGGATTGTAATTTTTCCTGTCATTATTGTTTTGAAAAAAAAGAAAAAAAATACATTACTTCCGAAGTCATTGATTCGTTGATAAAATATATAGGGCAGCAAAAAGATTTATACAGTATCTTCTTAACTTGGTTTGGAGGAGAACCGCTAATGGCTTTAGACAAAATACAGGAATTTTATGATAAATTCCAGAAAGTCTGGAAAGAAAAAGATTTTCGTTCCAACATTATTACTACAGCCTATTATATTACTCCCGAAATTATTGAAACTTTGAAAAAGGTCAAAATAGGTTCCATGCAAATCACATTGGATGGGAACAAAGAAACACATAACAAGATAAAGCAGACCAAAGGCTGTTCAGATGTCTTCTCTAAAATTATCAACAATATTGATTTACTAACCAAATTTGCTCCAGAAATACATATAACCATAAGGATAAATCTCACTAAAGAAAATGCAAATGAATACATACAATTATATAAATTTTTGATTAACAGATATAAAGGTAAAAACATAGGGATTGCTCCCGGATTTGTTAGAGATAGCGGTCGTAACAAAGGGGATAATTCTTCATTGCTTCTTCATAGAAAAGAATGTTCTGAGTTTATTCTCGCCCTATTCAATAATCATGGAACCCACAGTCCTTTTCTTCATTATCCCGCCCGTTTTTTTGAAGAATGTGCGATTAGAAACCCAACTTCCACGAGCATTGATCCTGAAGGATATGTTTATAAATGCTGGGAAGTTATTGGGAACAAAAAATATGCAATCGGAAAACTGGATGATGGCAAAATAACCGAAGTAAACGCTACTATGCTTAATAGACAACTCTACGGAGCTGATACGTTGGATGATAAAAAATGTGTTCAATGCAGTTACTTGCCTGTATGCAATGGTGGGTGCCCTATCTATCGAATTGAGAATGAATTTGAGGGAGCAAAAAATGATGTTTGCTGTTTATATAAAGGCTATCTTCCAGACTTTTTGAAAGCCCATTTGAAATTGAAAAAAGCCGGTTTTACCAATAATAGATGATTCTTTCTCACTACACCCAGCTCGACGCCATGGACTGCGGCGCAACTTGCCTCCGCATGGTAGCAAAGTATTACGGCAAGTCATACTCCAACCAAACCTTGAGGGAAAAAAGTTTCATCACCCATTCGGGAGTCTCCATGCTTGGTATTTCCGATGCAGCGGAAAGCATTGGTTTTCGCACGATGGGAGTAAAAATCACATTGAATCAATTGCTCGAAATTCAGTTACCTGCCATTTTGCACTGGAATCAGAATCATTTCGTGGTACTCTACATGGTGAAAGGTAAAGGACGAAAGGCAAAAGAGCAACCTTTTATAAAATTCAACTATCAATTGTCAACTGTCAATTATCAATTCTTTATCGCCGACCCTGCAGGCGAAAAATACAAAATGACAGAAGCAGAATTTATGCAATGCTGGGCAAACACAGAAAAAAATGGAGAAAAAGTCGGCACGGCGCTCCTGCTTGAGCCTACTCCCGACTTTTATACTCAAGAAAATGAAGAAAAAAGCAAGAAAAGCATATCCTTTTTCTTCCGTTATTTAACTCCCTTCAAATCCCAAATCGCCCAAATTTTCACAGGACTTATCATCGGCAGCATTCTTTCCCTGATTTTCCCTTTCCTGACGCAAGCCATTGTTGACAATGGAATCGGCAACAACAACCTGAGTTTTGTCACACTAATCCTTATCGCACAATTGGTATTGTTCTGCACACAACTTGTCGTCAACTTCCTGCAAGGCTGGATTAGCCTGCATGTTAATACACGTATCAGTATTTCGCTGATTTCCGATTTTTTGAGTAAGCTGATGAAACTGCCTTTGCGTTTTTTCGACAGCAAAAACGTGGGCGACATTATGCAGCGCATCGGCGATAACCAGCGCATCAAGAATTTTCTTACAGGAAGTTCTATTACTACCTTGTTCTCATTTTTCAATTTCATCATCTTTGCCTGCATATTGGCTTATTACAACTTGACTATACTTGCCGTTTTTCTCGTTGGAAATACGCTTTACGTCCTTTGGATAGTCCTTTTCTTACGCTACAGGCGCAAGCTCGACATGGCGCGTTTTGCGCAGGCGTCAGCCGAACAAAGCAATTTGGTGCAGATAGTTACCGGCATGCAGGAAATAAAACTCAACAATTGCGAGCGGCAACAACGGTGGAAATGGGAACGGATTCAGGTTAAGCTCTTTAACATAAGCATAAAAGGACTTGCGCTGGGGCAATATCAGCAAATGGGGTCGGTCTTCTTTTCACAAACAACGTCATTGCTAATATCATACCTCTCTGCCCGCTCGGTCATTGATGGCAATATGACATTGGGAATGATGATGGCAGTCTCAAACATTATCGGTCAGTTGAATGGTCCTATCGGACAGGTCATCGGTTTTGTGCAGTCGGCGCAGGACGCAAAAATCAGTCTGGAACGCCTGAACGAAATCCACAACCGCGAAGACGAGGAACAGAGTATTGAGGGTAAAATCACCGAAATACCCGAAAATGCGGATATTACCGTCAAAGATTTGTTTTTCAGCTACGACGGCGCAGACCGTAATTACGCCCTGAGCGATGTTAATCTTGTGATTCCGAAAAACAAAATCACTGCCGTTGTCGGCACGAGCGGAAGCGGAAAAACGACATTAATCAAATTGCTATTGAATTTCTACAATCCTAATAAAGGTGAAATTTTGATAGACAAATATCCATTATCGGATATTAATCCGCACCTTTGGCGGTATCATACCGGCGCCGTGATGCAGGACGGTTTTATCTTTTCCGATACGATTGCCAACAACATTGCCGCAGGTGAAGAAACAGTTGACAAGTCAAAACTTCTTCATGCCGTCGAAACAGCCAATATTCGTGAATATATCGACAGCTTACCCCTGAAATACAACACAAAAATCGGTATGGACGGCAACGGCATCAGTATGGGGCAAAAGCAACGGTTTTTGATAGCCCGCGCCGTTTACAAGAATCCCGACTTCCTCTTTTTCGATGAAGCCACAAATGCGCTGGATACAAACAACGAACGGATAATCATGAACAATCTTGCTGAATTTTACAAAGGGAAAACGGTGGTGATTGTTGCTCACCGTTTGAGTACGGTTCAAAATGCCGACAATATCATTGTCCTTGAAAAAGGGAAAGTAATTGAAGAAGGTACGCACGCAGAGCTGACAGCAAAACGTGGAGCGTATTATACGTTGGTGAAGAATCAATTGGAGCTTGGAGTATGAACGAAAAAAATGACATTGAACTCCGCAGCGAAGAGTTTCAGGAAGTGCTCGGTGCCGTTCCGCCTTGGATACTCCGGTGGGGAATAACCGTATTGGCTGTTTTCCTTGTTATTCTATTGATTGGAAGCGCCATAATCAAATATCCTGATGTTATTCCGGCGCCGATTGTCCTAACTGGCTCTACTCCACCGGCAGACATTGTTGCTTACGCTTCGGGAAAAATAAGGCAATTGTATGTAAGTAATAATCAGGATGTAGAAACTGGCAAATATCTCGCAGTGATTGACAATCCCGCTCGCACAGAAGATATTCTATATTTGAAAGACTACCTGTATTCCGATCAACTTTCAACGTCCAACTTTCAACCCTCAACTTTTACTGAGCTTCACCTGGGTTCTATGCAACAACTCTATACATCTTTTTCCTCCATGCTTTTCGAATATTCCGAGTATAAACGACTGGAATATTTTTCACAAAAAAGAATGATAACCCTAAAAAGAATAACACAATATGAAAAGCAATACAATACATTGCTTAATCAACAACGAATAACCGAAGAACAGTTAGTGATTGCTCAAAAACAATATAGTCGTGACTCCGTACTGAATAAGAAAGGAATCATATCCGACGAAGAATTTGAAACATCTAAAAGTGTTTTTCTACAAAGTCTTGCATCACGAGAAAATATGCAGTCAAACTTAGACAATATGCAAATTCAAATCGGTCAATTGAAAGAGTCGCTGTTAGACACAGAACAACAAGGGATAGAAAAATTGAACAATATACAAACACAACTTCAATCGATGATTTCTCAATTAAAAGCAGGCATACAAGATTGGGAATTGAATTATGTGCTGAAAGCGCCTATCGACGGTAAAATCACTTTTTCAAAATATTGGATTGAAAATCAAAATGTTTCCTCCGGTGAAGAAGTATTTACGATCGTTCCGGATTCGTCCCTGACGATCATCGGAAAAGCGCAACTGCCCATCGACCGTTCAGGAAAGGTGAAAACCGGACAAAAAGTGAATATCCGGTTACAAAATTTCCCCGAAAACGAATATGGTATTTTGCGCGGAACGGTTCAACATATTTCCCTGACGCCTACTCAAACGGATAAAACAGCTTATTATTCAGTGGAAATCACTTTACCTGACGGATTAATAACGACTTACAAAAAAGAATTACCCTATCTGCCCAATATGCAAGGTCAGGCAGATATTATCACAGAAGACATTTCTCTGCTGGAACGTTTGGTCTTGCCTGTGAAAAAAATATTAAAAGAAAATATTTAGTCAAAGTTTCATTTTTATTCATCTCGACCGTTCAACTGTAATGATACGCCATCGTTCTTCTATACTGTCCTTTCTTTTAATCGTTTCATCAGTTTTGCCGTAAACTCATAATTCTTCAATCCCCAGGCAGGCGCAATCAACAAATCTTTAGGCGATTGGGAAACAAAACGTTCAATAATAAAATCCGGATTCAGGCGTTCCATAAAATCAATACACAGGTCGATATATTCATCTACCGTATAAACGTGGAAAATTTCCGGATTCTCCTCTACTTGTCGAGCCAATTGCGTATTTCGGATTAGTTGCAGCTGGTGCAATTTGACCGTAGTAATCGGCAAAGAAGAAATCTTATCTGCATGAGAGAGAATCATTTCGCGGGATTCTCCGGGGAGACCTAAAATCAGATGAACGCCGGTATATATTTTTCGAGCGGCGGTTCGTAGAATTGCATTAACGGCGTCTTCGTAAGTATGTCCGCGGTTGATTCGTTGCAATGTTTCGTTACAAGTTGATTCGATGCCATATTCTATCAATACAAAATATTTCAATTTAATTTTTTCCAGCACGTCTAACAATTCGTTGGGCATGCAATCGGGGCGAGTTGCAATAATTAATCCAACTACATCGGGATAGTTCAACGCCTCATTATACTTTGCCAAAAGATTCTCTATCGAATCGTAGGTATTGGTATAAGATTGAAAATAAGCAATGTATTTCATTTGCGGATATTTTCGGGAAAAGAACCGGATACCTTCTTCCAACTGTTGACTGACCGATTTTTTGTTTTCCGCATATTGTGGGCTGAATGTCTGGTTGTTGCAATATGTACACCCTCCTCTCCCTTTTTTCCCATCTCGATTGGGACAGGTAAATCCCGCATTGACAGATATTTTTTGCACCTTGAACGGGAAAATTGTTTGTAAAAAATCGCTGAAATTTAAATTCATTTGCGTTTTTAAGGTCATATTCCCTGCAAAAATAACGTTTTATTTCGTATTACCCGAAAAAAATATATTACTTTTGCTAATATAATTCAAAATTAAAAAATAAACACATCATGGCTTTATTTGATACAATCAGCCACGACATACAGGTGGCAATGCTCGCAAAAGATAAAATCCGTTTGGAAGCTTTGCGCGGCGCAAAGAAAGAATTTTTAGAAGCAAAAACAGCGAAAGGAGCTGACGGCGATTTGAGCGATGAAATGGCTGTGAAAATCCTGCAAAAAATGGTGAAGCAACGCAAAGACAGCGCTGCTATCTATCTGGAACAACATCGACCGGAATTGGCGGAAAATGAATTAGCCGAAGTTAAAGTGTTGGAAAGTTATCTTCCCAAAGCCCTGTCGCCCGAAGAATTAGAAACAGCTATCAAGGAAATCATTGCTCAGGTGGGAGCCACTTCCATGAAAGACATGGGTAAAGTGATGGGCGCTGCCACTCAAGCGCTTGCCGGGAAAACCGAAGGGAGGTTGATTTCGGAAAAGGTGAAGCAGTTGCTGGGATAGGAGTGGTGAAATGTTAGCAAATCCTTTCAATCAGACGAACCTGAATTGTTTTCCATATATTCTTTCGGAGATATCCCGTATAGTTCGCGAAAATTTGCCGAAAAATGAGATAATGAAATAAATCCTACCGCATCAGCAACCTGAGAAATGGTGAGGCTTCGCTGGATACCGAATTTTATTTACATTTAATACAAAAATATATGAAAACTACAGTAAAAATGACATTCCGCAGTATGTCCGACAGATACGGAAACGGCGCTTTAGCGCTGCGGATTACCCGCCATCGCGTATCAAG
>Ga0123357_10009691_pt1 | contig 12175 bp, 7 predicted proteins | sample TergutEmb28metaG_FD_89873 | JGI IMG/M metagenome (GOLD analysis project Ga0123357, IMG submission 89873) | Embiratermes neotenicus P4 segment gut microbial communities from Petit-Saut dam, French Guiana - Emb289 P4 | ecosystem: Host-associated > Arthropoda: Insects > Digestive system > Gut ...
AATATTCAGAGGGGTAAATTTTTTTTTCCCCCCTTTATAAACAAAAACCTTGTTTGGGCCCTTTCTTTTTTTCCCCCCCCCCCCCCCCCCACGTATCTCCCCTATGTCTCTTTTGACAGTTAATATTTTCCCTGCACTTACAGATGATTGTGTGTTTAGTTCATGTAATGCAGTGCCACTACAAATAACGTGTTACATTTCCGGAAACTCTTAGAAGTGCAAGTGTGTGTCTTTATTTACAGTGCAGTGTGTTGGCAGCCATACGGTAGGGCCAAACCCTTCTGACAGCAGAGGTGAGCCCCTCAGCGGAACTAAAGCGTGGTTCTTGAACCCATGTCACTGCTGGATACCACGGATGACTGTAGTGTCAAAATACCGGTAGCTTACCGGAGAAGCCTCGTGTGGCGCTGACGCTCTGTACTTCTATACGGAAGGTGCCCGGTTTGAATCTGGACCGGGGCACTATGTACCCTGACTGAGAATTTTGTTGGTTTTCTTCAGTCCTTCAAGGCAACAGCCGTGATATAGCGGGTATAAGGCCATGGCCGCTGGACTCCGAATTGTGTTCCCTTAATTATCCCAGTTATTTTGGCATTCGACGGTATGTAGTGTGAGGCATACGGTGCCGGCGTCTGAAATGCGTCGCAACAGTGCCGCTAGCTTGTGTGCTTCGTTACATTTTCGGGCGCGTTCGCAAAATTGCGAATAGTGGCTATTACCTTCGTCGTGGCTGTCTGTCCTTCCTTCTGCAACAACTCGACTCCCACTGGACAGATTTTCATGAAATTTGCTATTTTAATATTTTTCAAATATCTGTTGATATTCGAGTTTCATTAAAATCGGAATATAATAACGGCTACTGTACATAAGGACTTGTGAAACTTTATGACAGTCGCTGAATTCTCCCCAGAAGGAGGAATGTTTCAGACCAAAGGTTTTTAGAAAATCGAAACACCCATTTTATATTCAGTAACGCTTTTCTTTTTCTGAAGATCGTGCCAATAATGAGGTATGATGGAAAAATATGGTAGAGCCAGACAGACCACAGCTGAAAATATAATAACGGCGCATGCGCGTTGCGTGATGAATAACTAAGGCTACAAACTCACTCTTAGAGTATACAATGCTGATTGCTTTTCCACAGCAACAAAGGTTACTCGTACACTCTTTAATGTTACGTTCTACGTCAATAGCCTCTTTTCGTATACTACTTGTATGCTATAACAAGTGTACAAGCTAGCCCAGAGATTAAGTATTATATAATAACACGCTGTTTTTAACAGTAGGTTAGAATATTTCTAAAAAAATATATGTTGGTCGAGTCTTGTGGCCAGCTGTAAGAATTTTGATTAATCTCCATCGTCTGACCTTTTTGTTTGCGCTTTCGTGACCAGAATTGTGAAGTGGACGGAAGAACTGCGTGGGCGCAGGTTGTAGTGAGCACTGCAGTCAGATTTGCCGTAATCCTGTGGTCTTGGAACTGTTCCACCACTGTTTGTAAATGATGTGCATGCATTAGTTAATAGGTTAAACATTCATTAGTGCTAGGCACTTTAAAAACCGCAACAAGTGCGCCTTATTCGTGATTACTTAAAAGAGTTCTAGAATCCTACACCTGTTGGCGAAACTATGTGTTATTTCTTATGCTGTTAAGTTCTGAAATTGTTAAGGTACAGCTCAGTGGTAACTATACGCACCGTCTGGTTTAACATAAAAAATTATACTTTTTTCCCCCACCATGTCCTTGTGTTTTTCATGTGGTTCTAACAATAAACAGAGATTTTTAACTTTATTATTTTGTACTGTGACCAACACATGCACAATTATTTCACAAATTATCACACTCCTATATGTTTCGACTCTATCGTGTCATCCTCAGGGAGCTTGTAATCAATACCATGCCAAGTTACACGAATATTTCAAATGCAGCTGTTGGTAATGCAATTTGTTATTAAGCTGTTTCACATAGGTTTTATGCAAGTTTTCATATTATGGTCGTTGAAATCTCAATACTATAAAATCTTTAAAACATTAAAATTAAAGATTTCAAGGACTATAATATCAGAACTTGCACAAAACCTGTGTGAAACATCGTAATTGTAAATTGCATTACCGACAGCTGCATTTTGAAATACTTATGCAACTTGGCAAGTTATTTTTGAATCTTATGTTTACAGGACCGTGCATCATTGTAATAGTTGAAGAAAAAAAGACCAACTTGATGTCACTTGCTATTTTATTTCACTTGTTATGTACTCAACATGTTTCGGACATTAATATATCCATCATCAGGAGCTTGCGACTGTGTTGTTGAATTACCACATCGGTCGTTTTGTTCTCAGTTCGTTGTGTGTTGGAGATTTGGTGCCCTGGTTTTGAGTTGCAGGCTTCAGCCTGCAACACGGACACTACTGAGTTGAGTTGAGTACATAAGAAGTGAAATAAAATAGCAAGTGACATCAAGGTAGTTTTCTATTCTTCGGCTATTGGCAAGGTATTGTTTACAAGCTCCCTGAGGATAAAACGATAGTGTCGAAATGTGTAGGAGTGTGATAATTTGTGAAATAATTTTCGGTCATAGTACAAAATAGTAAAAGATACACGGTACAGGTATTCAAATAACAAACGGACAATATTTCCCTCTTCAGGACCGATCCAGTCGTGTTCCTAACGGTGATGGCATGTGTTTATTCTGAAGGAGAAAATGTATTTTTATATATTGCGGTCTTAAACGGCTAATCACTGTCCTGCTACTACGGAGGACTGGCTTTGATCCCGGACAGGGTCTATGTGATACTTATGCTGGAGAGAGTAGCGATGGGACAGGTTTTTCTCCGCGTACTTACGTCTTTCCTTGTCGGTATCATCCCATTATTCTTCATGCACACCTTTATAGCGCTGCATTCAACAAGAAGAAGGCTCTTTTCACCAGCGATTTGGACTTAACTTTTAAGGAGAACTAGTAAATTGCTACATTCGGAGCATAGTTTTGTGTGGTGCTGAAACTTGGACACTTCGGAAATTAGATCACAAATACCTGGGAAGTTTTGAAATGTGGTGTTGGAGAAGAATGGAGGAGATCTGTTGAATCGATGGTTTGAGAAATGAAGAAGTGTTACGTAGTAGAGTCAAGTTGGAGAGGAATGTCCTGCAGACAGTAGAAAGATTTAAGGCTAACTTGATTGGTCACAACTTGCGTAGGAACTGCCTTCTAGAACACATTATTGAAGGAAAGGTAGAAAGAAGGACAGTTGTGACTGGAAGACGAAAAAGAAAGCGTAAGCAGCTACTGGATGACCTTAGGGAAACGCAGAGATAACTGGAAAGTGAAATAGGAAGTGTTGTTCCATATGTTAACCGACAAAATGTATTAAATAAATGCAATAAAACATATAATAAATTACACTTCATATTAGGTATCAACTCCTACATGTTTCGGCGCAAAGCTTTAATTATGAAAACGGAGGGGACTAGCACCTGAAGTACGCGTTGGAATTACAATTCTTTGTTGTTAGTAAACTCCCTGAGGATGGCACCTTGGTGCAGAAACATGTAGTAGTTTGTACCTAATATGAAGTGTGTTTTATGTGCTATATTTTATTTTAATTAATGCATTTTGTTTGTGAAAATGTAGAAAATAGCATGAAAGAAAGAGAGGAAGCACCAGATCGCACTCTGTGGAGAACTCGGTTTGGAAGGGACTATGGACCTGTCGTAAGGCAGACTGGTATGATGTCATCTTCGTGTTAATACTGTTCTTATCAGAAGGACAAGCGGGAATAGCGTGGGAACCTTCAAGGAAAGCGGTGCTCTTACGAATGTGGGGGAACATAGGAAAGAAAAGTACTTCGATATTGTTTTTCTTGCTTCAAGACTGAAGACAGTAATATAGAGCATCACAAGTGATTGGCCGGGCATTGACCACGATAGCGATAGCTGTCTTAGCTCAGTCATGCGCTTGCGCTTTGAAGCATTCAGCAGTCGCAGGACAGTGTCCTGGATGTGTCCTTTATATAACGTATTGTAGCTGTTTGCGGGGACAGGCAGCGTATAGCACTGTCGTAAACCACATATTGCACAGGTAGGTGTCTCATAAGACGGTGTAGGTCAGTAGCTCTCAGAAGGGGGCCTGGTGTAGAAGAGTGTCAAACACTGAGAACTGCGTTCTTCTGGTTTATCACGCAGCCTCTAGTGGTAGGTTCTCCCGAAACGTCGGTAAGGAATCAGCACTGCTTGCTGCGGAATGACCCAGAAGAACGCAGTTCTCATCTTCTTCGCGGCGGATGCATGAAATCACGCTTCAGGTATTGCTTGTTTATGATCCATTGTTAATTTATGACCAAAGGCGAAACACTGTAAATCGAAATACGGAATTAAATTACACACGTTTGTGGGTTAGCAATAGAAGAAATATTGCGTGTCTTGTTCAGTGTTATTGCCTGTAAACACGTGCAGTCAGGTACCGTTGAATGTAATGCCTCTTGATACACAATATTGTGCTGTATCCTTCAGGGGTTTGCATGTAGTGCAGTACCGCACGTCCAGCACAGGAACACGCTGCTTATAATGTACAAAATAAAGAGTAAAGTTAAAAAAAGGTAAAGTGATCCCGTTACAGGCCTGGTGTGGCCCAGAGTGTGGGTAGAGTTATAGCTCTACTCTTCCATGACCGCAGCACTAGAAGGGGGTGAGTGGTCAGCGGCACGCCCCGGCCGCACTTTACTCCCGGGAAAGACCCGGTACCCATTTTACAGGGGGCTGGGTGGGCCCCAGGGCCGGTCTGGACGGGCAGAAAATCTCGTCCCCACCGGGATTCGATCCCGGACCGTCCAGGCCGTAGTCAGTCGCTATACCACAAAATAAAGTGTAATAGCCTCAAATCACAATTCTTTATATTTTAAGGTTTGACTACCTCCTTCGGCCCGAGTATAAAGAGCCATCATCAGGCTGATAAGTTACCTGAGAAAAGTCGTTATATACAGGGTGATGAATTTGTGGAAGTAAAGCTGTTATATAGAGAGTATTGTATTTATGAAATAAAAATTGTTATATAGAAGCTGTAGTATATAAAACTTTTCTTTGGTACCTTATCAGCCTGATGATATGATATGATATTTATTTAACTGCAATTGGGTGTATACCCGGTGGCAGTGGTAGATGATGGTTCTTTATACATAAGCCGAAACATGTTTCAGTAAAACTTCATGATATTCAGGAACTGTTGTGACGGGTACTGTCTTTACATCTGTGTATCTTTATCACAACCGGATGTTCCACGTAAAAACGAATATATTTGCTCTTGAAACAGACTGCCTTTACTGTAGCGAAGACACAGCCATCGACGCTGGCCTGTCGTTAATAGGTCCTGCAGTCTTGCGGGAAATCTGAGCTACCAACCAACTAACGAAGCTCATTTCTATCTACTGCTGCTAAGCGGCCTTAGCATTGTGGTGTTTTGAAACAGTGTTTCCCGGATACTTTGCGACTTAGCCACGTATAATGGGTGCAGAATTGAATTAAGGCCGATTCACACATTGCATGCCGTGCCCGTGCCGTTCCCCTGCCATGCCGTGCCGTTAACTCACACATGCCATGCCGCACCCCTGCCATGCTCCGATAGTGCCGTGTCCTTCGTGAAAGTCCGCATGGTAGCCGGAAATATCCGAACTGCTATTCCAACAGTTTAACAGATCGTATTTTTTGTAGTGCGTTGCTACCACTCTTTTCCTCGTCCACGACAAACGTTGTTTGGTTTCACACTGGCCACCTGCATCAGATCGGTATGCTTCTGATAACAGCCTTCATAGAACTCCGCGTGGTAGCCGGAAGAAGCCGACCGCGGGCAGGTAGCCCACAGGCCGTTTCTCGACGGACGTGCCGTGTCGTGGTCTTGAGAAGAACAGCATGGTCGGAGCATGGAATGGGCGTGGCATGTCAAGTGTGAATCAGACAGGGCGCACTGTCTGAATCAAATGGGAAAAACACATTCAAAACCTTTAGCGGCATGGGCACGGCATACTATGTGTGAATCGGCCTTTATGCGCCGATCCCGGTAGCCTTTCGGCCAAAGGCATAGGTCTTAAGGCCCTGGATTGGTGGCATCGCGGTTTCAAAACCCATTGAGGGTATGGATGTTCGTCTCTTGTGTTGGTTGTGCGGGTTGAGGTCTCTGCGACGTGTTTACCATTCGTTCGGAGAACTTCTACCGGGTGTGTGTGTGTGTCTAATTGTGTGCGATCTGGAAATTTCAAGAACGAGGCGGCCTAGCCTCGATTTGGGCTGTTGGGCCACAGGAAAATAATTGTATTGTGCATGCTGAATAGTGTGGTGGCGGATTCCTAAGATGATCAGAACGTGCAGTTCTGTCCATTTATCCTTGTCACAAATTAACACCAGCATACAGCCTTATTCTTTACGGAGTTCTAATGTGTGTTTTTTAAAATTTTATTTGTAGTTTATTTAAGGACCCTGTCTTCGTGGGGCACTGCGCTGCAAGCCGGAAGGTCGCAGCTTCGATTCCCGATGAGATCATTCAGATTTTTCAATGACTCAATCCTTCCGGCCGCACTTTGGCCCTGGGGTCGACTCAGCCTTTAACAGAAATGAGTAAATGGTAAAGTGGTCTCGTTACAGGCCCAGTGTGGCCCAGAGGGTGGGTAGAGGTATAGCTCTACTCTTCCATGACCGCGGCACTAGAAGGGGGTGAGTGGTCAGCAGCACGCCCCGTCCGTACTTTACCCCCGGGAAAGACCCGGTACCCATTTTACAGGAGGCTGGGTGGGCCCCAGGGCCGGTCTGAACGAGCGAAAAATCTCGTTCCCACCGGGATTCGATCCCGGACCGTCCAGCCCATAGTCAGTCGCTATACCGACTGAGCTACACGGCCCACAACAGAAATGAGTACCCGGAATATTTCATGGGTGGGTAATGGCTGCCGATGCTTAGGGCTGACAACCTTACCACCTTTAGTTACAATTGTCTTGAAATCTGGGAGCCTCAGTCTCCTGGAACACTCAGCGCCTGCCCAAGCCTGTAATGGGATTTGCTTTATCTTTATCTTTACCTTTACCCTTGCCTTCGCCCTGTCTTCTTACTTAAACCGTATAGCATCGTGTGGATGGTACTGAGTTGTGACTGGGAAAGGATGCCGAAGGGGTGGACGTGGGCTAATTTAAGGCGCTTGTCCTAAATTTTCGTTTAGGGAAGGCACGAAGAACCGCTGTCAGAATAATCATTGTCCCTGCCGAGGTTCGAAGTAACCTGCTGAACAGAAGTCACAAGCTTTACCACTTGCGTGGTATAGTGTCGATGTTTGTTTATAAAGCGTTTCCTTAAAGTTCTGGTACTGGTTTGAGGGTCTGCCCTTGTGTAATCATCGGTGTTGTGTCCAACTGCATTTCTATTGTTGCATTTTATACGACCACATTGTTGTCGCCTTAAGAACTTTGTAACATAAAACTCGATTTGTTAGCTTGGACTATGATTGATTCGAAACCAAGACTACTTCTTTGACTCAGATGACGCAAATTTTGTGTATGGGTAAACGAACTCCTTTCTTTTACAATTAATCGATAGGCTATATGTTTTGATTTTTATGTAATACATCTTGTCACATTTAGGCCTGCTTAATATACTGCCAGCTTTTCATTCTGGAAGGGCTAGAATTTCCGATAATTAAGGGTAAGCTGTTGGCAGGAAAGACACGTTAGGTGCATCGCGATCGTTAAATGACGGAAGGAGTCTGGATGCTCGGTATAGCTAACGGACGGCGCTTTCATTTACATGATTGAGCTGGAATCCTGATTGGTCGCTGATAGCGGTGCTACTTCAACTTCCACGGCTTCCTCGAGGCGCTGTTCTGTAGCGATATGAGTAACAGTAGCAGTCGCATGCTAAATTCCTCACAGCTCCGCCCGGTGTTTCGTTGTCACTCCTGTTGCTCTGAAGACTCATTTATTGCACTGTGTTCAAATACATCGCCACTGTATATTATGGCATTTTTGTGTACTGTACAAGATTTTGGGTTCTTGGTGCGGTGTGTTGGAGGTCTTCGTGCTTGTAGGATATGGAACCGCGTCACTGGGTATTTGTTGACTGGCGTCTCGTGACAGCTTCGTGATCTGATCCTGAAGGGTCAAATGTCCAGTGAAGGCATCGAACGTTTGGAAGAGCCAGTCGCTGATGGGAGGCTAAAATTGAATAGGTGAAGTGGTAAAGTGCACCCTTGTACAGGCACTGAGGCTCTTACAGGCCGTACGGCCTATAGGGGGAGTAGAGGTATAGCTCTACTCTTTCTTGACCACTGTACTAGAAGGGGTGAGGGGTCAGCGTCACGCCTCGGCCGCTCTTTACCCCTGGGGAAGACCCGATACCCATTTTACAGGAGGCTGGGTGGGCCCCAGGGCCGGTCTGGACTGGTGTGGAAAATCTCGCCCCTACCTGGATTCGATCCCCGGACCGTCCAACCCGTAGCCAGTCGCCATACCGTCTCAGCTACCCCGGTCCACCTAACATTGAATGGTCTTCTTAAATTAATAGGTAGAAACCAGTGCTGTGCTCTTGTGTACACGGTAAGGAACATTTTGAGTTCCATAAAATGCGAATACTTTCTTGATTGGTTGACAGTCAGTGTCTGAAGGAAGTTCATGTTCCATGTAGTAGTAGTAGCAGCAGTAGTAATACTAATAGTATTAGTAGTAGTAGGAGTAGTAGTAGTATTGTAGTGGTAGTAAAAGTAGTGGTGGTGGTGGTAGTAGCAGTAGTAATAGTATTGTAGTAGTAGTAGTAGCGGTAGTAGTAGCAGCAGTAGTAGACTAGTAGTAGTAGTAGCGGTAGTAGTAGTAGTAGTAGTAGTAGTAGTAGTAATAGTAGTCGTGGTGGTAGTAGTAATATTGTAGTAGTAGTAGTAGTAGGCCAGTTTCGTTTCATGACAGTGAATTGCACGTTGACATATATAGGTCAGCCCTCTATAAATTTGATTGTCTTGTAAGGCTGTGTGCGTGCTGTCCACACCGTTAGTCATTTACATAATGGCATAAGGAATTAGTTGCCTCCTCCGATACTGAGGGCGGATTTCGGTGGACTGACCTGATTTGATGTCCGTCTGTTCGCCCCACCCACACTTGTGTGACTGTAATCCGGCTCATCACTGCTTGCAAAGTTGAGTTTACCGAAATTCTGGGGAGATGCAAACACACCATCTGTGTCGGTGTCTATATTGACGTCAGAGCGAACACAACTTTTAGAACACTGCACATTCACTTATCGTCTGCCACAAGTTTCGGCGTTGTATGTTGTAAAATCTGCCTGATGATGGCCAAAAACGGCCGAAGATGAAGTAGCTGACAATTGAGTGTGCTGTGTTCTCAAGGTTGTGTTCGCTCTAGTATCAATACGGACAGTGAGTGACGAACACATTGGAATGACGATACCACAAAAACCGCCTGTAATAGTGCTCAGCATACTAAGTAGCAGATTGTATTAAAGGGAAATACGTGACGTATTTTTGTAGTACTTTTCCTATGCATCTTCCGAACTGTTTGTTACAGTAATACCAACATACTAACGCAGTCTAGTGCAGACTGCGTTACAACAGTATTGAAATGCGTCACTACATGTTTCGGCCAATCCTGACAATCCTTAGTAGACAAGCTGTCAATCTTGGAAGGTACATAAGCTTCTGTTTCCGCCAGGATGTATGGACTGTTCCCCTCAGGCTGGCCAGGATTGGCCGATACTTGTAGGGACGAATTTGAATACTGCTTTTTTGTATTTTATGTACCGTCGTGGATTTATTGTACTAAACATGAGTCATTATTTGTAATGAAAAGTCCATCTGAATTGTATTTAAAAGCTAAACGCAGTTGAACCTCCTCACAGTAAAGCATTGCGTGTCCTTGACAAAGACCAATCATCCCCTGCTGCATGGCGATACAATCGGTGTCTGGTGTGAGAGTTACGCCTGTTGGCAAAGTGTAGAGCTTTCCAGTGTTAAAGCAGGCGGTAGGTGGAATTGTGTTTTGAAGGCTAATTTTTGTTCAACGCCAACCATCAGCACTCAATCATTTTCCAGTGACACCGCTGTCAAGTGCTGTGCTTCACCGTCAGCTCAAGTGCGTGCAGAAAGAGTCGAGTAGCTAAAAAACACTTCAGTTTGTGGCCTCTATTCATTTTTAATCACGTTATTTAACATTTGAAGCGCTGTGGTTATTATATGTACCACACACTTTAACATTAATAATACCTTCCCTGTCCCCCAACACAGAGCGTTTATCACTTTTGTATAACGACGCTCACAATGTACAGCAGTCATTTCCTTAATCGTCATTAACCAGCTGATTTTTGTAATGGGGGCACAGTGTGTTTACTGTGGGGCAGGAGTTGAGATAGCATTTTAAAAGGTAGAGCTACCCCATTACAGGCCTGGACAGGTGCCGAGGGTTCCAGGAGGTTGAGGCTCCCAGATTTCAGGACAATCGGCCCATGAAGGTGGTAAGGTTGTCAGCCCTACGCACCAGCCGCATTTAGCCCCCAGGAAATACTCCTGGTACTCGTTTCTGTTAGAGCCTTAGTCGACCACAGGACGTAGTGCGTCAGGAAGGATTATGTCAATGAAAAATTGCAATAACGCCATTGGGAATCGAACCCACGGCCTTCAGTCTTGTAGCGCAGTGCTTGAACCAATTGCGCCACCGCGTGCCCCAGACGAAAGGTAGCTTTCAAAAAAAAATCTGCTATAATGCAGGCCCCCCTCCGAATGCAAAACAAGCAATTCTACCCAAACACAGTAGCTGCTCACCTTCTTTATATATTGCCGTGCAATCAAACAGGCCACTGTCCAATCCTTTACCTTCTTCGAAAACGCTGTACCTTGCCTGCAACCCGCCTTTAACAGAAGGACGAGCGGGTACTGTGTAGGAACCTTAAGGGCCGTAAACTTTTCTCTGCTTTCGTCTCCTTTCCCTCGTCCTCCTCCGTGACCTCTCTACGCTTCACGGGATTCAACGAATTCATTCTTAAGTGCTGAGTACCAGAACTGTCAGTATGCTGCGGTTTGTCGTAAAATTATGGACGACCGCCACGTGCTGTCTGTACTGTACAAGACTTCGCTGACGGTCAGACATGTCCTCGTTTCCACCTGACCGATTCAGATAGGTTGGGAACCGGAAAACGCGTGTGACTCTCTCAGTTTTGTGGACACATAAAAACGGGACCAGTCATGCAGGATTTGTGCATATTGGCATTTGCCTATTTTACAAAGGTCTGTCTCTGATCACCGTTTGTTTTCCCACGATAAAGGGTAAGCAAGCAGGCAATGTTGGACTCTGTTAAGCGAACAGCTTTGAACATGCAACACCTCAATATTTTTTGTGTCCGTACTTTATTGTATGGAATGCTGCCACACGAATTCTCGCTCGTTTGAGCAAACAAAATTTTCAGAATACTGTCTTTCAGTTTGTTTAAATTGAAGGCAAGTAAGGTAATCTAAGTGTACATTAATTATTTTTACGACAAAAGAACAGAGTTTGACGTCCATAGGGCCGTGCATTGTAATATATATCTGTAGTAAAACCAACTAGATGCACCAATGTTTCAAGTTTATTTTATTTTGGAATGACACTCTACATGTTTCTGACGGTCTTTCCGTCCATCATCAGGAGTTCAAGACTGTACATACAGCAACAGGCATTTCTCAGATACTGCCAAGCAAGCAACATGTAGAGTGTTACTGCAATGAAGTAAATTTTAGGCATTGATTCATCTGGTTGGTTTTACAACAGAAATAGAAAGAAACAGAACAGGGTCTGAACTGAAAACTTTTCAGCAAGTATTATTGTCCTGTCAACTTATATTGTTACTTTATTTTCGAATGTGGTGTGTGCCATTGTGAACGGTGTATATAATTTGTAACCAGCCTGTACTGTCTACCGCCATGGGATGAACGGTCTGGGGATCGAATCCCGCTGGGGAAGAGATGGCCTGCACCCGCCAAGACCGGCCCTTGGGCCCACCCAGCCTCCTTTACAATGGGTACCGGGTCTTTTCGGGGGGGGGGGGGGATATCGGCGCCGGGGGCGGGCTATCACAAACACCCCCTTGCAGCCGGGCGGCAAGAGAAAAAGAAAGGCTATGCGGGTCCGCCCTTGCGCCGTTTCGGGGGCGTTTCTGTGGGAGG
>Ga0123357_10009692_pt1 | contig 12175 bp, 13 predicted proteins | sample TergutEmb28metaG_FD_89873 | JGI IMG/M metagenome (GOLD analysis project Ga0123357, IMG submission 89873) | Embiratermes neotenicus P4 segment gut microbial communities from Petit-Saut dam, French Guiana - Emb289 P4 | ecosystem: Host-associated > Arthropoda: Insects > Digestive system > Gut ...
GAATTATTTTTTTAAATTTTAGCACACTCTGTATATAAAATGCGAATAAAACAGGAACCAAATATGTTAGAATTATGAAACAAACTGCATTTTGAAGAGAAAAAAAATGGACAGTACATACCATGTTTAAAATATTCAGTACCTGTATTTGTTGAATAAATGTATAAAGTGCAACGTTTAGAGGTTAGCGGTGTGGTACGACCACTATAGGGGTCTTTAGGCGTCAAAGGGTTAATACCACTCCCAATTTGTGTAAAAACACTTCACTCGCACTCTTATTTGTTAGCAACGGTATTCAAATACAGTCTCTATCCAGTCAGATATGTGTATTAACACACATACTTTACAATACAGAGACTGTTCAGTCAAAAGATATTAAAAAAATGGGCCAGCAGCGAACGCTGTGTGCAAAGGAAGTCTTCAGCATGCCATTTCGGGCATGTATACCATATGTTCGCCAGCCCTAGTCTGGACTGTTTTCATACGCGTTGTTATACAGAACTGATAATGTTTAACCCTCGCAACAACAACTCTTGGCTAATAACTAATGAAAATGACCTGCATTAAGGCAAAGTATATCCTGAGATCACACACACAAATGTGGTTAAAATTAGGCAATGGGTCATATATTTTCAAACGTACATGAAGTTAATATTAACATCTCACTGTGGAGGCCACAGATGCAATTTCAGGGTAGTTTACATAGGATTTGTGGTGGACAATTGCCACCGGGGGCAGCTTAATGTCCAATAACTTTGGTTTTCAATTGCTAATTACCACATAACTTACACTTCTTTGACAAAGGTAGCATCAGGCTGAGGATAGGAGCCACCCTCATTACGCCCCATGGTAGCTCCTGGGTGGAAGAAGTTAACTCGGAGATACGTGTAATCACCTTCTACAGACTGAGAGATGTTTTTGATGGTGGAAATGTGAAATGGGACAGCAATCCCAAACACAGGCAATATTACAGTCTCATATTTTCGATCTGCAAGGAATATATAACACACAGTCAAACAGACAAATTTAAAATGCATCAGAAATACACTGAAAATCTATTTTAATAAGTTGGTAACACCATGAGAAATGTCACTATAGCAAATACTTGTTATAGTCAAATTTGCATTTGACAACATAAATTATCACATGCATGATCATACATGTATTGTCTTGGATATCTCGATAAATAATAACAAGAAGTCTATAAAGGAATTACAAGTTACTGCTGAAGACTAAAAATGCCAGCAAACCACGTCAGTCAATCAGACTGCTGGGACTGAACCCTCGCCTACGGGTAGTAAAAACAAACACTGTTTCACTTACCAACAAAGATTTTCAAGTCCCGCACCTCTGCTTCCCGAGGCATTTGTCCATGATTCTTGTAGCTCACTGTCGACTTTCGTATCTTTTCTTTCTCTCTGCCATCTGACTGCTGTGCTAATCTTTGTTTAGCAACCTCATTCAATGCCTGGGCCAGCTCCTTTTGATGTTGCTTGCGTTTCTCTTCTGAAGGGTGCTCAGACTACGATAGCAAAAAATAATTCTGCACCTAACCTCTTCACTGAATTTAACACAATGAAAAATAATTCAGCACATCATCTCGTCATTGACTTTAACACACAGCTGTCAAAAATATTGGATGCAATAACTGAAGTGTAATGTAAGTCAAACAACTGAGATGCAAATAAGATGAAATACCTCCTCTTCATTGTCTTATTTATGTGCCTTCCATTTCATTTAACCCTCTGGCACCTAACATCACATACACCTGCCAGGCAATGTGGTGTTCAACACACCAAACATCAGCTATAGCCAACAAACACTGATGGCCACTCCTATGCAGCCCTCATTAAAATCTGATCTTCTGCAGCTCCCAATGGGCATTTACTCATAATTCTGGTGCAAAACAGTTGATAGTTTTAATACAACACACATAATCACAAACCCTTTATACACCTAAAAGTTAGCAATTTTTCTGTAGTATTACTAACCTTTCAATGACACTAGGGTTTAAATTCCAGCTACTACACAGAATGGCACAATTTTACATTTACAGTACCCTAAAATACAGTCACTCAGTACAGTGCACAGAAGCCAGTGACAAAGTACCCTAAAATACAGTCACTCAGTATAGTGCACAGAGGCCAGTGACACAGAAGGAATTAAAGGCTGGTACAGTGCACAGATGGACAGTCCAGCATCCAAAACCCAGTCAGGGCAAGATATTTTCTTTGTCCATATCCATCCGGACTGGTCCTGAGGACCACCCAGCCTCTTCTACAATGGGTGCTGGGAATCTTTCCTGAGGGTAAAGCAGCCAGAGCAAGGTGAGGGTCATCCAACATCATCGAGCACCCAGCAAGAGCATGAGTAGAGCTACACCTCTACTAGCCCTGCCTCCTCTGCACCAGTCATGGCATGTTACAGGGTGACATTCATCTTTACCTTACAGAGCAGAGGATGGCACAGAAGGGTTACAATTATATTTCTGCTTACCCTTAACTTGGACTCCAGTACAGCAGTTCGTTTTCCACGACCCAATATTTCTGGTTCTTTAGGTGATTTTTCTTTTTCTTCTTCTTCCTCCTCCTCCCCCTCATCCTTTAGGAAAATGCCAATATTCTTTATCTTCTTCTTTAATGGAGTGAGGACAGCTGCTGGTTGTTCCTATAAAGGGAGTATACACCCTGTAAATAGTTCCTGGTTGTTCGTATAGAGATAGCATACAAGTTGTGAATATAATGGAATCCCTAATTAATGGCTCTTGGATGGAACTGCTTTTATTACATACACTGATGTTTTCATTAACTGAGGTTATGCAAACTCACATCAAAAAAATTTTCACTTTCATGTACTCATTACTGTATATATTTGATGAAAACATTTCTTCAAATAAGTAGTTAAAAATTTATTTTTACACAGATAAATATAATCACACAATAAATAAGACAGCTTGGATAATGCAGGAAGTCAGTGACTAGGTAGGCCCAAATGGCCACAGGATCTATCCAGCCTCCAGTTCAATGTGTACCAAGAGCTATTTCCCCATGAGTAAAGCAGGTGAAACCGAACATTCACTTCCATCTAGTGCTAAGACAAAAAAAATATGTGACATATCTCAACTCATGCATGGCATGCACAGTACCTCTTCCCAATCAAAAGAATTACAAATATCATGTAGTTCCTTGAATTCCAAACTAATACCTTAGCTCCCATATCCATGTTAGGTCACTACTGGAAGATTGGTTAGGCCTATCAGTTCATACTACACATAGCAGCAAGCCATAATAAAGACAAAATATTTCTCATTCAGAACTTTCAGCACTTCAAGGACGAAGCTTTTCCCTCTGTCATTAGACGGTTGATGGAGCCACTTATAACAGTGCCATGGACATACGCAGTTCATGTGATATTCATTTCTTCCCATTAAAGGACTGCATGCTGCTAGTGTACTGATGATCATAGGCTTCTGGGTTGTCAAATGGTGGACATTTACTGACAGGCAGAGGAAGATTTTCCCTCCACCTTCAGAAGCATGCTGTCTAGAACTCTGCAGATGGTGAAACCACACTCCTCCAAAACACAGGTATACCTACCAAATGACAAAGCTTGACATCCCAGAAGACTTGAATCTTCATCAACACCACTGTGAGAACCTCAAATCTTGCAAATGTAAAGCTAAAAATTGCCAGACTGGGAGGTAACTCAGTGGCAGAGTTGCTGGGAGTGAAAATGTTTTACTATACATGGAAGCAACATGAATTGTTACAAATTCATTCAATACTTACAACATTAACTTGAACAGTGTCACCGATGAAAAGAGCATAAACTTTTCCTTCCTTATCAGAAGCTTCTTTATTTGTTAGTCCAGCAAGCCCAACATTAACATTGAATACCATATCTTTGCGAGCAAGAGCAGTTGTTTTTGGGCCAATAACGAGAGAACTCTCCCGAAATTCAATTCCTGTAGCAAACCCAAAGTTTTTTGTAAGGCTTGCCACAAGATCAGGCTTTTCTTTCTCTGCATATTTGATTCCAGCCTGATATACAGCATTCAATGCGGTTCCATCAGTCAACACCTTCAGCAGTTCTTCTTCAAGGGCAACAAGAAAATTATAGTTTTCCTGTAATGAAAATAAAAAACAGCTGAACATTCACAACCGTATACATCTAACAAAAAGTGTCGTAAGATACACTCATCAGAATATTTAATGCAAGAGGTACTGCACAAGTAGCAAACTTCAAAATAATCAACAGCAGAACTAAATTTTGCAGGTAATCTGGCAAAGCACCCAAATAAATAGCAATGCATATATAGTGACTGGTTTTACACTCCATTTGCGACAATAAATTTCTTCATCCTCTATAAACAAAAATATGGAAATTATTTGTCAACAGGTACAGAATTGGTAGGTCCACTAACAGGGTAACTCCAGAGCTAATGGGGGTAAACAGCAGAACCCATCATACAGACCAGTTACTGTAAAAGTAAAACAGTACTGGGACAAAGCCACTGAAGCAGCAAGAAGGAACTGCAACACAGTATAAACTTTGGGCACATCTGTTCTACCCATTCCCAATTTAAACAAAATGTTTCCTGATTACTGACTACTTATCATAGATTTAAGGACTCCACACATCTGATTTCTTCCCCTTATGCTACATAGATTCTTGCCGACAGCTAACCTGAATAGCATCCGTGGGATTAACAAGTAGAGTTCGCACAATGTTGGAGCAATACGATTTGTATCTTGCACCAAGAGAGCAAACTATAGCTCCAAAGTGAAGTATATTCTTATCACTGACAACACTAAATTTCAGATTGTAGTTTCCACCACTCTGAATGATAGCAGGGTAACACATATCAAGCTGGCTGGTATCCACCCCTGTCACATACTTCTTGTCTGTTATGGCTGACTCCACCCCTTCTGCAAGCTTTGCATGCTTTACTTTCTGTGAAAGAAGAACATCAACATTTTATTATCTGTGTCAGACCTTCTACCCAAGAACTAATAATAAAAAAAGGCTTAAATCTGTAATGACACTTTTCCTGACCCCTAAGATTCAGGGTCCACATCACCAAGGACTCAAAAAACACAAATATTAAGTAACTCTCCTGCATGTAGCCATCCAAATATTGAACCATCTTCTATAAGACATACATCACTTTCTAGAAAGGATGCCTACTGCTGGAAACAGGTCCACCTTCATAGATGGGGTACAACATGCCATGAATGTGAAACAGGTTTGTGTCTGAATGGGTACTTCAAAGAGTTTCCACATAAATCTCAACTTTTAATCTGATTGCTGGTGTCCCACTAACATACCAGTACGAAATAAGATAAAAATTCAATCTTATGTGAAACTGCAGTGAAAAAATATTCAATATATTAAGCAAAGAATGAAAGTAATACCACCTTAAAGACTTTACTTCTGAAATTAACCTTTAGGACATTGATTCAAATGCCAATCATGTCTTTTGATCACTGGTTTTACTGACTTAAAGTGGACATTTAAATTGCTACCAAGTAAAAACACAGAGACCAGCATATGGTATGCCAGGCCATTCACCAGCACATTTCAGAGAACAGCGTATGGTCCTGTATGAAGATAGAGGTCACAGGAACATTAAAAACACTACCACAGGACACAGCACACCAAGTGACTTATCTGTCATCCCAGTTGATTCATTTGCTCATAGCTGAAGCCAAAGATTCAACACTGCTAATACCAAGTCTGTCACTGAACATGATCACGAACTAGTTCACTTCACTTTCTACCCTCAAAACTAACTTTGCTGATACCAAGTTCTTTAGAAAAAAAGTTTCCAATATATAAAAACGTATGTGCAATTTACTATTAATTTTCCATTAATAAGTCCGGGTACAAAATCATATTTTGATGGCCGTACATAACCATTTCCAATTGAGTAAAACAGGCATATTTACCTGCGTCAATCAACTGTCGAAGTAAAACAAAAATCAATCTAATAATTACACTGTACCTGTCATAGCTATACTTGTGACTGACTGATACACTGTATGACTTACATCCAGCAGCTGCAGCAAGACTTTCATGCTGATTCAGCATATTTTTACAAGTACAAAGAATACAACTAAGATGGTGACATTCACAGAGTAGACAGAATAAAATACATCGTACACAGAAATCCATAATACTACTACAAACCAACAAAAAACTAGACACATTACAGACTGGTATATCTGGTATGTAATGAAAATGGTTTAACAAGAAATACAAATATACTCAGTCTAAACACAACTTTATTTTATAGGTAAAACAAGCTACATGTTTCGGCCAATGGCTACTGTCATTAGCCGAAACACGTCACCGGTTTTACCTGTAAAATGAAGTTGTGTTTGGCCTAAATACATCTGCATTTCTTCTTATATTGTAAACACAATGGGGATGAATCACCTTAAAGAAAACAGCAGTTACGTACGAGGATGAAAACGTGATTTGAAGTTCACATGGTGGTCAACATTAAGATTATGGTGTGTAACACTGTAGTTCAACAGACAGGGACACAAACTGGTGCAAATCTACAAGCATCAACTTCATTGCATGCCATTCTGTACAACAAAAATACTGCCATAACTGTACACACCAGGCCTAGTACACTATCGTTTGCTTTCATGAGGTATGCAGGGTTTATGAATTACAAATACAGGTGTGGTAGTAACCAACATACCTATGTCCCTTCTGCTTGCATACACTCACTCACTCATTCACCAGATGCTAGGTTGGCAGATTTATGCTCACTACTATACCAATGCTTTGTAAGAACCCACCAGTTGTGCACAAGGGCCTTCTTATATACTGAAGGCAGAAAGTTTCTCCCAACAATTAGGAATATCTACCAGAATAATGGTGTCACATGCCAAATGACCATAACCTCATGAAAGACAGTATTTATCAAAATATCTACAGTGCTATGAAAAAATGCAACAATGACTCTTCACAGGTGAAGTTGCTATGCATATTCTGTCACCACAATTGTAAGATTAAGATATTCTTTAAGTGGGAAATCTGTAAATGTGATGAAAAAATAATAAAGAAAATCTACTTACTTTATCTGAATCAATGATTTCCATAATCTGATCTTTCAGGTATTTATTAAATACATCAACAGATACATAGCAAGCTTTTTTCATGATGAGCAACTCAGGTTCCTCTTTGGGTGCCATCACATATGCTATGTCAGCACTCACATCCACCTGAAAAAAATGCAAGCTTCAGATTACAACCAACACACATCAGTATTTCCTGCACCATGTCATATTTTATTACATTCACAGTACAATCAGTCAGTGCAGAAACAGGGATTTTATTTTGCAGTGAGCCAATCTAGAGTGTACATCATAAAAGGCAATCCAACATTACCTCCTATCCACACAAAACTTCATAAAAACCAAAAAACCTCTTCCAAAGTTTAAAGTGAGAACACAAAGACAACATGAAAACACCAAAAGTGTGCTTTCACAGCCAGTTTCTTTCCTTCACACAACTATAACACTTCAAAGTCTCAGAGAAAAGTAGATTACATAAGCAGTAAGTGAGTTTGATCCATAATAAATATAAAACTTACAGTTTCAAAGTGTTCCTTTTTCAGTGCTGCTCTCCATGCATCCATAAAAGGGCCAGGATAGTTATCCTTGGAAAACACTCCTAATGTCTTGCCTTGTTTGCTTTGTTTCAGAGCATCAATGAGCTTTCGGAAATTTGTTTTATCCTCGTCGCTCTGGAATATAATCAAAACATAATATAAATAAATTAAAGTGGCAGGGCAAGTAGTATATGTATGTCTTTTATAAGAGCATTTGCATCCCTGTAGGGGCTGCCTATTAAAACTGCTCTCCATTCACCCACCTGTATACTAACAACAATTCAAAAACCAAAGATTCAAGTCTTCTGGGAAGTTGAGCCATGTCAATTGGCGCATACTTGTTAACCCATACTGTTACCAAACATTTACTGCAGGTAACTAACAATCAATGTGGCACAACATCCCAGAAGACCAACTCCTCAGCACCACTGATGTAAGAACCTCAAATCTCAAACTCAGAAACCACTAAACAATTGTTCATAAAACCTGACAGTGGAGAATCTGATGAAAATTATAGCACCATATCAGTTTTCATCTAGATCATGCAATTTTAATTAAAATATTAATTTAAGTTTTATAGGAATTTCTGGATACATGATTGTGTATGCATCCTTGCAATGTACATGTGAAGCTCCTATCATGCTTTAGCTCCATATAAAACTTTGGAAAACAAAATCATTGAAACACCATTGGAGAAAAGAAATGATATTCCAGTTCATATTTTGCTGTATCCTAACAACAATGCTACAACTTAGCATAACTGCACATTGACATGGTGTGTACCCAGATGATTTGTACAGAACCTAATGCATCACACTAATTAAGTCAGGCATAAATTTCTTAAGCAAATTTTCACATAAATTAATTTGCAGTGCATGGGAGGGACAACAGAAATAAACACAGTGAGAAAGAGCTAAAGCATGTACAATACAGGAGAAATAATCCCAGTTTACAGCTGCAACCATCTCAAAAATGGATTGTTGAGTGTAAGGATGACTGTCACAAAAATAGATCCAATTAAAACATACATAAGGTACTCATTCACGTATTTTCTCTACATATTTCATATAGCCACAAAAGCACTGTGCACACTCTAAAATCTTATCATGCAGATAATTTGTGTGTACCCGGTCTCGAATATGCAGTTCTAGCTTGGCTGGTAATCCATTTTCATCTTTATTGCTATTCTGAATTTGCCGCAGAAAATCAATCTTCTTCTTGCTAGCCAGGAAATGTATTTCTTCCTCGGCAACGACCATTATGGTGTCAGTAAGCTCATATCCCAGCAACCATGACTGAAACAAAAATCATAAATTAAAACAGTGGGAAACATGACTGCAAATTTGCCATATGACTGGTTCTCCAGTTACTCAGCAGCCCAGCTACATAGGTTACATGACACTGTAGGGTAAGATAACTGTCAGTATGGATCTTGGAAGGATGTAACGGCAGTTACTGCAGTATCAGTTCAAGACAATACCGCAACACTTGCTTGTAACAACTGAGAAAAAGTGCAAAAACCTCAGATGTAATAACTTATTTTCATGCCAAAATTGATAAATGGGGCCTCTTACATAAACAAAGCCAGTGTAAATACTCTGAATATTCAATGATAACCAGATGGCTCAAAGGCAGTTATGAAAGAATGATTTCAGACCAATTTTCATGAAATTCTGTATTTGTGAATCTTCCTGAAACTTGCTGATACATTCCCATTCTGGTTAAATTTTGTAAGCACATAATATAATGATACTATAAACTGCTAAAATTACACAGCATCAGTGATACATGAATCAATGAGGGCAGAGCACTGGATGAACAATAATGACAGTGGAAAACAGAAGTGACACTACTAGGAGAAAAAACGGACTGATCAAGGATCAAGCCAAAGCCACTGTGGTGACAGGAAATTTGCTTAAAATTGGACACAAATTAAAATAAACTTCACATGAACACCTATGTAAATTTATCTCTGTGAGGTATGACCTGAACATAAAACATGCATTAGGATGTATACACAGCAGAGACAAAATCTCCTCCTACATGTTTTGGCACTCCATGGGTGCCATCAGGGAATCTTCACAGTGGTTAAAGTAGTGCTTTTAAATGGTATGTTGTATGGAGTCCTCACAGTAGTTGCAAGGAGTATTTTCAAAATGGTCCATTGTATGCACTGTATGTGATGTTTACAGAGCATCTTTGGCAACTGAATAAGCAACAGATTGTTGGTCTCCTCCTTCACAAGACTTGCATACATGTAATTTTTACTTGTGGGGCATATTGAAAGGACAAAGTATATAGTAATAATCCTCACGATGAAAACAATCTGTATATAAACAGTGTCCAAATAGAGTGTTATCAGTTTCACCAGCAAAACTTTGATATGCACTGAATGTGTTTGTTAGAATGTCTGAGATCTGATGGAATCCAACTCCACCACAGTCTTTAAGCACAATGAGTAAAAACCCCCTGCTAAATGAAATACAGTGAAACAACTGCATGGACCCCTACTCATGACAAACTGGAACAGTACAATCACTGCACTGCCTGCTCTCATGCAAAACGTTCAAATGAAGAGTGACAAGTAGGGTCATATAAAATATCTTGATCAGAAGGAACATCAAAATCTCAGCCACAAGATATTGACACAGCATAGAGCATGGTTTACAAAGTATGTCCAAAATTTTCATATCAAAAATCAAGCCAAACTACAATAGTTTATGATTCAGTGATAGAAGGAGTTTTGTACAATACTGACTGAATTTGGCAGACACATGAAAGTAGTTGTGTTAATTAAAATGTGCTTAAATGAAACCCATCACTCAGTCCAGATACAGAAACTGCCACAGTTTCTGAACTTTGCTTTAGAATGTTCCATTACAAAGGACAAACGGAATGATGATGGATACAAAATGAATGGGGCCAGCCTCGTGGTCTAGTGGTCAGTCTCTGCCTACTAATCATGAGGTCCCGGGTTCGATTCCCAGCTCTACCGTGGGAATTTTCTTTGAAAGGGAGGATTCCCAGGGTGACCATGGTCTGGGTAGGTTAGTAGAATTTAGGTTTAAGGACCCTCCTGGCACTACATCCTCCTATATCACCACTCACATCATCGGGACAACGTAACCGCGCCTCATGGGTGTCCCAACCTCAGAAGTTGGTTACACTTCTGCCATGCCCAGGAGGGAAGACAACGAAGTCCACAAGAACATGTGGGGCATTGGGGGAAGAAAAGAAGAAGAAGAAGAAGAAGCATGGAAAACACCAGTTCCTAGTCTATGTTGAACTGCACATTAGGTACGGATTTGTCTGTGTATCAAAAATCATTAGGCTTTGGGTTTGTTTGTATATGTTGGCAGCCATAACTTTAATGTGATTTCCATGACACTGAATGCAAATAGTACAAAAACATATACATTAACATTATAACAGCATGTTCACTCATTAATAGTGCTTGTGAAGAAGATGAATAAAAAGTTATGTCTCAACATTTCAGCCGGGGTTTACAAAGTTTTCAAAATTCTACACCTCCAAATTGTAGATGCCATAAGGGTGACATGAAGCAAACTCCTTACTAAGAAACACAATTCTGGAGTGACGTACAAAACTCACCATTATCTAGTACTTTACTCTCAGTGCCTGCAAACTGCTCCATGTTTCTGTAGGTAGGAGGTGGAGGGGAGAGAAACTGCACTATTTTTGCTGAAAATATTAGTCACCACCACACAAAATTTTGTCACCCACATAACCACATACTCAGTGTATGGGCAATCCTGCACTTCAACACAAGCCCCAACAATTACACATTAGCACCCATACGTGGGCTGTACAAAAAGTATTGAACCTTTGGTCGGCAAAAATACAATTATTTATTTTGACGTCTCAAACCCTAATCCCCTTCAAAGTAGTCTCCTTGGTAAAGTACACACTTCTTCCAGCGGTCCTGCCATTGCTGGAAACATTTCTGGAAAGCTTCTTGTGGAATCTTGTACAGCTGGGCCATTGCGTTCCGCATAATGTCTTCTCTTGACTCAAATCGGGTCCCTTTCAGCGGCATTTTCAGTTTGGGGAACAGCCAAAAATCACAAGGAGCCACGTCAGGAGAGTTGGGAGCCTGACGAATCAGGGGAATGTTGTGTTTAGCCAAAAAACCTTGAATCAGATGCAAAGAATGGGCGGGTGCATTGTCGTGATGGAGCTGCCAATTTTCTGCTGCCCACAGGTCCAGTCGTTTGCGCCGCACAGCATTATGAAGGCGACAAAGTACCCCCTCGTAGTACTATTTGGTGACGGTTTGGCCTTGTGGTGCGTATTCGTGATGCACCACCCCACGAGAGTCGAGAAAAATGGTCAACAAAACCTTCACGTTGCTGCAGACCTGCCGTGCTTTCTTTGGCCTCGGAGATGATGAATGTTTCCATTGTGAGGACTGCGCCTTTGTTTCTGGGTCGTACTTGTAAACCCACGACTCATCACCAGTGATCACGGTGTTCAGGAAGTTGGAATCACTTTCTACACAGTCCAGCATGTCTTGTGCGATTTCCAGGC
>Ga0123357_10009693_pt1 | contig 12174 bp, 4 predicted proteins | sample TergutEmb28metaG_FD_89873 | JGI IMG/M metagenome (GOLD analysis project Ga0123357, IMG submission 89873) | Embiratermes neotenicus P4 segment gut microbial communities from Petit-Saut dam, French Guiana - Emb289 P4 | ecosystem: Host-associated > Arthropoda: Insects > Digestive system > Gut ...
GAAGGAGACCACTGGGGAGACCTAGGCGTAGATGGGCAGATAATATTAGGATGGATCTCCAGGAAGTGGGATGTGTGTATATGGACTGGATTGGGCTGGCCCAGGATAGAGACAGGTGGCGGATGCTTGTGAGTGTGGTAATGAACCTTCGGGTTCCGAGAAATGCGGGGAATTTCTTGACTAGCCGCAGACCAGTTAGCTTCTCAAGAAGGACTCTGCACCATGGAGTAAGTAAGTAAGTAAGTAAGGGGAGATCGGACTAGAAGAAAATGCTCATAAAACTAAGTACATGACCGTGTCTCGAGATCAGAACGCAGGGGGAATTCACAGTGTGAGGATTGATAATAGTTCCATTGAGAGGGTGGAAGAGATCAAATATTTGGGAACAACATTAACAAATCAAAATTCTATTCAGGAAGAAATTAAGAGCAGGCTGAAGTTAGGGAATGCGTGCTATTATTTGGTGCAGAATTTTCTGTCATCCAGGTTGCTGTCCAAAAATTTAAAAATCAAGATATATGGAACTATAATTCTGCCCGTTGTCCTGTATGGGTGTGAAACTTGGTCGCTGACATTGAGGGAGGAACGTAGTCTGAGGGTGTTTGAGAACATGGTGTTGAGGAGAGTATTTGGGCCTAAGAGGAATGAGGTAACAGGGGAATGGAGAAAATTACATAATGAGGAGCTTAGGGATCTTTACTCCTTACCCAATACGGTGCGGGTGGTAAAATCGAGAAGAATGAGATGGGTGGGGCATGTGGCGCATATGGGGGAGGGGAGAGGTGTGCACAGGGTTCTAGTGGGGTAGCCTGAGGGAAAAAGAACATTGGGGAGACCTAGACATAGATGGGAGGATAATATTAAGATATATCTTCGGGAAGTGGGAGGGGGTGGAGACTGGATGGAGTTGGCTCAGGATAGGGACAGATGGCGGGCACTTGTGAATATGGTGATGAACTTTCGGGTTCCATAAAGTGCGGGGAATTTCTTTACTAGCTGCAGAACCAGTTAGCTTCTCGAGAAAGACTCTGCTCCATGAAGTAAGCAAGTAAGTAAGGGTGTATAATAATCCAACAAGACAAACATTTTATACACTGTCATTTGAAAAGAAATGTAGCTTCCAGGTTGCAGGTGGTTGTAACCACCTGCAACCTGGAAGAAATCAGACATTATGCAAAGATGGAAAGCACTGGTGAAAAGTGTAATGCGTCGACAGTAAGCTTGAAGGTGAGAATGTAAATGCAGGACTGCATACAGCTACCATTAATTTCAAGGACAGTATTTCATCAGTAGATAACACTTAACATTTTAGCGGTGGTGTGACAGACATATGTAAAGAATTTTCACATTCATACCTTGCATCTTGATATTATCAGTGTTTCATTCATTCACTAACAAATGCACTCGTGAGTTGTCTTAAAAAACAGTATTAAAATTTTCATTAAAACAGCTCCGACACGTTGCGGTGTTACAGTTACACCATCATCAGGGAGCGCATTAATTTGTGCTTACTAAAGTTACAGTTGTTAAAATAGTCTACTGCTGAACAGTGCAACACACATACACCATTACAGACCTAATATGTGTAGCCTCACTACCACCGTATTAACCATGCACCGATGTATTTTAACGGAGTATTTTAACTGTAACTTAAGTAAGCACGAATTAATGCGCTCCCTGATGATGGTGTAACTGAACACCAAAACATGTTGGAGCTGTTTTAACGTAAAGTTTAATGTGAATTTTAATACTGTTTTTTAAGACAACTCACTAGTGCATCAGGTGGTGAATAAATAAAACTTTGAAAATATGTAAAGAAACTGATGAACTTCCAGACTGAATTCCAAAGGCAGACTCAAGAGTTTATTTTGGGACGTAGTCTGGGTACCAGGGCAAAATTTATGACCTTTAATAGGATTCAATCTAGGGTTGTAACTGGCCTTCTTATGGGTCATAACACCATGAGGAGACATCTCTACCTACTAGGGCTGCTTGACAGCCCCGTGTGTAGGAAGTGTGGGGTGGGAGAGGAAACCTCGGCACATTCTGTGTGAGTGCAAGGCTTTGGCCTCACTCAGACATGCGTACCTGGGCTCCTTTTTCTTGGAGCTGGAGGATATTAGGAGTTTAAGCTTGGGGGCCATCTGGAACTATAGTAAGGTTGCGGGGCTCCCATGATTCGATATGGGGCACAAAAGGCCCATCCTAATCAAGGCCTAGGTGCATTGGGGCTGAGCGGCCCCAAACCCAAATGCAAATCTATCTATCTATCTATCTATCTATCTATCTATCTGTTTGTCTGTCTGTCTGTCCAGACTGAATTTAAAGACAATTTTGCAGCATTTCTTTGCCACATGTCTTTGTTGCTGTAATTAGAAGGAAGATACGAGGAATGTAAATGTGCTGCCTCTGTGAGAGGAACAAATAGTGTATTTTGATGCACTTACGCATCGCTGAATCATGCGTCGCTCTGTATGCCTGTGTGTAGGCACCTGTCAGGGGTTGAGAAGGGGCTGCAAGTCTCACATAACTTAAAGGTGTGGGGGGTTGCTAGTTATACCAAGGAGGGCTAGGTGTTCTGCTAAAAGTCACAAGGGGCACAACATTGTTGTTAACAATGTTGTGGTAAACACAAAATGAACCTAGGTTGTACTGGAAGCCACTGGGTGCTGGACAAGAATTGGCTATTAAAATCTAGACATTTACATAAAAACACAAAGAATACATCTTCTTCTTCTTCTTCTTCTTCTTCTTCTTCTTTAGGGCCTGTGGCGAATACCCCAGATGTACTGCAGCCTAGTAGCTAATTGTACTCACCCTATCCCCCCTACCTGTTTGGACGTTCCCCCGTTCGCCGCCAGGTACCTCCACGTCCCCAACGACACAAGAGATCCTAGTAGCGTAAGGTGGAACTATATGGGCGAGAATTAGCTGGTAATTTTACCTGAAGTTGCGACTTCCACGTCAATTCAGGGATCTTTTACATGCTGCAAATCTGCGACAAGGGACCCACGGCTTTACTTCCCTTCCGAAGGAAGGTGTGCCGAGGATTTTTTCGCCGTGAAAAATCCTGACAGTTTCGGCCAGGTTTGAACCTGTGAACTTGGGTACTTAAAGGCAGCACGCTACCCCTAGACCACCGAAGCCGCTAAGAATACATCTTGGTTTTTAGGCATAATCGAAAGTAGAGATGATGAGCAGTGATGATACAGCTCCTTGCATCAAATACATTTTCCTAATTGTCTGATAGTAGCCAAAACAAGTGAATGAATGGCCTGGTTGGCACTGCTTATAGTTTGGGCTGGATTAGTTTCATTAGAACTAGTTCTTCCATCTCCCAGAAATGTAGGTATAATTTATTATTTATTTTTTGTACCAACAAATGCACGTATATATATATATATATATATATGTGTGTGTGTGTGTGTATTGAAATATATATCGCTTGATGCAACAGTAACAATTTATTGATCTTCAAGTTAGCTCAACATGTTTTGAGCAATTCTTTGCTCACCCTCGGGAGTGCAAGACTGTGATTTATAGCAGTCTTATGCTCCTGACTATGGGCAAAGAATTGCCCGAAACATGTTGAGCTAACTTGAAGGTTAATAATAAATTGTTATGGTTGCATCTAGTTGGTCATCTACTTTATTTATGTCAAAGATATAAAGTGAAACACACATCAAATATATATCGCTCATTTACAACAAGAGTGTCACAATCAAATTTGGCATTTTTGAGTTATTGGTATGGAAAGAAATGTTTGCACCTGCACTTTTAACGGGTATAGTGTCATAACGCAATTTTACAAAACTCGCTGCTGGAGAGCAGTTGTGTTGTCATTGCACTCACGGAAAATTATAGCACTTCAAAACCTTTAAAAGTTTTTCCTGAAAAATCACAAATTTTGAGTTGTGACACTGTTGTTGTGACACTGTTGTCACCATTGTGCGATGTGTATTTTATATTACAAATGCACCTGCATATTCCGGTGCTTCTGCACTATCTTCAGGGAGCTTTGATTTTGTGTTTGCTAAAGTTATTAAATATTAAAATTGTTGAAATTAAGTAGAGCAGTAGTTCGTTTCATGGTAAAATCTTCGCTGTTGATAAAATATGGTAGTGGCTGTGCATGCAATTCCAAAGTCTGCAGTGAATTAATATGAAGTATAATTATGAAATAGTAACTGTTATTAAAATGTGTGTGTGTGTGGTGTGTGTGTGTGTGTGTGTGTGGTGTGTATGTGTGTGTGTGTGTATGTGGTGTGTGTGTGTGTATACACACACACACACACACCACATACACATACAGTAGGGTCACGTTTTACTATGGGGTAATATTTGGTTGTAAATCGAATCGTCATAAAATGAGTACTGTTTAAATGGTTTAAATTGAGATAGGTTCATGGGCTAAACAAATTAGTCAAATAAGTTTATAATTTACAATATTTCTTTACATTATGACATACAATTTTAATTTAATGGATTAGGCATATAGAAAATTACACAGATAATTGAAAAAAAATATCAATCAAATCACTTTTTATTTTGTTGAAGAAGACCCAGGCTGTGGTTCAGAAGACATCATGAAAGAATTTAACGTCAACTGTTTTGATTTTTTTCCTTCTTTTTTGTCTTTTTGATGGATGACATAGGTGAAAAAATCACAATCGACTTAAAAGAACTGCACTGAAATAGAAAAAGAAGAAACACGTGCACACTGGAAAAGAGCTAGAAGCGCACTAAATAGAGAAAGGACGCTTGAGTTGCGACAGTGATGCACCGCAATTCGAGAGTGCTCAGTCCAACTCAACAAGGGTCGTAAAACGAACTGTTGCAAAACGAGACCCTACTTTGTGTGTGTGTGTGTGTGTGTACATATATCATCATCATCATCATAAACATCAAGGATTGGACCCTTTGATCCCTTCCGTCTCCATAGTTACAGCCGTTTACGCCAACGCTTCTTCGGTCTTCCAGTTGTTCTTCCTTGTGGTCTGTGGTGGTATGATTTCAAAGGGATTTGGTTTTGTGGCATTCTTTGCAAGTGTGAAATTCAGTTCCGTCTGTATTCATCTATCTTGTCTAGTATGCCTGTAATCCGTAGTTCGCGGCATATGTAGTCATTTGTTTTGTGATCATAAAGAGTGTAGCCTGTCAGAGGTCTCAGTAACTTCATTTCTGCTGCTTCAATTCTTCGTCTTTGTAAGGCTGTTAGAGTCCCATTTTCTGACCAATATAAAAATGTGGGTAAAACTAGTGTGTTGTATATTTCCAAAATAGTTTCCGTTCTCACTTTCTTAAAAATAGTTGTTATATATATATATATGTACACATTTCATATTAATTAATTACAGACTTTTGAATTACATGTGCAGCCACTACCACTTCTTATCAACAGCACAGTTTTTACCATACAATGACCAACTGCTCTATGTAATTTTAATAATTTTAATAATTTTAATATCTTATAACTTTCTCAAACACACTATCAAAGCTCCATATGAAGGCACTGAAACATGTAGGAGCGTTTGTAATATAATTTAATTTTTTAATATATACAGATGGGCCAAAAGTAGGTATACAGTAATTAACTATATACTGTATACCTACTTATGGCCCACTCTGTATATATATATATGCATTGTTGGTACAAATAATAAATAGTAAACAACAAAAATGCACGGTATGTATGTTAATAAATATGTGGGCATACCTTGAGTATGAGTTCCATTTGATGGCGTTTTAACTAGCCTAATGTAATTTAATGTTTATATCGAATTCACTGTGAATATTCTACAGTACTACTATGAGGTATAGCAACTGAATCTTAATTTGTCTGAATGTCTTTAAATATCTAGAATACCATTCCATCACAGTCTGTCTTGAAGTCGAAAGTCTAGAGTACTACCACATCTTTTATAATTTTTTGACGTACTATCTAGTGACCATTTTAGTTGTATGTTCAGAATGCATGACTTACTGCTGAATGTAATAATTAAAATAATTCATTCATTCACTCCATTGGCATATGCAGAATGCGATGATACCTTGCCATTTGCAGGAGCTTTTTCCATTCCTCTGTTATGTACTTTTTCCTACCACCCTTCTCCACCAACTATTCTTCCATCCTCTCTCACCTCATCTTGCCATCTATTTCTTCGTCTACTTCTTAATGTTGTTGTTCCCAAATTCATATATAATACCCTTTTGGGAATTCTATTTTCTTCCATTCTCTGTACATGCCCAAACCAATGTAATATATTTAACCTTATTGTCTCTATTATAGTAGGTTTTTTTAACATTTGCATAAATTTCTTTATTGGTTAAAATCCTCCAATTTTCTTTTTCACTGTCATATACTGGGCCCATAATTCTTCTATACACTTTCCTTTCAAAAATGTTCAATTGCTTTCTATCTCTCTTTGTTAGTGTCCAAGTTTCTGATGCATATGTTAATGTTTTTTCTATTGTTGTGTTCTTTAGTCTTAATATTAGTTTCTTTGATATGTTTTTATTTTAAAAAAATTCAAATAATAGTACTGTTTGTAATCAGTTTAATGGTATATATCACACTGCATTCAGTTGGTCACATAAATACGCACTATTCCAGCTGACACAACACTTTATTGTTTCTTTCATTGCTACATGTTTTGATCTTTAAAGCAAACCACTCCATTTTATGTACATGCAGGATTTGTGCAGGAGTTTCATTTAAACTGCTAACAAGAAAAACTAATGCTGTATTGACCATTTATCATAAAGTAGACTCCAAGGCCTCTTATCTCCTTTTGTGGTACTGGTTGTAAACCGAGGGATTCATTTTATATTCACATGTTTGTCATATGTAAATCAAGGCACTGGGTGCTCTAGTCTCCCCCCTTCCCAATTCATATATGATACCAGTCTTGTTACAAAGTGAGATAAATAAGTATGCTAGCTAATATGTTTTTCTTTGCCAGCCTAATCTCTACCATATTCTTGTTTTCACAAGTATTATTGTTTACAGGTGTGTCAAGAGAATTGCTTCATAAGTGATTGGAGGTGCTTCTATGTACATATTTTGTGTTTGTCTTTGGAATAATGTAGTGCACATTTTTTCTAAATTCCTGATGTTTAGTGACTGAACTAAATTTATCTCCGTTTTCCTAATGGGCTGTTTTTAGAGGGAATTGTGGACTTGAGTGCATTACAGTTCATGCCAAATTAGAGTGTAATGGGTTTCTAGCTTCAAATTAACTATTAAACATTTTACAATGTAATAGGCTTATGGAGAAGAGTAAAAGGTTAAAGGTAAAGGTACAGTTCACCCTGAAATAAGCCATGAAGGGTCCAGAGAAGGAGTAGAGGCATAGCTGTATTCTTCCTTTAATCTTGGCGATAGGTAGGGGTGGGTGGTCAGTGCCATGCCGTGGCCGCTTTACCCCCTGGAATCACCCAGTACGCATTGTATGGGAGGCTGGGTGGGCCCCAGGACCAGTCTGGATGGGTGCCGAAAGTCTCGTTCCCCACCGCGATTTGATTCCCAGACCAGCCAGCCAGTGGCTTGTCTATATAACCTCTGAGCTATCCCAGCCCCACCTAGGAGTACTCTAAATATTTCAGTGTTGTATTTTGTGTATGTGAAATGTGATGACAGTTAAATGAGTCATAAAATTGTTTTTTTTTTTAAAAGACATTTCAACTTCAGTGACTGAGGTAATTATGTTAGATATTTGAAATTCACCATTTTTGTGGGCATGACTGTTATGAATGAAAATCTACCGAAGTATTCAACGTTTATTCTGAATATCCCATCATGATAGTGCATGAAGTACATTGAAGTTACCCGTCAGTCACTGCAGCAACTTTTGTATTTTTGTGAAATATTGAGTGTATTTGACATTCCGGTGACCGTGCATTGTGATAAATTCTTATAATAAAACCAACCACATGCACTAATTTCTCACATTTATTTTTGGAATAAAACTCTACATGTTTCAGACAGTTCCTCTGTCCATCATCAGGAGTTTTTCACTGTACATGCAGCAATGGTATATGTCATACAGGTTTGCTGACAGCGTGCGAGTTGCAAGCTGTCAGCAAACCTGTATGACATATACCACTGCTGTGTGTACAGTGAAAAACTTATGATGATGGACAGAGGAACTGTCTGAAACATGTAGAGTTTTATTCCAAAAATAAATTTGAGAAATTAGTGCATGTGGTTGGTTTTATTATAAGGATATTTAGTGTATTTTGTGACTGATGGATTACTTGAACTGTAGTTCATACCACAGCATGTCATGAACCATTATATTAGAAGTGCGATGTGTGTGAACAGTAGGTGCGCTATAAATGTGCTCACTTGCTGTTTCAACTGTATTTTAGTAAACCTTCCTAGTAAACCTTCTTAGATCAGTGGAGCTTTAAATGTTACGTACAGCCTGAAAGCCGTCAAGTGTTTCTGTGAATTTTTACATCATCACTTATGGTCTATAAATGTACCATATAACTCTCATTGGAAGGTTTCATCATTAATCTTGTGTATCATTTTTTTGTTTGCAATGTGGTCAGTACCTGAACCCATATGGCACATCCCACTGAACGTGGCCTGCTTAATATGAATTAATGGACAAAGTAGGCTTATGGACTTAATGCTTTAATTTCTGGAATATAAAATTTTGCTTAGGGCTTACTATTAGGCACTGTAACTACTGTTTTGGTAACTGAAGAATCAAAAAACCAACTAAATGCCACTTGATATTTTATTGTACTTCTTATTGGCTCAACATGTTTCAAGCATTACTATGCCCATCATCAGGAACTCGTGACTGTGATGTTTACCACATTGGTCGTGTCATTCTTGGTTTGCTGTACGTTGGAGGTGTGGTGCAGTTAGGCTGGAGTAGTGTCCGGGCTGCAGGCTCAAGCACGATGATGGGCATAGTAATGCTTGAGACATGTTGAGCTTATAAGAAGTACAATAAAATATCAAGTGGCATCTAGTTGGTTTTTTGATTCTTCAGTTATCACAATGTTGCACGGTCCAATAAACATCAGATTTACAAATCTTATGTATATTGGACCGTGCATCATTGTGATAATTGAAGAATAAGAGACCAACTTGATGTCACAATTTATTAAATTTTATTTCACTTCTTCTATGCTCATCATGTTTCGGACATTAATACATCTATCATCAGGAGCCTGCGTCTTTTCTATTGTGTCACCACATTGGTCATGTGTTCTTGTTTCGATGTGTGTTGGAGTTTCGGTGTGGCTGGTTTGGGGTAGTATCCAGGCTGCCACATGGATACAACCCCAACCCACCCACACCGAAACTCCAACACACTTGGAAACAAGTAACACACGACCAATGTGGTGATACGATAGAAGAGTCGCAGGCTCCTGATGAAGGATGTATTAATGTCCGAAACATGTTGAGCATAGAAGAAGTGAAATGAAACTTAATAGCAAGTGACATCAAGTTGGTCTTTTATTCTTCAACTATCACAATGATGCACGGTCCAATATACATAAGATACAATGATGTATCAGTCAAACACAACACAATTGTGACATCAAGTTGGTCTCTTATTCTTCACCTATCAGATTTACAGTTTTGGTGTTTAAGATTAAAAGTTCTGTAGTGGTACTCAGGTACTCATGCTATAGTTTTATCAACCTAGCTTTGCAGGGGCAGGGTGCATCAGAACTTCACATTCTTCCAAACTATCTGCAACTGCAGCTCAGTTCTGTGGATTGGAGGCTGTGTGGAGCATCCTTCAGTTTTGTTTAAAATCAAGTTGTGGATTCTAAATCTTCATATCTTTCAGCAGTTCCTATTTCGACTCATCAACAGCCTATGGCCACGAGTTCCGAAAGCAAAAGTTGTCAGTGTTAGTAACTGACCGCCCTTTTTAATGTTTTTTGCAACGTTTGGGATTTGTGGTGTTCTGAGATTAACTGTTTCTTACCCCTATGAGGTTAACTGATTTCAAAGCTTTCTATTCTCAGTTTTTTTTGGTATTTCAGTGTTTGTTAAAGTATCTTACCCCACCTTAGCAGTGATTCAAGCTGAAGTATAAGGACCTTAGGGAACATATTGAGTTGGGTATCAAGAAAAAGAGTAATTTCTTTCCTGTGCATGCCACGAGGGCGTGTGGGGAAGTGGAGGTATAGTTCCACTCATTCTTGAGGTCGGCACTACATGGAGGTCAGTGGTCAGCCTCACGCTGTGGCTGCTTTTGCCCTGGGGAAAGAAACCACAGTAGACTCCAGCTGAAATGTGATGGCACACGGTGACGCACGGGAGGGGAAGTGAAGGGGAAACTGGCGAATGGAGTGGGTAGCCAGTACCCTTCACACTACCTCGGAACATGATGTATCCAGCATTACTGCCGCTGATGCGCACACCTCGGCTGCCAGTAGTCGACTGAACTGACGTCCCCCGCCGATTTAAATGGACTCCATTTCGCCGAAAGACGAAATCTGGTTTCTGCGCATGTGCCATCACATTTCAAACGCAGTCTACCCCCTTGGATTCCGTCATAATGGAAGTGGTTAGTATTCTTGAAATGTGTATTGAAGAGCCTTGGAGCTCTTGAATTGCACTGCAATTACATTATTGCTTTCTTATTGATAAAGAAGGTTCTGATGTTAGGTTTGCCACCTGACTGGATTTAAAAAAGAAAACTATGTCAGTTATTGTAGCAATTTGTGTGTGTGTGTGCGTGTGTGTGTGTTTGTGTGTGTGTGTGTGTGTGTGTGTGTGCAGAAAGGAATAGTTAAATAGCTAAATGGCCTGTCTGGAGGCTGATGTGGCAACGTCTCCACCAGAACTGTGGTCATAAAACCACACGTCTTACGTTTAAAGATATGAATTATGTGTTGTTGAACTTATGTGCATGCTCTGGCTGTCTGTCAGTCATTTTTCAGAACACTGCCTAATAGTAAATAAGCCGGGTAGCTAAGTCGCTATATCGACAGAGCTACACGGCCCACGAACACGCTCATGTAGTGTCTATGAAAGCGGTTGAGTACGTGCTGTTATTTTTCATTTGGGGCATGCACGTCTACGAAATTGCGTTCAATATTGCACCATCGTGCATGGTTTTGTGGTTACTGTTCCCTGCAGCTCCTTTGTATGTCCATTATTGCTGCAGCCAACGATATATTTATTCACGAACTTCCGAAAATCATGTCCTACATCTTTCACACATGCGTGTGTCATTACGATTCATGTTCCCAAATTTAAGTTGTTTTAAAAGTTTTATAACGTGTAATTTGTGTTGTGGTGAACGGTTCGAAAATATGACATACTTAAAATATTTTAGAACCAGTATAAATCAGGTGGGCCCGGTAGCTCAGTCGGTATAGCGACAGGCTACGGGTTGGACGGTCCGGGGATCGAATTCCGGTGGCCACGAGATTTTGCGTACCTGTTCAGACCGGCCCTAGGGCTCACCCAGCCTCCTATACAGTGGGTGCCGGGTCTTTCCCGGGGGTAAAGAGCGTACGGGGCGTGACGCTGACCCCTCACCCCCATCTAGTGCCGTGGTAAAGAAAGAGTAGAGCTATACCTCTACTTCCCCTATGGGCCTTACGGCCTGTACAGAGCCTCATTGCCTGTACAAGGGCGCACTTTACCTTTTACTCTACATCAGAGGTATTGCGTTCAGAAAGGAGTTAAGATCAGATAAAATTTTGGTTGTTACCATTCAGTCAGAGACGTTTCTCTTCCCGTTCGCCGTATAAAACGTGAATATCAAAATACACATCTTCATTTTTGTACCTGTGGTTTTGTATGGGCATGAAACTGGTCTTTTGCATCAGAGGAACATGAATTAACCCTTTACCTGATAACGTGCAGAATATGGTGAGCTCCGAATAATGTTGGCAAAGGTTAGATGGTATTTAACTCGGCGTTTAAAGGGTTAAAGGGATAAGGGTACACTTTTTAAGAACAGGGTGCCGAAGAGAATATTTGGTCTTAAGAGGAAAGGAGTAACAGGAATTTGGAGAAAACGCCGTAACGAGACACTACACAATTTGTACTTACTCCATGGTGCAGAGTCCTTCTTGAGAATCTAACTGGTTTGCAGCTAGTCAAGAAATTCCCCGCATTTCACGGAACCCGAAGGTTCATTACCGCACGCACAAGCGTCCGCCACCTGTCTCTATCCTGGGCCA
>Ga0123357_10009694_pt1 | contig 12173 bp, 8 predicted proteins | sample TergutEmb28metaG_FD_89873 | JGI IMG/M metagenome (GOLD analysis project Ga0123357, IMG submission 89873) | Embiratermes neotenicus P4 segment gut microbial communities from Petit-Saut dam, French Guiana - Emb289 P4 | ecosystem: Host-associated > Arthropoda: Insects > Digestive system > Gut ...
AAATGTTGCATTTTATATATTTATTCAACAAATATAGGTACTGAATAATTTAAATACGGTATATACTCTCCATTTTTTCCTCTTCAAAATGCAGTTTGTTTCATAAATCTAACTTATTTGGTTCCTGTATTATTCACATTTAATATACAGGGTGTGCTAAAATTAAAAAAATAATCCCGGTCTCAAAAGGCTAATATCACAAAAGTACGAGGGAGAGTCAAATGAAAACCTAAAAAGTGCGATAAAAATTCGAAACACAGCTCGATTGTCTTGTAAGTTGACAACAGTGATACTCACAGTTTGAAGAGTGGCTGACAGGTGGCAGTACGATGCAGGAATGCAACATGACGGCACTGTAGTAGTGTAAAGATGGCAGCCCCACTTAAACATGCACTAAAGAAGAACAGCGTTCTGTCATCTGTTTTTTATAGTGAAGGGGTGAAACCCATTGAAATTCATTGACGAATGAAAGTTCAGTATGGTGATGTCTGTCTGTCACTAGAGCAAGTGTATGAGTGGACTAGGAAGTTCATGAATGGCATAAGTTCTGTAACAGACTCTCCTCGACCTGGTCAAGCACACTGTGGTGACACCAGAGGCCATTGCAGCAGTTGAAGCCATCGTGAAGGAAAATTGCCCCGTAACAGTGAATGAAATGGCCGCACATTTGGATATGAACCATGGATCAGCACACCATATTGTCCATGATAAAAAATAAAAATTATTTAAGGTTTTCATTTGACTCACCCTTGTATATATCACAACATTGTCTCTTTATATAATCTATACTCCTACATGTTTTGACATAATCATGTCATCATGATGACATGAGCACCAAATGACTTTACGATTCAAGTTACTAAACTAGAACTTATTAGCTAAAACAATAAATTATTTTAAGTTGTGCTTGTTAAATATATGTATATATAGACACATGAAGGGTGTAATTTCTCTGTTTGTCATATTGCCACCATGGGGTATTGACACATCAGGTTCTGTAATCTGTTAGACATGGCACTGTATATGAAAATGTTTTTCTTTTAAATCCTATTCATAACATGTTATCTTCTATTTACATTTGTGTTTACGTGTGGGGTTTTATGTTTTTGTAAAATCTTTACTCTTGTACATGCCCCTGTTTGTGGCACACGCATCAACTTAGAACTGTTGACACATTCACCACAAACAGGGATTCATGCAAGAATGAAGGTGCTGTGTAGGGAAGTAGTTACTGTTTAATTGCAATTCAGGCGGTACATGTATTGTAACCTCAGTGCTTTCAAGGGTTAAAGGCAGGGCCATTATTCAACACCACATAATGATACCGGCATCAAGTCATATTGTCACTCATAGGTGATTTCTTTTGTATGAAGAGATGGATACACACACACATGTGCTCACATACATGCACACACCACACACATATACATAAGAGTTTATCATTCTTATAAGTAGAAAACTGTCATAAGCCATTCTTCACATGTATGCACTTCATGTCACCACAGTAACATATGGACACTGAACTCTTAACATAAATTGTGAGCATACTAGACTTAGTGTGTATGTACACTATAGCCCAGTACACTAGAACAGAAGCTGAACATGTGATGGTGTGTATGTTGTGAAGCTGGGTGTGAAAGCCTGTAACAATACTCTTGGGGTATTTTATCCTTAAAAATGAGACCACAGCTTTGTCTTTAAATGTCAGAGAGCAAATAATCAGAGATGCAGTATTAAATCCCAGAAGAAGAGATACTTCAGGTCAAGGACTTGTTTTGTCTGGTCCCTCAGCGAGATTGTATGAAATTGTGTGGTGTTCCAGTGCTGACTCCTTGTTTTGTTACTCTTCGTAATATTTGGTTTTTGTTTCGTTTACAAAGTTGGCATGATTGTTGTTTGGTTACTTGTTTGTTACTATTATTTATATGGTGGATTAAGTCATTTGTTCCTGCCAGGATTTTCTCCGGTTTAAGATTTTAATATCATGTTTCAGTGTGCAAAGCTGTGCTCTGCTTGGTGCCAGCAACATGTTCATAGAAAGTGTTCTGTTTAGGGAATATATCGATTGCCAACACCAGTTGGTGGCCCGGGTCCAGTGAAGTTTTGTCGTCCAAGCCCAGTCCCGTACAGCCATCCAGTTGGCCCTGGCTATCCAAACCAGGGTGCCAGACCATCTCAGGTACCACTTCGGTTTTCTCCTGGAATGCAGATCAATGCTCCACGTCATCAGCATATGATCAGACCAAGGCTGCCTCCCAGTGCTGTGGTGCACCAGCAAAACCGATTACCTAAAAAGCGGCCGTCATTTGAAGCAAATGCTGGGGGAAATGCCCAGTTCAAACAAGTTCGCTTTGATGCAACAGCAAAAAGGAAAAAGGTATTTCTGTTTGTTTATTCAGTTCATATATTTTTTGTTGTAATAAGCTGATGGCTTGAGCAAAAAAAATGTTAATGAAATTTATGTATCTCTGTAGAGTGTGTGCAAGTTGTGGAACCATTCTGTAGTCATGTTGATTAAGACTGTGGTCTTCGGGTTGTGAATATGTGTACCTCCAAGACAGTAATAACATTCTGCCAGTGGACATGACATCACATTTCTGAAGATCACAGTCTTTTTCTTATTCACTACCATGGTAACCTTAAATCACATATTTGTTGTAGTCATTGGTTAGGGCTCAGTTACATCTTTGGTGTCTGTGTCCTTCTTACTCATTTCAGTTTTACCCTTTCTACTCCTCTATGTTTGTTTCCTGATGTTCCTGTGCCAAAATTTTGTATGGATTTCTTTGTTCTATTCATGCTGTCTGTTTTACTAACTTTATTTTTTTTATTAAACCCTGTGATCTTTTTGGACTTGGAATCCTATTTAAGTGCCCAGAAGGTTAAAACTGCCTGTAAAAGGTTGAGTCAGAATTGCAAGGCAGCTCTTTGGCCTTTCACTCTCTCTGCACATGAGGCTCATTTTTATTCAGTGTATTAATCACTGCAGGGTTGTAATTGTTTTGGGAGTGGAATGCTATGGTCTGATATGAGTTGTGAGTTACTGTCCATGCTGTGGTCTGATATGAGTTGTGAGTTACTGTCCATGCAGTGGTCTGATATGAGCCATGTATGAGTGACCATTCTTTGGTCTGATGAGCCTTGTGTTAGGGGACATTTTGTGGTCTGGTAAGCTGTGTGTTACTGTCCATTCTGTGCTGTGATGGGCTGTGTTCTAATGACCATTCTGTGACCTGATGTGTTGTCTGTTAATGACCATTCTGTCTGTGGTCGGGTTGCTGATCATTCTATGTTGTGACATGAGTCATATAATAATGGCCACTCTTTGGTTGAACATGAGCAATATGTTAGTGACCTTTCTCTGGTCTGTAGAACTGTGATGTGGTATGAGTCATGTATTATTGACCATTCTATGGTTTGATATGGTTAGTGTTGTCACCATTCTGTGGCCTATTGATCTGTGTGTTACTTGTGATTCTCTGAAGCCAAAGAAGTACGTGACTAATAGTAGTATTTGACCGTTGCTACAGAGAATGCCAGATATGAGCAACCTACACGAGGTTCAAACTGTGGACATGCTACCTCCTGAAATGAACTCCCAGTTGCAACAGGTAAAGCTCTCTTGTGATGCTGTTATTTTAATTTTCTTGCACACACAAACACTGAGCTTTTTCTTGCATCTCTCATCCTGACATTATTTCCTTTATGTAATAAAAAGTCTCAAGTGTCCCTTTTACTTTACTCAGTCCTTCGCATTGCTGTCACATCATTCCAAAATAATAAGAGAAAACTAATGTTATGGTCACAGTATTCCATAAAAATTAAGTTATGGTTGTTATGCATGTGAAGTTGTGGAGTTTGCTAGGGTCATGCAGTTCATTACTACCAGTCTGCCTCACTACACAGCTTCACATTCCAGAAGACCATAATCTCAGTATTCATCATCATGAGAACCTCAAATCTCATATTTCACTGAGCTGCCTGTACTTGAGAGTTATGATGTCTTTTTAATTTTGGACCACATCTTTCAGTATTGTACAGTTTCACAAGAAATTTAAAACAGACTTTGTTTTAAAACTTTCACCTCACATTCAAAGCACTTATACACCTCCAGGTTGACACCTCAGGTTTCGCTATTTTTCTGTTTATTCTCTCTTCCTGGAAGAAAGTTTTTCTGCCGTTTGGCTTACATCTTTTGAACAAGGACATATCTTCATTGGTGTGAACAAACTAGAGATGAGTATATTCAGGGTGAGATAAATATATGCGCTGGACAGACAGAAGTATGTTTGGAATTAGACCCAAAATTGATAAGACTGTTTGTAAAACACAATTGTAGATTCATGAAGATCTGTAATTATTCACCTTATTTTTATTTTATTTATGACAGTTGTAAAACAAAATTCAGAGAATGCTTCTGTGTTAAGATCGGATGTCTGCTGATGAGTTTATCTGGAAATGAATGTCAGCACCAGTAAGGGGTTAGAAAAGTATACAAAAACAGGTCATAATATTTGAGATTTGGATATGTCGGCTTTCTGCAGTTGGTTCGTTATGCGCTTGTGATATAAATATGGTTAAATGGAGGTTGGCAGCACTTTGTTTCCTGTTGGTAGCCTGAGGAAGAGGAAGATGAGGAGACACGAGAGTACCGCAAGAAGATTGAGCAGCAGAAGCTGGAGCGAGAGAAGTTCCTTCAGCGGAAGGAAGAGAGGCGCAAGTTGGCAGCACTGGAGAAGCAGCGGGAGTTGCAGAAGAAGGATGTGGATATTCAGGCGGGAGGTGATAATTCCATGAATGCTTTGTTGGCATTAGTGGAGGATGTAATGAGTTGTTCTTCATTTCATGTATGAATTATGGTGATTGGTATAGTAAAGGTCCATAGTGTTTTGTGATCCTGAGTTGGAAACAAAATGAGTAACATGAAAAGTTTTTGTGTGACTATATTTGCTAGTGAGAATTCAAAATTTAAATTCGTTTGTTACAAACATTTTGAATGTTTTGTTTTCCATAATGTGTAAATGAAGGAAAGTGAAACAGAAATTGAATTAACCCTTTGGCGCCTAATGTCAGGTATACTCATCACACAGTTGGATGCTCGAAACACCGAGTATCAGGTGAAAGTGATAGCATTCAATGGCCTTACTTATGCAGCTCTCATTTAAATTCTGGTTTTCTGCAGCTCCCACTGGGTATTTAATTCCAGCACCGTGGAATTAATACTTTATATTATGCAGATAGTGTGGGAATTAACTGCCATCCTCTTCTCCAGTCACATTGTCAGTCTCTGCCTGCTCACTGTTATTATCCATAAACAGTTCAGATATTCGGCTTGGTATAAGCAACCTAACTTTTCATTTTCACATGTTGATTCAACTTGCTTTTGTCCATGGCTGTGAAATACTTACTGAGAATAGAAAGTTTTCCTTCCACCTACCCTATTGCGTATATAAACTTTAGAAGTGTTTGTGAGAAGTGTGATGTGTCTAAGCCATGAGTAGCGCTGGGTATTAAATGGAACTCAGTTTAGGCGAAGAATGTTTGTGGTGCCATGGTATATCTAGCTGGCTGAGTCAGTATCCCCCAGACTAGGCAATAAGTCTTATGCATGCAAGCATGCACATCCTGAATCAAAGTCTGTTCTGTCTTTCGATGTGTGCATCTGGTATAATGTTCTTGAACTTACTGATATTTTCCAGATTATAGGACACACATGTGGTAAAGGTAGCTTACAAAATAAGAAAATATTTGAATAATATTTGCTTCTTTATTTCTGCATATACTCCTAATTGCAATTCATCTTCATTCGGTTGGTGTGAAATATATACCAGTTTTTTTAGAACTTTCTTCTTGCTAATGTTAGAAGCAGCAGTGCCCAGAGCTGCAACCGTAATAAGAATTAACTTCAGTCTGATTTAATACAAAATCCATGCATCTGCTGGAAGGAGTAAGGAACCTCATTATAAGCATCAAAACAGCTAGTTTTACAGATGAAGGTTGAATTCATTACTTTTCCTGAATAGCTCGTGTTATGGATGCAAGTTGGGTGTGATACTGTTTTTAAAAGAGATAGTGTTATGAATACAAGTGAGGCTCATTACCATATCAGAACAGCTGGTGTTATGGATACACACCAGACTCATTAGTGTTACAAAACAATCATTGGTATGGTATGGACACAATCCAGCCTTGTTAATTTTTTATATAGCTTATGTTTTAAATAAAATGCCGATTCATTTGTATGTCAAAACATGTGCTATTATATATATGAATCAGGCTCATTACTGTTTATGAACAGCTGGAGGTATGGATACAAGTCAGGCTGTTTGCTGTTTTTGTAATAGCTTATGTTATAGGTACATTTCAGGCACATTACTGTTTCACATTCTTTGCTATTGGAAATAGAAACCAGGATTGTTACTACTGCAAAACAGCTGGTGTTATGACTACAAGCCAAACTTATTACTGTTACAGAACATTCGGTGTTAAAGATGTAACTGAGGCTTATTACTTTTTCAGAACAGATGATATTGTAGATACAAGCTGGGCTTGATACATTTCACCAGCTGTGTTATAGGTAGAAGCAAAGTGTGTTACTCTTTCAGAATTAAAATGTGCCTCCATCTGAAACACTTTAACCCTCTTACATTCCTGCTGCAGGAGACTATCATCCTTTGTATCTAAATTAATTAATGTGGTTAAAATGTTCTCTGTGTTGTTGCAGGTGATAGTTCCCAATGTGTGTTAGACCCCCCACAAGGTAATGCAATTGCAACCATTGTGAACCGCAATACTGTGGAGCCCCACCCAGTAATCCGCCATGTTGTACAACAGCAACAGCCACAGCAGAAGTTTCAACAGCACGTTCAGGCTCAGAATATGAAGAACTACCCTGTTACTCAACAGCAGCAGTTCCAGCAGCAAGCACCAGCCATTTATGTACCTGTTGGAGTCATGCGACAGGCTAGTGGTGGAAGGGGCAGGGGCATCATTAGAGGGCGTGGTATTGGCAGGGGTCTGCAGGGAGGTATGAACCAACAGCAGCAGGTGCTAATGCCAGCACCACATCAGGTGGTGGTACCAGTACCACAGCAGGAAGTAAAGGTGGTGCCCACTATGAAGGTATGATTTGCATCACTTTTTGCATTGCAATAAGATTTATCTTTTATCATCATCTTCCTTTCCAATTTGAAGCTTACTGAGACCTATGACAGACATTACAGAACAGAATTCATCCATTGTTTCGGAGGTCTTTTAGACTTCTTTGTTTGGTTGATATTTTGAGACCTTTTTATGAATCCTTTTGTAACTGATCCTGTCATTGTATTATTTCCATTGTATTATGCATTTTTGTGTAAATTCTGTTATCTTTGGAATTTGTTGTTCATTTCTTCTTCACTTTGTAAAGGTGGGCCTGCAGTTTTCCTCATGAATTTGTGTTTTGTGTATGAAACATTGCAACAACTTCAAATGTGTGAGGTTATGTTCAGCTGGATCGCAGAGCCTGTTATGCATATTTTTTTAATCAAGTGGAATTACAGGCTATATAGTTCTTGCCTTCGTGTTTCATAATTAGAGAGGTTTTTTTTGGTGCTTTATTTTACAGTGCTGAGAGTATCTTACATTGTGTAGTGTTGAATGGTCACACAGTTGATGAGTGATGAATTGGAAAGGATTTAGAAGGTGTCACTCATGGCTTCATTGAGGTACTATCCAATTATGTGCCTGGAAGAAGAAAGGAAAGTCACAAAGATAGGTCAGGCACTGTGCCTGGTGTCCAATCTGAGATCTGAATTGGGCGTTTTGAAATGCGAGGATAGGAGGTTACCTCACACCAACTTGCAGCAGACTCTTCTGGCTTGTGATCAAATTGGACTGAGAGAACTGTCGTGAGCATTGCAGTCATGAACTCTGGAATCCATTCTGAATGTAGAATTTCTGTATGGTTCCTATTATTGGTGATGTACCAGTAATAAGAATATAAAATAACCTCAACCAGTGTAAAAAGTAATAAAATGTACTTTTAGTAAAAAATTCAGACTTTTTTTGAAGCATAAAACACCTTCATTGATTGAATGAGAGTATCATTTCAGAAAAGACAAACTCAAAATCACTTAATAAAGATGGCGTTCAACTGATTTTACAGTGCTCTGTGCAGTAGAAGGTAGTGGGAGGAGCCGACTCACTGGCCATTGGAGATGTGAGAACCTGTCACAAAAGCTGAATACAGTCATAGTGAAGTGCATGATTATGAAATACTGAAATCTGAACACTGATGTTCTTAAACTTTAGGACTCTACAGTGCTTGATTTTAAAGAGGATTGTAAGACACAGATTATGAAAATTACATGTGCAACACTTGTTAACACACAAAGAACTGTTGAGAAGTAAAGACAAGGTACAGAGGAATCTTTCCACAAGAACATGCAGAGAAAAATGTTCCCAAGTGTGACAAATGAAAGATTAGCATAGTATTGAAAGTATGGTCTCAAGAGTAAATTCTGCATAATACAGAAAATCAAGTTGCAGTGAATATGAAGGTAGTATCTGCTAAGAGTTCATAAATTGTGTTTGTAAAGGAAGTGAAATGTGTGCAATTTATGTGATCAATTCAATGTATAGATTATCAATTGAAGCATATTACTAAAGTTAGTGTACCCAGTTCCAATCAGGCATTTTGTGTTAATTTATTTAATGATGCTGGCACTGCATTGGATGGTAGGATGGGTGGGGAGTAATGAATTGGATTGAATGTGGAAGGTGGTCATGGCTTAATTTGAGATAGATTTGCCCGGTTAGTCTGAGGAAAATCACAGAGCTTATGACAGTTTGTGTGTGGGGTGAAATCTGAATGCAGGACCTTCCACATATAAAGTATGCATTTCATCCACTCAGCCACAGTGTCAAGCAACCAGTTGGATATAAAGTTGATGTTATGATAAGGTGTATTCAGACTTCTCGGAATGTGCTTTTTTTTAACAAATTCTGCAATGTAATATAGAAGATGCTGAAGCCACTTAATGCTCACTGACACTACTGGCAGACAGAGAGAGATATACTTGTTTTGAAGTATCCATTACGGTCAAATGAAGCTTCACCCTCATTTTCAGGTTGCAGCAGCAGGGCAACGAATTGTCCGAACATCCCAGCCAAGCAGTGCTGTGAACCAGTCTCTTGCAGCATCACGCAGACTGGTGCTTACACAGAGTGCAGGTCACCAGGTGACACCAGTGCCTCGACAGGTGATTCAGCAGGCTTCAAGGGGTCGTACTGTGATACTTCATGGAGCAAACATTGGAAGCAAGCTGGTTCAGCAGCAACAGCAACAACAGCAACAACAGCAACAGCAGCAGCAGCAGCAGCAGCAGAGGATCGTGGTGCAACAGCAAGGGCCTCCAGCTCGACAGGCTGTGAGTATGCGTGGTCTTTCATTCCAGAACTCAGAATTTCTGTTCTCCCCATGTTACTGAATGAGGAATGTACATTAACAATTCCCCTTTTCAGGGCCACATCTTTACACCCAAGCTCCTCATACACTTTCTGTGATTGACCCACTGTACTTCTAATATATTGCTACTTCTTTTTGACTGCTGTGTTCTTTTGAAATGTCAGGAACCATTCACTCTGGACACAGAATCACACGCAGAAAGTATGAATTTTCAGCAGCACCACTGTGGGAAATTCATATCTTGTGTTGTATACATCAGTTGGAGAGGTTGCTCTTTGATGTGCCTGGAGATTGAAAGTCTCTTAACATGGAAAGCAAAACTCCTTAGTTCCCCTCCTTATACCTGTGATGCAGAGACAAGTACACCATCTCCCACTTTCTGCTGTTTCTCTGCAACATTCTGTGTTAAGCTGTAGAAAGGATCCACCAGTGTGAGCAGAGTCACCACACCAGATGTAAACTGGATGCCTTATCGTGGGAGCTACTGGGAATTTACCTGCACATGGCTGGTGAGCTGCCCAGTTCAGATTTGAATCCCGATTGTCTAAAACACTTTTGAGAAAAGTGCACAAGAGTCCAGACAGCAAAACCAGACAATGCAGGAAATTTGAATGTCTTAGCCAGGCACAACGCCTGACCACCATGCTGTGAAGGAGGCAGTTGCAAGCTAAAGTAACTGAGTGCTGGCTGATGCCATATGCCGAGCCTTGCACCTGGGTGCAAATTATGCCGAGTCCCTGGCCCTGTTTCCCATAGGCATATTTATGGCTGGATAGGGCCATAATGTTCTTGCTGGCTGAGGCTACTTAGAAGGCCACACAGGAAACAATGAGAGACCTCACAGGTTTCTCCCTTCAAGAGAGAAGCTGACTGGTATGGAAAAGAAATTGCACAGCGCCCTAGGGGTGAATGCTGACCTCACTCTCCTCTCAGCTGAGAGGAACAGGCCATTGCATGCTGGTTGGAATATTGTTGACTACAATGAATAGATTGTATATGCTGAGAAGACCCAGCCTGGAGAAGGTTGGCCAAAGACCCCACTGAGATGGTTGAATTTGGAACCACTCTTCTTCTCAGGAAGTTCTCACTGCCTGAGGAGGTGTGCCAACTTCATCTTCAGGGTTCAAGTCTTCTTAGCCATTGTGATGTGAATATTCATAAAGAAGGAGTCTATCTTGCAAAAAGAGACTGTTACCCTTTCACATATCTGCCTGCTTGTCCACCTGTCTGCGTGGAACAGTAGTAGGCTGTTCTGAACATGGTACTCAAACCTATGGGCTCCATGAAGTGCAAGGAATTTTTTGACATACTCAGGAATTATTGGTTTCTTAAGTAGGATTCTGCTGTATGGTGTTACTAAGCCAGTCATTCCATATGTCAGTCACTAGGGCAGTCAATCAGTCAGTCAATTTTTTTGTTGATTATTTAATGGGTTTGTTTGTTTGTTATTTCAATGGGGTTTTATGTTTTCTGGTGACAGACCCTATGCCCTCTTTTATCAGGTATTGTGTTACAACTGTTTCTACCTTGCAGTTTATAGTTGCAAATATTTTGTTTCAGTGCTGGAAACAGATTATGAACACTTGGTGCTTTGTCAGGGCTTCGTGTGTGATGTTCGGAGGATGTTGGTTATGAAACTGTAATATTCCATATTATCTTTTTCCCTAACCAAACATCATATAATGTAGCCACTTATAAACTTTTTTGGATTTCTGTGGGGAGAGCATCACATTGTTTGAAGTTTAATTCTGACATCACCAAATCAGTTGTAGAACTGAGACAGCATGACAGCACATTAATTTGCTAAGGGAAGGAACAAATTTGTTTTCACTGTTGGTGAGAACAGGTGTTGTTTTAAATTTTCAGGGCAGCAGTCGGTCAGTTGTGGCAACCAAGATGATGCCCCCACAGCAACAGGACATGACAGTAGAGCAGCCAGTGCTGCCCAGAACCAAGACAGTGTCAATTGAAAATTTGGCAGCCAGCACGACTGAGCAGCAGTTGAAGTCACTGTGTCGGGGCATCGGGGTTCTTGAGGCAAGTCAGACTTATTTTATCTGTCTAAACTTAGCAATTATGGACCAGTGTAACTAGTCTCCTATCTGTCTCATGTTGTACATTACCAGTGGCCATGTACAGATACAATTATTACTAGCATGTCAGGTCATATTTATTTATAGTGTAAAAATTAATGCCTTTTGTGATTGTAAAATATGAACTAACATAATCATATCCATCGTTCACAATTAAAAGTGGTGCATGAGGTGTGAAATGATTTGTCAGACATTCCTCTTCCAAGGATTTGGGATAGCATTATTGCTGTACTGGTGTGTCCAGTGGATGTGACACATCTGAATCTTCACATCCATTTCCTTGCCACTTTACTTACAGAGAATTTTCATAACCTGTAACTGCTGAAAAGAAGACAACACCAAAGAAGTTGCTACCGTATATTCTCGAATCTAAACCGCACCTGAATCTATCGGCTCTAGTTTTTCCAATTTCTTAAAAGAAAAAAAGTTAGTTCGCGGTTCTAATCCGCACCCTTCCTTCAACCGCCCCTTGCCTATAAGGTGGACTGATTGAATAATATTGAATGTTGGATGTTATCATCAGTTCTTTCAAGAAGTGTTGCATAAGCAATGCTTTGGACGGATCCGAAGATGACATTCTATGGGAGGACGATGGTGAAGATAAAGATGATAGTGACTGGGTGATGGATAAC
>Ga0123357_10009695_pt1 | contig 12172 bp, 11 predicted proteins | sample TergutEmb28metaG_FD_89873 | JGI IMG/M metagenome (GOLD analysis project Ga0123357, IMG submission 89873) | Embiratermes neotenicus P4 segment gut microbial communities from Petit-Saut dam, French Guiana - Emb289 P4 | ecosystem: Host-associated > Arthropoda: Insects > Digestive system > Gut ...
AATTGCTATAAAACCGTTGCAACATTTCAACATCGTAAATCATAAAAATAATATTATTCGCTCAAAAATACTATAAAAAAATTTTAAATTCGAGTAAAGGTATATAAAGTTTCAAAAAAAAAAAAATTTCATGCAACGTTTTAGTAATTTTTTTCATCAAACAGGTATATAAACAATAAACAATGTAGAAAGGAAAATTTTACACAATTATAATAAATAACTAATATGAAAAGTTTTATCAAAGTTTTTGGAGTTTTATTTCTACTCCTTATTCAATTGACAAGTTGTTTGAAAGACGACAACGACAGAAGACCGGTTTATTATTTTTACGACGAACCGGTCGTGGTTGATCAAATGGGCGACCATCCCATCGTTCGTAACGAATCTTATTTGTTTTATGTACCCGGATTAGTTGATAATACGGTTTTAAAAGCAGGCAATCTGTTGTGGACTTCATTTATTGTTGATTTGGATGATCAAAAGTGCGCTGATTGGGATGCCGACGCTTATCAACATACGGCTAAAGGTTTCCGCTATGAAATGGTTGATAGCGCCCAAGTGATTATTCCTGCGAATGCCGAAGCGTTTAACGCTTATTTGTCGGACGATTACTCGGCGGCGATTGGCTTATCCGTTTTGTATAATTACAGAATTGACAGTTTGTGGTTTTTCGGTTTCAGACAACGAGATCATTCCGATTACGTTTATGAATTGATTTTGAATCCGGAAATGGAAAGCGGCAGCGGCAACATTCCTACGCTTTATATTCGGGCAAAATCAACAGGCGCTTGGACAGGCAGTTCCGGCAAAGCCTATTCAAGAGATGGAAATAATATTTTCGCATTTGATGTCGCCGGTTTTGTTGATTATTACAGAGAAACGGTTTCAAATAGCGGTAAGGTGCGGTTTAATCTGAAGTATAAAATCGGTGTTGACGCCAATGGCAAGGATGTTTATCGGTCGTTTATGAGTAATCCGATTTCGTGGGATTTTGGGAGGCTGTCTTAAAAGCAAGATCCCCCCTCAAAAAAAGAGGCTGCCTCGACTTTTAAGACAGCCTCATGATAATTTCAATACTTGCTATTTAAAATGTAAAGCCCACTCCAAAGACGTGCCTTATTTTTCCGATTAAATCGACATCCGCTTTTTGAATAGCATAACGATATTGGAAAGTATAGCGTAGCGCTATTTGATGACTTTCACTACCCGGCAAAGGTATTTTGAGCAAAAGTCCTATTTCGGGTGAAACCGCATAATGATAGTTGTAACGTGAAGTGTTAACTTTTTGTATGGGTTCGCCTCCTTCGTTATTATCAGTGATATATTTTTGCCCGATGTTCGCCAGCACGGTACCTCCTGGACCAAAGAAAAGCCACAGTCCTGTATTGGAACTTGATTCTATATCATAAATATATACAGGTAAAGTAAATCCGAATGAAACATTTAATTCAGTCTGAAGGATATCAGTGTCATCCATGCGGAAAGCATCGAATAAATTCGGGTTAAAACGAAGAGTGAAATAGCCACTTGAATTATCGACGTTGTAGTTACCCGAAGAAAAGCCCAGCGATGCTCCTTTGGCATATTCGTATGTTAGCGTATGCCGGCTTTGCAAGTTTTTCCAACGCTCTATGTCAAGCATTTTGTCCTTTGCCCAATTTACATCTACATCGGAGCAATTCAGTTCAATGACTTTTTCAAGGACAGGTTTAAGTGATTTACCATCTTTTCGTTTGAGCAACAATTCGGCTTTGCTGCGCTGTTCTTTACATACTTGATCGTATTTTTGGAAAGATTCTCTTCGTTTATTGACAATACTCCTATCATCTGGATTAATTATGAACGCAGCATCGTAACATTCCGAGGATTTTTTATAATCATATTTTTTATCGGCAAATTCAGCTGTTTGAAGATAATAATTAAGAGAATCTATATCGCTTAAACGTTTATTTATCAGCGAACTATCTACACCGCTTGTAACTGTCCAACATTTCAAGCTTTCTTTGAAAGCATCCTTTGCTTTATCATAAACAGCTGACAAAAAATATTTTTCTCCAAGTAGTCGATACTTTTCCGAGCAAGCCTTCGTTTCCGGATCTTCCGGATCATCAATATAATACTTGACGGCTTCGTTGGGCGACAAATTGATAGGTAATGTAAAACGATTATAACCTGGACAATCGATACGCAGTGTGGCGCCATTAGCCGCTTTACATTCAAATGTCAGCGTGGATTCAATTTGATTTCCGATTTGTTTCTGGTCAATATTTTCAATCAGAGAACCATCAGGACCGTCTTGATTAGTTGAAAATTTTAAATCGTAAGAATTGTGTGCAAGGATAATAATAATTGCATACTTGCCTTCGCCATTAAAAGCGACAAGGTCAGGCATCTGTTTTACTGTGAGCATCTGAGCTTTTACAGTTATACTGCAGATTAATGCAGATACGAGGAATAGAATGATTTTTTTCATATTTTCATTTATTTAATTGATTATTTTTTCTTTTATTACTGCTATTTTACAGATTGCACAAAATCGGTAAAAGAATTCAGGTTAAATATTTTTTCAGGCGCCCAAGCCCTGATAAAAACCTGCATTTCATCTTTTTTCCGGCAATCAATAAGTAGAAACAAGTATCCTTTATCTTTATAAGTGGTAGAATTCCATCGTTGATAGAGCGAAACGCCATATATCCTGTATCCCCTAACTTTATCCACTTGAATGGAATCAAAACCAATATTTACAAATTCATTCCTTTTGAATACATTACGCAAAGCTTCAATATACTTTTCTTTAGTGGTTACCTGAAAATCATACCCTAATCCGTCGAGATTAATATTTCTCACAATTTGGTCGGTATTGGGAATTTGTTGGATTGATTTACGTTTTGCACTTATTATAAGCGCATTATTGCTATAAATATTTTCAAGGTAATAGATGTCTTTACAATTATAAGCAGTACGGAATTTTTCAATAAAATCCAAGATTTTATTCCGTTCTGCGTAATCTTCTGCAGATGTTTGCAATTCGTCAACTAAATTAGTCGCTACTTCATTATCAGTCTGGTTTGTAGAAGAGCTATTTTCAGTCGTTGCAGGCTCTGTTTTAACGACATCGCTATTTTCTTCTTCTGTTTTCGAATCGTCATCTGTGGCGCCTAAGATTCTTTTCGCCAGATCAATATTGATATTGATACTAATGTCGCAAATTTGACCCGCTTGATTGAAGTTAAGACTTAATAATTTAATTTCGTCATTTTGGTTTGCATCTTTAAGCATTTTAACCGGAATTTTTCTGATTTGCAACTCGCCTGATGCTGCTTCCCTGCAAATAGTTTTGATTTCACTATCAGTACAAAACAATTTACTTGTTTCCCAAATAATTTCAATTTTCTTCTTTGCTTCCGGTGTTGCAATCTTATCATCAACTTTAAGTTTTTTTGCATTTTTTTGTACGGCTAAATTGAAGCTGTTCAACATAGAAGATGAATTGTACTCCATTATTGATCTCAAATCTTTGTCTTTTACTCCTATAAGAATACTGACAGAAACCTGTTGTTTTTCCTGAGCCTGCATTTCTTCTTGAATCAGCAAGCAGCAAACAAGCATTGTTATAAAGATAGTAATTTTTCGCATATTTCTATTTTTTATTGTTAATTGCAGAATATTGAGGTATATAAGTGTAAAAATCAGCTTTTATCAGCTTATCGCCATTAGCAAAATCTTGCTGAGAAGAGTGGATAAGCAGCATGTGGATATAATCATAACTTTTATGTTTCAAAACCAACGTGATATTCAACGCCTGGTTTTTCTTCTCATCAACAGCACAATAGAAATCGAAATCATCCATAAACATACAGATAAAATCGGCAAAGGAGATGTTGATTTCAGGTGGAACCGAACCGTATCTACGATGCAGAATACCGAGTGGAATTGTCTTACGTTTTGTATAATGACCAAATAAATTATTATAGATGCTGTCTGCAGTATTATTATGCCTGCATTGGAAAACTATAAGCGAATCGGTTAATGCTTCATCTGCTGTTTTTTTGTTAATATCGGTAGCAGGAATCCTACTATTATGAGATTGTCCACACGCACGAAAGCATGTGAACAACATAACGGCAAAAAATAGTACTATTAAAAGAATATTTTTATTCATGGCTGTTTGGATTTTATTTGTTCGTCACATTCTTCTATACGTTGTTTGGCATGCTTATCAAATTGATTTTCATCCAGAATTTTCCGGTATTCCTTTTGAGCTTCTCCAAACTTTTGTTGCGCAAAAAACTCGTCAGCCGATTTTTGGAGCGATGCACATTGTTCCGCCGCTTTTAAGCGCTCCTGTGTAACTTTATTGCCTGCTTGTCGATAAAAATTAAGAGCTTCCGTATAATTCCCTTCGTAGAAACTTTTATTTCCTTTGTCTAAAAAATCAGACACATTAGCCGGTTCTTCTTTGTTCAACTTAAGCGGTTTCACATTTACATCGGTTTCTTTTGTAGGCATAGAATTTATAGACTCTATATCAATTGATGGAATTTTCGTTGATGAAATAGAATCTGCAGTAATTAAAGGCGCTACAGACGGCGTCCCCGTATTTCTAAAAATAAAGTAAATTGCTAATAATAAAATAATTACAGCTAATCCAATTATATACAAGTTTTTCCTCTTGTGAAGATTATTTTGATTGCGCATTGTTGGTATATGCGGTTCAGATGTATCTTCCATCTTTGGTTTAATCACAGTAGATTTAGATACTTGCTTTGCTGGTTTTATTATTTTTAACGCAGGATTTGTTGGGTTTGTTATATTAATCTCCTCTTGTTCCGAAATTGGAATGGTTGCCTTTGCTGCCGGTTTTCCTGCAACTGATTTCGCTTTTTTCAGAACAAGCTCTTTGTCGAAATGCGTCGTGCATATTTTGACTATCTCATCTGCCGCAGGACGCTCTCCGGGTTCTCTTTGGAGACAGTATTCTACGATTTCATTCAATTCCTGCGACCATTCGCCTTCCATTTCCGGAATTTCAGCGCCTTCAAATTGAAGCCGTCCACCTAATTCGCCATAAGGCGTGCAACCTGTAAGAAGTTCAAACACAGAAGCTCCAAGCGCCCAAATATCGCTGGACATGGTAGGACGATTTTTCTTACTCCATCGTTCGGGAGCAGCGTATGCCATGGTCATACTGCCTGCTGTGAGAGGATTAGTAGGAAGTGTCGTGCGCATTTTCGTACTTATACCAAAATCGGTAATCAGAAAAGCGCCTTCTTCATTAATAAGTACATTATCCGGTTTGATGTCTTGATGAATAACGGGAGGAATCTTGCCATGCAGATATGCAAGTCCTGAAGCGACGTCATGCAAAAAGCGCCATGCGTCTTTTTCTGTAAATTCACCTATGCGCTTTATAGTTGAACCTTGCTCGAGATAAGGCATGACAAGGTACGGCATCCTCTCCTGAATGTCGTAATGCGTAGGACGTAGCAAGTTTGGATGATTTAAGTTAAAAACGAGTTTAAACTCCTTGCTGAATAACTGAACTCCATCTTCATCCAGTCCTATACCCGGAGCATATACTTTGATAGCAACTTGCAAGCCGGATAGCTGATCGTTAGCAAGCCATACTTCCGACGATCCTCCTCTTCCCAGCATCCGGAGAAACAAATACCTGTTAGCGAATAATATGTTTTCTGTTAGATTCATTGTTTTTCTGTCTTTGCTATATTTGAAGGGATTTCAAATTTGGAAAAAGAATTCAGGTTAAATATTTTTTCAGACGTCCAAGCTCTGAAAAAAACCTGCATTTCATCTTCTTTTTGGCAGTCAACAAGTAGAAATAAATACCCATTATCCGCCATATTGGTAGAATTAAACCGTTGGTAAAACGAAACGCCGTATATTCTGTATCCCCGAACTTTGTCCACCTGGATGGAATCAAAGTCAACATTCAAAAATTTATTCATTTTGAATATCATACGTAATTTTTTGATGTATTCTTTTTTGGTACTTATCTGAACCTCATATCTATATCCCTTGTGTTTAATATTTCTCTCAACCTTGTTGGTATTGGGATTCAGTCGGATTGATTCATGATTTACGATTAGCGCATTGCGGTATATACTATTAATATAATATATATCTTTACAATAATAGGCTGTACGAAGTTCTTCGATTAACTCCAAAATTTTATTCCGATCTGCATAGTCTTTCGCAGAAGTCTGCAACTCGTCAATTGAATCAGCAGATACCACTAATGTTTTTGAATCTTTGTCCTTCACTCCCGATATAATACCGACAGAGTCAGGTTGTCCCTGTGCCTGTATTTTTTCTTGAATCAACAGACAACAAACAATCATTACAATATAGCCTCCCCTCTTCAGCATCCTGAGAAACAGATATTTGTTAGCAAATAATATGTTTTCTATTAGATTCATTGTTTTTTCATGAATTTTTTGTATCGTATAATATTATCTTTGTCTACTATATAATCGGTAAGACCTTTATTTTTTAAATAAAATTCCAGAAAACTCAATTTCATTATATCAGTAAAATAACAAGAGTCTATATTATTCTCATGCAAAATTCTCATTAAGCTTTCTTTATTAATATCAACAACGATTGAATCCATTTCTTCATTTTTTAAAACAGTTGAATCTTCATTTCCATAGATACGACTCTGCATAGAATTTGGCTTTACTTCTTTTGTTATAGTATTTATCTCTTCTCTCTTTGTTTTATCTACAATTTTATTGTTAGTTTTGTTACTGTTCCCTGTTTCACTTGGTGTTTTTCCCTGTATTGACATGGTGGTATCTGGAGTTGACATAGAATTGTTATTTACTATAGGAGGATTCTCATTACCACTTTTCCCTTTTTTTAAAGAATAATAAGCCGAAGCTGCTATAGCAAAAATAATAGCTACTACAACCAGCCAAATTTTCCATTTTCCATTTTTCGGAGAAGCATACTTAACGATTTCAGCCGGTTTTTCTTCCTGTGGCACAATTTTCAGGGTGTTCTCCTGTTTTTCAACTTCGATGCCGGAGAGAATTTGACACAATATGAACGTCACATTATCATCCCATTCAGCTTCAAACGATGCTTTCCAAAGCGCATCACGGCAAGTGAGAAGACTATTGGAGTTTGCAGCAATGATTTCCGCTAATTGTTCATCCCGAAGCACGCCCGACAAGCCATCGCTGCACAATAAGAACAAGTCGCCGTTGTGCAGCGGAAAGTCAAGTATGTCGGGATTAGCTTTACGTCTTGTATCGCCAAGACTGCGCGTAATAATATTGCGGTCAGGAAAGTCGAATGCAAGCTCAGGCTGAAGTTTGCCTTTGTCCACAAGTTCCTGCACATAAGAATGATCGTGGCTTAGTTGTATAAAACCATCTGCCGGATTGTAACGATAAGCGCGACTGTCGCCGCACCAACCTACATAAACATAATTATCAATAATCCAAGCTAACACAATAGTGCTTCCCATACCGGAGATTGATTTATCTTTTTCTCCGGCGCTTTTGATTCTCTGGTCGGCAGCCTGAATTGTTTTTTTTATATAGGACTTGATTTGAGATGGGTATTTAAACGTTTCTTTCGACAGATTTTCGGGTGAAAACCACTCTTTTACAGTCTCTATGGCAAGCGCAGAGGCAATTTCCCCTGCGTTCAAACCGCCCATACCGTCAGCGACGACAAGCAAGACGCCTAATTGCGATAAATCGACTTCTTCATCGGTGGTAAAACTCCATTTCCCTTCCGATAAGTTTTCGCTTATTTGATAATTATCCTCGTTGTCCATCCTGCCTGCCGCCTCGCATCGGGCTGCAAGTCTAAATTTGACCATTGCCATTGTTATACTCTGTCTTATTATTTTGCCGGAGTCAATTCGTTTGGATTGACGTTGTTGATCGTTTTTGTTGCATTAATCGAAGTTATAACTGCCGGCTTTTTAATGAACCATTTTCCATCGCCTTTGATTGCAAGTCCCGACAAAACGGTAACAATCTGTCCTCGGTTATTTTGCTGCTCAATTACAAACAATCCGGAAAAGACTTGTCGAGGAACGCTGCCATTAAATTCAGCTATGCCGGTCGATGCATCGAACTTCAGTTCTATAGCTTGTGTTGATAGACTAAATGCGTCCGGTTCAGTAGCCTTGCTATCTTTTACAACCCATACAATCCAACCTTTTTGATCTCCGGTTTTCGGATCGATAAGCAGCCTTGGTTCACCCAATTTTCCTTTTATAAACAAGACGCTGTCTTTATTTAAGTTACTGGGGTCGCTATTGAATCCGAACGTTTGATATTTCTGTACGCTCCAAAGACGATAATTAGTTTCAGAGATAACCGGTACGTATTGGTTACTGCTACGGTACTCGTTATAATTGGAATCATAGAGCCAAGGCAATACAGCACGACCATCGGTATAATAACCGTTTTCGGTTTTCACGCCAATAGTATAAACTGTTCCAAAATACTTATTGCCTCCTCGACCGAACAGACTTTGCTTTTTTCCGATACCGAGCAGACCTTTCTTTTCCACTGTAATGTCTTTCAATTGATAATTTTGTTGAATAATAACAAGGTTATTACGAACATTATTTTCTATAAAAGAACTGTTACTCTCGTTTTTTTTATCAGTTGATGAGGTTGTCGTTTCTTTTTTCAGTTGTGGAAAATCCGTAACCTGCGCTTTCACAATATTCCAGCAGAAAGCCAAAGTGAACAATAATAAATAATTATAATTTTTCATAATTTTTCCATTTTATTTACCTCAATTTATCTTCTGACTTCGGAAACAGGAACGATAACGCCTTTTTGACCGGCAATTTGATTACGCCCAGTAAGAAGTCCTACGATTACATATCCGCCATCTTTCTTAGCGAATACAGGACCACCGGAATTACCACCCACTACATCCGTATTGGAAGAAAGAATCAGACCGTTGGAATTTAACCCGTTACCAGAAGTAATGCAGGAAGAGTATATTGGTTGGATATTATTGATATCTTCAGTACCCATACCTCTTGGATAGCCTAAAATGTCCAATTGAGTACCTTGGGAAAGTCCATTACTTAAATCATTATCATATTTCAAACCGCTTGTTGCGTTAGTTTGATAATATGCCCAATCGTAACGGTCAACAACAGACGTTCTGAAGATAGCTGGTCCAAATTCGTAGTCGTCTTCCTTTGAAATCCTGTCATTGGATCTATTGCAAATAACTTGTTCATTGGTAAAGGAATATCTTTTACCTGTAGGCGAAACAGCGGTATATTTTGCAGAGATTTTACCCATATTGAAAGAACAATAATTTATTATTTTATATATATATTGAGCATTTTCATCATTAAAATCGGAATAATAGTACCAAGGTTCGACTACATGTCTGGCGGTAACAAATCGTCCGTCATTCAGCATAAAACCGGTTCCTACAAATCGATTTGCGTCAATTGGAGACTTCTTTTCTTCACTATTTGGCATAACATAGTACATTTCATCAAGGAAAATTGCATAAACATATTGATTACAAGATGAAAAATCACTCACTCCGGTAGATAATCCTCCATTATTCGTGGTTGGGGTTGAGGGTGTAGGTGTAGGGCTACCGGCTTTAGATTGTCCTGTCCCATTAGATTGTTCTACTCCTGTTCCCTTGGATTGAACATAAACGATGCGAGCTTGATTTGCTTGAAGTTTCTGATCCAATTTTCCAAGGGCATTGTTGACAGAATCAATATTATCTTTAGTTGCTGATTTAAGAAGTTGTAACCGTTGTTCTTCCAGAGTAACTTGCGTTTTTTGCAATTCCGCTAATGTATTATCTAATTTTTCCTTTGTTACAAATCCCCACCATAAACCTCCTGCGATAACAAGTACGAGAATTACCGAAAGAATAGTGATTGCGCGTTTGTAAGGAGTAAGCGCCTGTTGCCGGAAAAGACTTAGGCGGCGAGTCAATCCAATACTGCCTACTGTTGACTTTTTACCTGTAGGAACGATAAAACCTAACTTCGGACCGCCGGAAGATAGTTGTATTTCATCTCCATTTTGCAGGTACACCTCCGAATCAATACGTTGTCCATTCAATAAAGTTGAATTTGTTTCCGACAAAGATGCAAGTTTCCACTGGCTACCTTCGCGGAAAATAGCTGCATGGCGGCGACTGACGGTTCCGAACGAATCGTCGTATCGAACTTGACATTTTGCATCTCGACCAATTTCAATCTGGTCAACTATGATTTCTTGAGTCTCTCCTGCGCGGTGATATTTAGAATCTGTCTTATGTTCGAGAATGTAATATGTTTTCCCCGAACCTCCAAATACTGAGCCGATACCGGCGCCAATAGAACCGCTTACTGTACGTTTGTACTGATTTGTTGCTTGTGCCATAATGTTTAGAATTTAATTAATATCATTTATTTGTTAATAACCTTCTGCTCTAAATTTTGTATCTCCTATTGAGATAATATCCCCGGGATAAAAATACATCCCATCAGCCGACACTTCGCGAGAGTTGACAAAAGTGCCGTTTGTTGATAGTTTCCACCCGCCTTTGACGGATTGGTTTTTCTGTCCATCCCGTATAAGCCATACCCGATCATCCATTTTCCATTCAAGCGTACAATGTTTGCGGGAAATATAATAGCTTTGTTCTTCTACTATAGAAATTGAATTGTTGGCTTCAGGATCGGTGCGTCCGATCGTCAACATGCGCTTACGACCGGATAATAAATCGTTAAGTTTATATACTTTTCCATGTTCCTCGCCTTGCATGATCCGCAAAAGCACGCCCTTAATGATTTCCTTTTCAAAACATGTTTCTCGGACAGGCTCGTAAACATAATCTTTATTGGTGGGAAACAAAGACAACACAATATCGGCAGTTTGTAATCGTTCCTTGTAATTAGGTTTTAAGCAACCTTCTATGATTCGCTCGAAGTTAACATAACTACTTGATTGACGCAGATGCGTTCGGTTCCAATCTCCTATACTGCCTCGATATATATAAAGCGCTAAATCGTTTTCGTTTTCTAAGCGTCCAAAAGGAAGTTCCCTCGTAATTAATTGATACATCATTACTCCAAAAGAAAAAATGTCGGTTGTAGGAAGAACAGTGGCATCGCCGCGTTTGGGTTTAATTTGTTCGGGCGGCATATAAGCATACGTACCAAAGATTTGAGTTGGTTTCCCAAGTATATTTCGTTCAGTCATTCGCTTGTTACGGTCGCCAGAAATACCAAAATCGGTAAGAGCAATAGTATCGTCCTCTTTTATAAGTACGTTTTCGGGTTTCAGGTCGCGGTGCACTTTGCCGCAACTATGCAAGTCTTTCAGTCCATAGAGTATTTGGCGACCAATAGATACAAAGTCAACATTCCGACGTTCTGTCAGTTGGTATATATTCCCTTTAGGACAGTATTCCATTACGATATAAGGATTGCCTTTTGTTATACCATGGTCAAGCGCCTGAACAAGATAACGGCTGGGGATTTTCCCTGTTGCATATTCCATGTCAAATCTAACGATAAGTTGTTCGCGAATGTCGGGAGGCACTTCCCATAAACGCAATAATTTCAAGGCGTAAACAAAACCATTTTCGTTGTTCACCATGAAAACGATACCAAAAGAGCCTTCGCCAAGAACTTTTTCGACTCTATATTTTCCAGCAATATAGTCTCCTTTTCTAAAGTCGCATCTGTCGGCATTAAATTTATTCATCACGTCATCTTTCATCTATCTTCAAGGTTTTTAATGGCATGATTACACTTTCTCCTTTTTCGCTTATCGTTTGCGTGTAATTTTTTTGCTCATCTTCTTTTAAAGCAATATTAATTTGTTGTACATTAACAAATTCGTCGCTTTCAAGGAGAGCATTACATTTCTCACATTTCTCATTTTCTGATAGATTCTTCCACCCGCAATTATTACAACGCATATAAACTTTTCATTTTAGTTTTTTAAGAGCAATCATTCCACCTCTTATGAAGAAGTGGCATTAGTTTTACTTTCAACATTAAAAATAGTTGATAAAAAACGAGCGTTTAATTTATACAAAAATTTTAAGATACAGAAAGGAATTAAGGAATGAAAAATAAACAACATGTAACAGTAATCTCAGTGTAACTCTGTGTCTTCTCTGTGAATCTCCGTGTGATAAA